>Ga0256340_1000002_pt1 | contig 39133 bp, 2 predicted proteins | sample AtltaT_3_FD_183807 | JGI IMG/M metagenome (GOLD analysis project Ga0256340, IMG submission 183807) | Metatranscriptome of freshwater microbial communities from Altamaha River, Georgia, United States - Atl_Colum_RepC_8h (Metagenome... | ecosystem: Environmental > Aquatic > Freshwater > River...
ATAAAACTTACAAATTACAAGTACATATAATGTCATGATCAAAACATAAGAAGCACCCATTCTTTGAAAGCTTCCTCGCTTGGGATTCCACTTCCAAAAATAAAACTAGTATAACTTCTATCCGCTCGTTCATTTATTTTCCATTCTACAAACCTAAAACAAGTATTACAATCACACACAATTGTTTTCTCAAATATCAAATTTCTATACCCTACACATACACCATCAAGAGAAAAATAAATTGCTCCAAAAGAAGGATGTAAAAGAGACAAAACAGACAAGTAGTCAATCTATCACTCTTCACCTTCCCTTCAATTCATCCACTTACCTCACATACAACACTCTCGCCACAAGGATCAAAGAGAGAGATGAAAGGCTAAAGGAAGAACGTATAATACAATATGCAACAATTACATGTTACATACTCTTTGAATCATGGTTAAACAATTATTTCATGTAATGGCTACTTTTATCGCAATCAAAACACTGAACACTATTTTCCCAATCATCCCCATTACATTTCGTTATTCTTACCGTATATTATATTATGTTTCAAATTCCATTTTCCATTTTCCTATTTCCACCATTTATGCCTTAGCATATGCACTAGCAGGTGTTGAAACAACCAAACAATTTGACTCTGTATGTCGGCAGAAGTTACCAGCACCTTGAGCATTGCGTGCAAGAACACGGATGTAGTATTTACGATCAGCAGTCAATCCAGTCAAAGTATAAGTTGTATCAGTTGTAGTGAAGGAACCAGCATCTTTACCACTGAAATCTTCCAAATCATTGTAACTGACTTCGTATTCGGCAATAGAGCTTCCGCCATCAGATGTTGGTAATCCTACCGACACTACTTGGAGAATCGCCTGGATTAGTGGCTAATCCACTGCATGGGATTCCATGAGCTGGAACGCGCGGACGCTGCCAGCTAACGACAATCTGTCCTTTCACGGTACCTGTGACAGCATGAATCGTATGTGGTTTACCAGGAACCTGCAAGGTTGGAGCAGCCTTGACTGGAGTAGACAAAGCAGGAGTTCCAACACCAGCAGAGTTGATAGCAGAAACACGCACATAGTAGTATTGTCCCTTGGTCAAATAGTTCATTGTGTAGGAAGATTCCTTACGTGCATCCAAATCCTTAAATCCCTTGTGTGGAGAAGAAGCGACCGAGTTGAATTGTGGAGAAATGTCCCATTCAACACGGTATTTAACCACAGCATCTCCACCATTATCGATTGGACTTGAGAAAGAAACAGTCAACATGGTATCGGAGGTAACAGCGAGATAAACACCACTAGGAGCGCTACTAGCACGATAAGGATTCAATAACGGAGGAACAGATGGACTTGTACTTCCACAACCTTGACTGTTGCAAGCAGAGACACGGACATAGTAGAAAGTTCCGGTCTTCAATCCACTGATAGTCTTGAAGAATGGAGCACCACCAGCCAAGTAGGTCACATAAACTGGATCCTTCTTGTCAGAGAAGTCACTCTTAGTTGCATAGTCAATCTTATAGGAAGTAACAGCATCTCCACCATCATCTTGAGGAGGGTTGAACACAACACGCAATTCAGTCTCCGAAACAACAGAGAGACTCACCGATGTTGGCGGACCTGGAGTAACCATGGGTTTCTGAGGGCTTGGGGCAACTTGTGGCAAACTGTATCCAATCTCGTTGTATGCGAATACTCTAGCATAATATGGTTGCCCACTAGCAAGAGCCTTTCCTTCGGGAACTTGAACTGTTCCGACACACTTAGAGTAGGTTTCACCAACCACCAACGAAGTAACAGTCACATTAGCAGTTCTACCAGACAACGTTGTCAACTTATTGCTGTCAGCAGCAACATCCAAGAAGAAGTTTAATGAACCGGGAAGAGAATCATCTAAGAAAGTTACTCTCCACACTACACCGTTATAACGATCAGGATCATCGCGATCAACCTTAACACCAGCAATCAAAGCTTCTGGGATACTTTCCAACTTACTCTGCATTGAGCCTGAGATCTCTCTTCTTCCCAAAGGACAGAGCGATGAATCAGCAATACAAGCAACTTTGGAAGTTGTTGTAAAGCCTCTACCACCAATGATTCTATGGACAAGAGATTCAGTAGATGAAGTATTCAATTGGATAACTTGATCCAATGTGACATTAGTACCATTGACACCTAGCACAGTAAAAACTTGTTGCATGTAGAGTTGACCATCAAACTGCACACGGTCACCTTGGAAGAGTAATTCAAATGCATCTTCGCTGGTCTCGATATAGTTAGTGCTGTTCAAAATTGTTGCTGTTAACCCACCAACAGATTTCTTTACTCCAGTCTCATCCTTCAACATAGCTGTAGCATCATATGGAATGTAATCCGTTGTAAATGTCACTCTATTGCGCTTCAATGTCAAATTAAAGAAACCATCAACAATTGGATCACCTTCAAATCCAGCAGTGCGAATCTCATAGACCGAGCGGATGTTACTGGTTGGACAAGGCACGACAGTGTACAATGGAGTAGAGAACTTATTGGTCACATCCAACTCGACGCGATATCCAAGGACTGGAGCACCACCATCGGAAGTTGGAATATCGTAAGAGACATCTAAACTAGAAGAAGATCCAGCATGAACATCAACCTTCACACTCGTTGGAGGCTGTGGAATCTGTTTAATTGGAGCAGCAGTTGATGGAGCGTTCTTCTTATCACCAACACCATAACTATTCACGGCCGAAACAGCGATATAGTAAGTATTGCCAGGAACAAGTCCAGTTATCGTGAGTGAACGGTCATCCTTGCCAACCATGCGGTAGTTATAGTTCTCAGGCTTCTCACCAGGATAGGCATTGGTCTTCTTGAACCCACTAGCAGTCAAACTATTGTCACCATCATACACATTGCCCTTGACATTAATCTTGGAGGTGAACAACAACGACGTATCGATTTGAATAGCAGGTTGATTTCCAACGTCACCTTGGAAGGTAACAGTCCATTCGTAACCAGCGTAACTCACGGAAGAATCAGTGTAGCCAATGGTAGAGCGAGTGACAGATACTGGTCTTAAAGACTTCAATTGGAGAAGGGCCTTCTGAACATCTAACTCGCTTGCATCAGAACGCAAATACGCGGTCTGAGACTCAGCACCATTAAATGACAATCTGAACCATCCACCAATATCATCAGTTGAATTTGTACCAGCAGCTACAATAGAAATGATTTGAATTTCAGAGAATCCACCTGGTCTGCTTCCACTGACCATTTCATAAACTGAAACTGTTTCACCATCACTACTGGTAGCTGAAGAAGTAGCAACTAACTTCACCTGATCGCCATAGTTTTGAGGAGCAACAAAAGTAATCAACCACTTGTAACCCTTCTGCGGAATGACCGCCTTGGATACACGAACATCACCAATTACGAAATTGTAAGAGAAGTTTCCATTTGCGCCGACAGCATATCCAAGATTCATCAATTCAGAACGAACGTTATATGGATTGGAATTGTAAGATAACAAACCAGTGTTCTCCTTGGAATTAGGTACAGGGCCAAATGATAACTTAAACTGACCATTCACAACTGCTGGATACTTGGTAGAAATGAATTCAACCATTTGTACCTCGTGAGTTGCTCCACCTTCCCACCATTCCACCATGTACCCAGTAACAGATGCACCGCCATCTGCCTCAGGAGCAGTCCAAGCAACATCCGCTGAAGTTATTGGAGTGTTCTGAGATGGAGCAGTACTGACCGTAACCGAGGAAGGGGACGATGGCTTACCGGCAGGAGTAACACTGCCAGAGGTAACAGCAAAAGGACCAGAGCCGATGACGTTAACCGCTGCGACACGAACCCAGTAGCTGACACCACTAGTCAAACCAGTCAATTCGTAAACCAGGACACCAGAACTACTCTGAAGTACAGGAAGATCCGCCGGGTCCAAGGAAATACGACCACTGTAAGTAACACCATCGAACGACTTGTAGGAGTCCCATTGTAAGGTGTAGTTCTGAATAGTTAAACCACCATCACTGCTTGGAGGAGTAATCAATACTTGAATCGAAGTTGGACCAGATACCAACATTGTCACATCGATAGGAGCTGATGGCTTTTGATTGGCAGTTACAGCAGAGACGATTTCACTCCACTTGGTTGGATCATCCTCAAGGGAAGAAACAGTGGCAAGAGAGATAGCATTTCTGGCTGCGACACGGACATAGTAACGAGTATTGATATCCAAGTAATTGATAATGTATCTGTAAGGTGGATCAACGGCCAAAGCACTTCCTTGGAATTGGCACTCACCATATCCAGAAGTTGAGCAAGAGGGTGTACCATAGAGCACAGTTGAGAAATTCTCATAGTGATCCCATTGAATACTGTACTGAGTAATATCCGTTATGTTACCAGTTGGTGGAGAGAAATATAACTCCAACTGAGATCCAGACAATGTGGACACACTGACCGCGTTGGGAGCATTTGGAATCTCTCTAGGAGTACCACTTGTTTCATCATACGGACTGTAGCCCTTGACATTGTGAGCACGAATGCGCAAGGTATAAGTGCTCAACACAGACAAACCATCAACAAAAACACACTGGTTGCAATCAGCAGGTCTGATCGATATGGCAGTATCAACTGGGTTGAGACTAGCTTTTGGACTACTCATTGGCAATGCTGTTTCAGTCTTCACACTCAAGAAAGTTACAGACCATTCAAACCCACGACCCCATCTATACAAAGTACCACTGGACAAATCACTTCCTGTATAAGTAGCAATTATGGCCGAATCATTCGCAAAACCGATTGGCAAGTACTTGGCAGATCCTGTATGAGTCTCCGCAACTGTGAACCACAAACCACCAATGCGAATTAGTTCACCACTTGGAAGATCTTCAAATCCACATGAGGTTGTGGACATACAAATCAATTGCTGAGCTCCCTCTGTCACGCGAACAAATGATGACAACTTCTCAGCACTGAGAGTGCGATCCACTTGTACCGTGTTTACATTAGGAAGTGCTTCAATAGCATCTCTAAAGTCTTGAGCGGAAGCATGGGAGGATATTGGACCAGTGGTGTAGTCGCCATATGTCAACTGGAATGAACCTGTAGCGTCTTCGCCATCAAAGACTCCTTCATCAAACATACTTGGAGCAAATATGCGGACAATCTGGGTCGTAAAATCAGCCTTAACTTGTCTGGCGGAATTAATGTTTCCAAAGGTGTCACCAATTTCAACCAAATAATGATCGATTGGTGCACCGCAAATTCCGTGTTTAACTTGTGAGAAACTGCAGTACAGCGGACTCTCAAATGACAATGCCAAAGAGCTACCGGAAGCTACAGCACCCTTCACGTTCTCGAGCACAGAAACAACAGAATTCACCCCAGTCAAAGTTCCGAAAAATTGAGGCTTCATGTTACTTATATCACCATTGATACCCATGAAAGTAACCAAATAAGAAGATCCACCTTCAGTGTCTACAGCACTTCTAGCAACAGAAACCATACCAACCACCTTGGAGACAATGAAAGCAAAAGTTTCTTCGTCCGCATTATAAGGGATGGGTTGAGTAACCTTTCCTTGATATTCCAACAAATAACTTCCACCCAAATAGTTTCCATCTTGCACAGTTGTCACTGCGATATCAACACCAGAACCAGTCAACAACGATACAACATCAAGTTTTGGCCTATCACCGATGGCAGTTAACCAAGTAACAGTCCATGTATAACCACCTTGGTGATCGGGACCAGATCTTGATACTGTTACATTTCCAATACCGTCTAAAAGCTCGAGTTCATTTGCCACTTCAATGGCAGAAGCATTACTTGGTAACGGTCTACTGGTACCGATAATGAAATATCCACCAATATAATTTCCTTCAATCAAAGTGTTGTCGAGAGTGAAAGCATTTGAGTCTTCCAAGTCGGAACTCATGCCAACTACCAACTGTGGAGCATTACCCATGGCCAAATCGTAAACTAAAGTCCACTTAAATCCGCGACGATCATCAGACAAAGATCTTCTAACATCATAAACGCTCACGAAAGTCGGCAACTTACTTAGCTCATTGTACAAATCTTCAGCCGCAGTATTCAACGAATCCATGTTATAACCCCGTGATTGCACTCTCGCAACTGAAACATTGGCATTGTTAGTGGTAAACTCTTGTTTAGTGCCTTCAGAGAAGTAAGCAAAGGTTGTGCAACTGCTATAATCGGGAACCAACAATGGGAAATAAGTCGAAGTCGAGTCACGGACATGAAGAGCATTTCCAGTGAAGAAAATTGTGTAAGCGAATCCATACTGACTTGAAACGGTTGCATCTCCAGTCCGCTCAACGAATACGGTATCGATGTGATCCAAGTTTTCTAGCGCTGCTCTCATTTCTGCTGCAGATGCATTCCAAGGAATACAAACCGTTGGATCACTGTTCAATGTCAGCTGATACGATCCTTCAACGAAGAATTTATTTGCAGAAACTTCAATAATTTGGATTTCCGTATCTGTACCAACTGCGCGATCCTCTTGGACTGTGAACACACTAAGGCTCAATGAGGACGGAGAAGAGCCAGCACAAGAATTATCTGAAGTACCATAAGAAGTTGCTAAGATTTGAACGTCACCCGCTACCAAATTTCCGACAAAAGTGATCGAATATTGATAGCCGTAGTAATCTTTGTAGCCACCGTAGCCAGAGCGCACAACATTAACCTCATCGATATGATCTAAATCTTGTAGCGCAGCTTTCACATCTGCAGCTGAGGATGACACGGAGAGACAATCTGTGTATTCCGTATTAACTGTGGTAGATTGGTCAAAATCGTAGTAGCTATAAGCTAATCTGAAATAACCAGTCAAAGCATTTGCACCAGTGGCTCTCAACTCAACAACTTGCACTTCAGGAAATCGCACAGCAAAATTACCTTCAATCGAATCACCTTCTGGAGCACTTATAACGATCTCTTGAACTTCAGCGTACTCTGCAGCTGTGGTTTGGATAGTTTGAATCTCACGTAAATGAGCAGCAGCAACAATCACTTCTTGAACTTCTTGTGTCTTCAACACAACTGAAGTGGAAAAGCCATCAACAACAGAAGGAACACCAGATGGGACATCCGCGTGAGGACCATTCAAGGAAGCAATGGTGTAATCACTGTATCCATGATTGGTGCCACGAGTGTAAGCTGCAACACGCGCACTGTAACTAATACCAGTCAACAAATTATTCAACATATGGGACTGTGGATTCTCTCCTTGCACTACATTGTCATAGACACGCAACTGTGTTCCCATGGTCAAGTCACTATTACGTGCAACAGACAAAGCAGGAACATCCCCTAAGTTAGTATCAAAAGTTACAGACCAGAAGTGACCATTGACTTTGTAGATAGGTAATCTTTCAGCCGAGACAGCGGTCAATAATGCAGTGGTATCTGGGAAAGAAGCAGCACCAAGTGGAATTTGGGAGATTGTGAGAGGATAATGATCAACGGAAGTGGACACCTTCACAACTGTGATGTTGGCAGGAGCACCAGCATTACAAGAATCAGTATCAACGCTGACCAAGAGCTTAGCATCGGATTGATAGAATCTCTTATTCTCAAAGTAGATGGAGAACACAAATCCGCCCGGATTATTAATTTCATCCAAACCGCGAGTAACACTGACACAATCACCGCCATTATTAACGCAATAGTTTGACAAGGCATCCAACAAGTACTCTTCAACTTCATAATCAGTATTATCCCAAGACATACATGATGTATTGAAGAAAGTAGTTTGATTTTTGTCCCACTTACCAAGCATTCGGAACTTGTTCAAATTAAAGGAAGTGTTAGTGGTGAGTAACCTAAATACATCAACAGTCTGAGCTTGCACTGAATAAATCATTGGAGCTTTGTACACGTTAACTTCCTCGTAAGCAGAACCTGCATATCCAGTTGACAAAGTGATCTGCTTGATGTCTGGAACTCCATTGCGGACCAAAGAAGATGTAATCTTCCCTCCAAATGGTAAAGCAAATGAAGCATTAACAGCAGTGAACATCCAGTAGTCACCGAGTCCACGAACATTGGTAGTCTTGAAGCTTACGAAAATGTTATGAGCCAAGTGATATTTCTTACCACTCTCTATTTCAGTTGCATGATGAACTGCGTCCGTTGAAGAATTATAGCCCCAAGTGAAGAAAGAAACGAATCCTGCGGTAGAGTTGATCTGTACAACAAACGTACTATCGGTGGAGCCATTGAAGGAACCACTAACAATAATATCATCATTGTAAAAGTATGTTTCATTGCCAGGATAATATTTAGCACTACTGAATCCACCTTTTCCCACAGCCTCTAACATTCCAACATCACCGTTGGAGTCATCAGAACTAAAAGTAACAGAATAAATGTAGCCAAACTTCTCTTCCTTACTACCAAATCCAGAACGAGAAACTTCAACCACCTTGCCTAAACTATCATAAAGTGTACTACTAACAGTTGTAGCATCAACTCCCCAAGTAAATCCATTTCCATCAGGTGATATTACTTCGGCACTGTTGTAAATGAACTTCCAATATGACTTTCCATCATCTTCAAAGATTGGCGATTCTGATTCAAAGGTGAATGATTGCACCTCATCACTACCACCAACTTGGGATTGAATGACTTGAGCACCATACCTCATTCCATGGTAGTGTTCAAATTTATCATCACAAATATAAACATTTGCCTTGGACAATTTGGACAAGTGACGACCAGTAAAAAAGATATCATAGACATAGGAGTCTTCACCAACTTGGAGATAATCAACGGAATATTCAGCCATTCCAGCGTCAACGATAACCAAATCTAAATCATTGTCATTGCTACTCGGACTAGCAAGGAGAGGAGTATCAACCACAAATGAAGATTCCGCCACATCAGTGATCAAGTAGGTCTTGTATGGAGTATCACTACCAGGAATGCGAACTCTCAAACCACTACGTAGTCTAGACAAACTCAAAGAGCTCTGTGAACTAACCAACCAACGAGTCTTTCCGACAGAGTTCACGTAATCAAGCTTAATAGTCTTAGTTTCAGAACCATTGAAATCGCGGCATCCACCCATGTAGCCCTGATCTATAATTTCCACGATTGGAGCAGAATTACCGAGAACTTCGGAGCGAACAATGGTCAACTCGGGTCCAGTATACTTCAATGTGTAAGTATAACCATATCCAGAAGCTGCCGATCCGTCACCAGAACGCAAAACTTTGATATGATCATCATCCAACGAGGAATATCCACCATCTGCATTGAAATCGAAGTTCATGTCATTAATAGCGCGTTGCACTTCCTCTGCAGTAGCATGGTAATTCAAGCAGTAAGGAGTACGCTTCTCAACGTTATTCATCACCATCTTCAATCTGTAGTACCCACCAGATGCAGGAGAAATGTAATTATCCGCAGTGGCAGTAATCTTCAACATAACGGAAGTCGAGTTACCGGTTCCATATCTTGCTACTTGAACACTCTGGGTCTCCACCAACTCTAGCGATAAAGTTTGATCACCCAACGAGAAATCACCGTTTGCCGAGGCTTTAAATGATTGACTATCAAGAATCTTGGTAATAACAAATCTGGCTGTTTTATTATCGGAGTGACTGATGATGGATCCAACATTCAAAATTCCGAACATACTACTAGTTGTGTTGAACAAATATTCATCACCGACAATAGCAACAGTACCATCGAATGGTAAACGAACATTTGTAACTGCAGATAACCTATTTAACTCATTTGCTACCTCATTAGCAGATGCACCGAAGTTCAAGCACTTTGAAGTTGACACTGAAGAATCACTAGGAGATGTGACGGACAGTTGGAAAAATTCGCCATCGATGTAGCCAGATTCAACATTAGTACGAACTGATTGATATTCAGTGTAACCGCCTTGAATTGCAGTAAAGACTGAATAAGAAGATCCATCAGCAACACTAGTAAAAGAAGAATCTCCAGGTACCGCATTGGAACAATCCTCGTTGATCAACATTTCATTGACATCACCAATAACATTATCCCCCACGAAATAAATGGAGAAGACGTAAGACTTTCCATCCAAAGCAGTGCGACGAGTAACCAATAACTGATCAACACCAATGTTGGAATTAGCCTCCAAACTGGCCTTCAGTTCTTCGGCAGTAGTCATATTCGTTGAAGAACGACTGATGCACATCGAGTAGGCTGTATCACCCTCGTGGGACAAGGATAAATAGATTCCACCGCACAATCCAACATCATCTTCACAATCAATTGAGACAACTTGAACTTCAACACCAGTCTTCTGGACCAAGTAGTTGTCGGCACCGATGCGGAGATTTTCGTCAGGCAAGATTCTCTGATACATGCTTGTCCTACCATCTACAATAGGAGATTCAGGGGCGACTTCTGCGGAGACAATATATTCAGCGCCATCGACGGACACTTGCGAATTAGAATCACTGATGTCACTACCACCAACACGAATAAGATCACCGGGAGCAATCATTTGACGAATATCTGGCGGATTAACACCATCATCAGGCAAATCGTATTCGACAGTCAAAATATTGTTATCACGAGAAGCAGTAACATAAACACCTTCAATCTTCTCCATCAATCTATAATTAGCCTTCGTAGATACAGCACCGACGGTTGGGAGAGATTCCAACAAGTACTTCACTGCTAACGGTTGTTGATCGTATCGTACAGTGCATGATTCACTACCATTGAATGTGACCATGAAGGATCCATCAATTGGTTCTGAGCCTTCACGGTAGTTCACAGATTGGGCGCGAACATTCTTTCCGAAGAGTTGTGTTCCAGCTGCGTAAGTTACTGTCAAAGGATTAATGTTTCCAGATCCAGGAGGGAAAGAGAAGCCATTGTGAGCACCAGTGTTGCGGATAAAGTAAATTCTCCACTCATAACCACCCAACGTATTCGCCGAAACACGGACATCCCCCCATCCACCAGAAGAAGGACTTGGGTATTCAAATCTATGAACCGCCACATTACCAACTGTAGTAAACTCCTCCAATTTGCGCTTCAATCTGCCGTCAGTTTCATCAAAGGTTACATTTCTTGGACCAAATGGGCTGTTGAGATCAATGGTGAAGTAACCTGAAATACCATCAGAACCAGCAACTTCTTCGTAAACCAATGGTTCGTAGGTCTCACCATCTGTGGCTGGCTCTTGAGTCACAATCAGATTCGAAACATCACCAGATCCAGGTGGAACTTGTCCAGGGTTGTATACAAATTGGATTGTATACTGGACTACACCATACTTACCAATAACAAGGCGCGAAACGTTGACTTTCCGGTCACTGATGGATTCCAAATAACTCTTAATGGTATCATTAGTCAAATGATTTGGCTCTTCGGCTGGTGTATTCCAACGCAAGCTGGCAACTTGAGCACCATCTTCGTCAACATAGAAAGCACTAAACTCACCACGTTGAACAACACCATTTTGAACACCAGCATCCAGGGCAGTCATACCGTACAATTCACCATCAACAACAACTTCAGATGAAACGGTCCATCTGAAATTAGTCTGGTTAGGACATTTGAAAATAGTGAGTGGTTCGTGGTATCCTTCATCAAAGAAGTAAATTGTGTGAACCTTGCCATTACGAGCATGGACAGTGTCAGAACCTTCCGTAACCACCACACCACGAGAACCACTATCAGGGCTCAAGAAGGAAATGTTGTTCATAATGTAGTTCTGCACAATTGTTGCATCAGTTTGAGTTGGAATACAGTCAGTAAATTCAGTGACTCCATCACTAGAAGTGAAATTAAGTCTGTATGATTCCATATTGAAGTCATCATCATAATCTATATTGTCAATGAAAATGCGTTGCACCGATTTCGAACCTGGAGGTTCAGCAGTTGAATTACTATCACCTGTCATGATCGTAATCAACGAGCAGCTATACAATGAATCATCGTCAGGAGATCTACATGTTCCTTTCAAATCGGCATAATCAAAAGTCAAAGATGGGACATTTCCAGGAGAGTTACATAAGTTGCTGAAACTATCGCGTTGTTCACAATCATCACCAAATTGACCACCAGGATAACTCTTGTCACGCAAGAAAGTAATAGTCCATGTATAACCACCATTCTTAGGATTTACGTCAGAGCGAGTAACTGTGATATCACCGATGTTCGGCAACGCCTGAAGCTTTTCTTGCATGGACGTACCATCACCTCCAGATTCGCTAGAGTTGGCGAAAGCATTATGGCGAATCAAACCAGTCGTTTCAATAGCCTGAATGTTAATAACGTTGTGATCAGTGGTGTTCAACGTCAACGTGAACTCCCCAGATAAAGGTGGGGTACCCTGGACAACTTCTTCAACCAAACAACCGTTTGATGGAAGCGCTCCATTTGTGACGTATAGAGTACTCTTGGAACACACAATCTCTGGAGCATTACCAACATTCTTACCCCATGCTTTAGAATATCCAGTTGGCCAAGTATCCGTCCAAGTAGTTGCAGAACCAACCCAGTTGCCTTCAATATAACTGTCGTGATTGACCGTCGGATCAACCCAAGTGTTTGACAAGAAGGTAATGGACCACACATAACCAGCAACTTGAGTCTCAGGGGTTCTCATCGGACCATCACGTGTAACACGAACTCGAGAAGGAGAAATCGAAACAAGATCATTCAAGGATTGTTCAATTTCAATCGCTTCCGAATCATATGCAAGTGGACCAGTAGCGTAGCCATTGAAAACAAGCTGGAATGTACCTTGCAATTGAGCACCAATGACACTTTCCACAACGTCAACACCGACTGTAACTTTGCAATTACCAGCATTGGCGCAACCATAACTGTTGCTGGAAGCAGTAGCAGTCAAAGAATCTGTATCTGGGACCATACTAGCCATATTTCCACCAACTAACTGACCAATGAATTGCACAGTGTAAGTGTAACCCATCACGGCGTTAGGGGCAGATGAGCGAGTCACAGTTACCATGCCGGTGGTACCAAACAATTGATGAATGCTATCCTCCATTTCTTGAGCACTAATAGCGTGTCCAGTACCATTCACCACTTGGAAGAAAGAAGAACTTGAAGTATAAACCGTTCCATTCGAGTCAACAATGGTTAGTCCATAAGAACCACCAACTTGGTTACCATTAACAGCAGTACCAGGATCATCTAATGCCAACGGTTCATCTTCAGAACCTACCTCAAGAGTAGCATTCATAGTGTGTACGAAGGTCATTGGTGGAAGATCTCCATTGCGCTCTTCGAAACGAACGGTCCACAAGTATCCACCACTCCATCTGATATGACCGGTTGGAGTGTATGCTTCGCGATTAACAGAAACTCTACCGAAGTATTCATTTGCAGACAAAACTGCAGCTAAATTATCAGCATCAATATTCCATGGCAAAATGTCAGCATCAAAAGAAGATGATGCCCCAATGTACTCGTGTGGGTACGTGATTGCCAAAGTCATATTGCCGTCAATGAGAGAACCATCTGTTATAGTTGTAACGACACATTCCGCGAGCACATCAGAATTTGTACTAACCAAAGAAGAATTATCACAAATCAAGGTTGGGACATCACCGTTTTGTCTATGGAAAGTGATCAACCAGTAGTAACCAACATAGTTTTCACTGACTTGACTATAATAGTTTCTTTCTACCGTAACTGCAGTTGGATGACTATTGATCACATCCGACAAAGCCTTGAGTTTAGTTTCCACATCCAAAGCCAGATCCTTTGGATAAATACTGGCAGTGGTGTAGGTACGTTGGCTTCTACAAGATTCGCTCACACCGTGAACATCATCAGGATCAGATGTGAAAACACCAACCTCTGCATCATACACATGGTCGGTGCTTGAAACTGAAGTTAGCTGGTCACTAGCAAACACAGGGTAGATTGTAGCACTTGTACCATCAATAGCAACGATTTGGTGATAACTTTCACCCAAGCGAATGTATTGGTACAACCACAATGAATTCATAGCAGAAATAGTGATAGTGTCACCAAGACTTGAAGAACTGCTAGAACTAACCGTCACTGAAGATACAGTGGTAGTTCTGCTTTCACAGGTATATGTCAATGTGACTGCACCATCTGGTTGATTTCCTTCTACAAGAACATACGCGTCTTCCTTAGAATTACTATGCAATGGACCCACATTGTATGGCTCCGAGGTGGAACTGTCAGTGTATGTTGACAACAAACTTCCAGTGCTGGTTGAAACATTCGACCAATGAATATTAATTGGTGGAACTTTGCCTCTCAGAGTATCACCAATGAAAGTAATATTGTAAGCGTATTGGTAAACACCGGAGGTGGCAATAGTGATAGCTTTCGAAGCAGATGAGACGACTACGCACGTTCCGTTGGAATCCTTCATGAAAGTTGTAGCTCCACTGGCTTTCAAGTTACACAACTCATCTTGAAGAGTATCAACGGAAGCATCAATTGAAATATAATTAGTCAAGCAAGAAGTATCAGAGCAATCATAGGTAAGACCAAGTGCTTTCATGGCCACAGTGCACCAGTTACTATCACTATCATCTGCATCTGGTCCACATTCCTTAGGATTGAACTGCAAACGGTAGTAACCATTAAGAACTGATTCAACACCAGAACATGCCTCACCAGCAGTGCAACCTGGAGTTTGAGTATCAACACCATCGATGATGACACCTAACACCTGCACAGAATTCTTTCGACGAGCTCTAATATCAACTCTTTGCACTTCAGGGACATCCTTGGTGCGAATCTGAATCAATTGGACTTCATCAACATCAGTACCGACCAATTCAATCGTTTGCACTTCATCTTGATCGATTGCAGTAGTGGTAATTCGTTGCACTTCATTGGTTACATCATCTGATGTTGTGGTAACAGTTTGAATCTCATCAGTGCCATTCACTTTAGTGCGAACAACTTGTACTTCGTTCACAACTTCAGAGATAACACGAATAGCTTGTTTCTCAATCACAACATCAGTTTCTGCGGTCATCGTTTGTACCTCTCTGATAAGTGGTAAGTCAAGAGCATCGAAGTATTCAAAACTACTATTCGTAGTGTATTGAACACGATATTTCTCTAATGTTGCACCACCATCACGAGCTGGAGTCTTCCAATTAACAAGCAACGAGTCTTCATCAACGGACGACATAACTACATTGGTGGGCTGAAGAGGTTCATGATCAACAGTAAAGATAGGACCATAAGCGTAACCTGGTAAACCTGTTCCAACTCCATTCACTGCGGTAACTCGAACATAGTATGGGGTTCCAGGTTCAAGCAGAGTACTCATCTCACCAGTTGTAATATCCCTACCACCAATCAAGAATGATCTTGCATTTGGATCAAACAGAACTTTCTTAACAGCAGGAGAGCCAAAATCTTCACGTGTATCCCATTCGACAATAAAATGAGTAACAGGTGTTCCACCATTGCCACCATAGCTGCAATCAACTGAATCAGGGGCTTTCCATTCTACCAAAATACCAACACTATCGGTAGAAACAGCATTAACATTGATAGGTGGTCCTGGAGCACGTAACGATCCAGTGATTGCTTTTGGCGAAGGATAACCTGCAGGCGACCAAGCGAAACCGTTGAATGCAAAGACTCTTGCGAAACGAGGAACTTCACTTGATGAAGGAGCAATATCGATGGTGAAGCAGAAGTACTCACTCTTATCATTACCAACATGGTAGACACGTTGAGTACCAGAAATAGCAACTGTAGAGAAGTCACTCTTGACATCCCATTCGACTTTATACGACTCAATACTGGCACCACCTAGGTCCTGAGGAACCTTCCAAACTAATTTCAACTGAGACTTAGACAAAGCATAATAGCTAATGTTAAAAGGAGCAGCAGGTGCGTGTTTAGGAGACAAGAACGGAGGAACTGATACAGTGGGGTAAGAATGCCCAGCGTTATTGCGAGCACTAACACGAACTTGATAATTCTTTCCAGTCAGCAAGCCAGTGATGTTCACAGCCCTACTATTGCGACCAGCAACAAATGATGAAGCGTAATCGGCTGGAAGATCACCGTTGTGCACAATACTAACTTCCGCCTTGGGGAAAATTCCAGTCAATGCAGCATCATTGACATACATCAATGGAACATTTCCAAGTTCGCCAACAAACGTAACACGCCAGTCATGTCCAAACCCATTGAAGTAACGAGTTACATCCACCTCACTAATAGTGTTCAATGACTCAAGTGCCTCCTTCATCTCTTCAGCCGAAATATCATGCTCCAAAGGAGCAGTAACTGCACCACGATACCCAACTCTGAATGTTCCAGATAATGGAGCAACACCATTACGAATCGTATCAACCTTTACAATTGGATTAGTACCAGCCCAATTATCAGATGATCTAGATATCAACTCAGGAATATCACCAATCAAGCTTGAGAATGTGACATCCCAAGAATAGCCGTATGACCAGACGAACACATTCACAGAGGACAAATCTTCAGAAGTAATAGGGTCAATTAATGTAATCGATGAAGATGAAACAGATTGAACAGTATACTGCACTTTAGAGATCCAAATGATATCACCAGCCTTTAAAGTACCAGTTGTACCAACGACAATCGTAACAATAGGCGAACCATTCACGCAATCAACCTTCAAACCTGGAACAACAATGCGAGATAACTCTCTGGATACATCAACAAATCCTACAGTTGATAAGCGAGCTAATGCTTGAGCAACAGAATCTTCGCCATCAGCATTGGCGTCCCAACGAATATTGCGAGTTACTTCACCATTAAATTCCAAGCGGAAGTAACCGGCCAAATTGTTGTCGTCAGATTGAACCGTAATACGCTGAATCTCTGACAGTGAAGCAGAAGATGAAGTTGTAATCACTTGCACTTCATTCTCCGGTAAAGCGGAATAATACTCAACATCATAGCCTTCAACAGAAGTATCAGATGAATCTCCACTCCATCGAACCTCCAAAGAGTTACCACTACTCACAGAGGTGGTTACACCAGCTACTGGCATTGGTTGCCCAATTGGAATGGCACTAACAGATGTAGAAACAACAGAATAACCTCTGTTATTGTACGAACTGAGGCGGACATATTGTTCATGGTTTTGCATTACGTCGGTCAATTGAATTGCAGATAATGGATGAGATCCCTTAACCAATTCAAAGATTTCCACATCTGCGGTTGAACTTATACCGAGAGTCGAACTAGACAACGTAAATGGAGGAATATTTCCAGCTCCTTGAACAACTTCCTTTCTCATGTTTGTGAAGGTAACTGTCCAAGCATACAAACTGTACTCCGTCGAGAGAGTTTCTCTGGTAACCTTGACAGTGTAAATTGTGGGGATATACTCCAATTTCTGACGGAAACCTTCAGGAGTTTCATCAAAAGCAATATCTGGAGTCTTATAACCAGCCATGTCAAGAACAAAAGATCCCTCGGTGATTTCAGAGAGAGCAGTTGTTCTAATGGTTTGCACTTCATAAGTGTATTCACCAGGAATAATATCTCCGAAACCCTTGATTTGTTCAGTAACCTTCATTTGAACGTGATCACCGAGCAACATAGTTTGATCAACTTGGATCAAGCCAATATCACCACGGAGACCAGAGAAGGTAACAAACCATTTATAGCCCCGAATCCAGTTCTGACGAGACACAGTCACAGGCGCAGTAGCAATATGTCTCACACCAAGCATTTCATTCAAAACAACTTCGAAGTCAAATGCAGCAATATCAAATGCCAAATCAACAGATGTTCTTCCTCCGATAGTTACTGTAAAAGTTCCACTGCGGGTCTTCACATCATCGCCAGATCTATAAGTACTAGTGATAATTTGCACCTCAGGAATATTAGCGATTTCAACTCTTCTGTAATGAACCGAAGTAGGATCAAAAACATTGGTTCTATCAGTTTCAACCACAAAGGCATCAATTGGCAATCCACCATCAAATTGAGGCTTAGAATATGTCAACGAGAGAGTGTTGCGAGAAACGTATTGACCTAAGACAACGCTTTGAGGAGCAAGTGGCAGTTCACCAAATTTGTCTGTGGTGACCTGTACAGCATTTGATTGAGCGGAAATACCAACAGAGTTAATCGCCCGTAAAGCGAACTTGTAATCCTGATCATTATTAAGAGCAATGTATCTGGATGAAAAAGAACTGTCATAACCACTTTGATGGATAGTATTTTGGTGAACTTCAATGTATGAAGAAATATTCCACTTGACTCGTAGTGGAGGGATTCCAACAACACCGTAGCTACCCCAGAATGAAACAGTGTAGCTGTAACCATAAGACCAGAACTCGGATTCTCCATCACCATTACGAATTACGGAAACTCTATCAACACTCAATAAACTCTCCAAAGCAGACTTCCAGTCATCAGCAGCAGCACCATATGAAAAGTTACCAGCAAAATGATCACCAAAGAACAATGCATATTGGCTGCCGGCAGCTGTAACAGATTCTGTCAAATTGGAGGCCCGGAACACAACCGTTTGAACTTCCGACAACCCACCAACGTTCACGGTGCCAGCAGCAACACCATCTTGTCTCGCTGTACGAATCTGAACATTCGTACCACGCCAATCAGACTCGACTACGACTCTAGCACTTGCGATAGGGTCACGATATCCCTTGAAGATGATAGCTCGCTCATAACCATTTCCAGACTTGTAAGCAGCAACTGTATCAAACTTTTGTCTGAAGTTGAAAGTATAAATACTGATTTGGCCATCATCCGAAACATCAGAGACTTGCGTCATATAATCACCAATCCAAATGGTGTCATTTTTAGCCAATCCAAGTAACTTGGAAGTAGAATAGACAGGAGAAGTCAATGTGAATGCATATACCTCAACATCAGCCATAATTACAGTTGGACCATCATAGGAAGGTGTGATTGTTGTGCAGTATTTGTCAGAATATTTACAGAGCTCTGACGACACAACTCCATAAGCAGTTCCATAGACAAAGAAAGCGGAAGATTCAATTGCAGCATCAGTTACCACAACACTTTCACCACTGGTTGCGTTATATAATTGTATCAACGGCTCAATTGTTACCAAACCTGGCATACGAACACGTGACATTCTCTGAGTACCCATATACACATCAACTTTGGTAGAGGAGAACGATATCGATCCGTTCACTCTAATAGTCGAAACATTCTTGTCAGACACAGAGTAAGTCTCAACGAAACCTACGAAACCAGCATCTGGTACCTCGACTCTATCACCAAAGGAAACTGTAGAACTTACATTTCCTTGCACAGTAAATTCTTGAGTGCCTCCAATAGATGCCAGAACAGCTGAGTAATGAACACCAGTAAAGTACTCAAATGCTCTGGTTCCAATCATTGCAACCCGCCCAATATTGGTTAAGTTATGCAAGGCATTCATAACCTTACTGTCAGACGCGTCATATGTCAGAGGGACTGTATATTCATTTCCGAAGTGGATGCGGAAATGACCTGAGACATCTTCATCATCTGCAGTGGTAGTGAAATTGAACAATGGATAAACGTTCAATCCAACATCAACACCAGTGACATATTGATCATCTAAAACTAAAGTTTCAACGTCACCAAGAGCAGCAGGGAAGGTGATCACCCACGCCGAACCTTCAAACAACCCGTCACGATGTACGAATTTGGTTACGGAGACATCTGCCATGACCAACTGAGTAATTATTCCTTCTAATTCGTCAGATGAAACATCGACATCAATTTTAGTAGATTTCTTTCCATTCAAATAGAGATAGAAGTGACCATCAATATCGCCTCTAGCTTCAAGAACAATAGTTTGTACTTCTGAAATACCCCCAATACAAGCGTCTTGGTCAAGAACTGACAAAACTGACACAAATGCTGAATCGTCAGTGGTAGCATCACAATCAGTTGTGTAATGTCCATCATCAGTCTCGCTGACTCTCAAAATAGGCCATTCAAGACTTCCATACATACCTTCAAAAAAGATATGGAACTCTTTAACAATGGTATCCTCATCAGGACGACGAATAAAAGAATCAACATAGACTTGTCTTGTGGTGGACATCGCTTCCAATTGATTGCGTAAAATGTCGATGGTGGTGGTAAAAGGAATGCATGACGTAGAATGACCATCCAAAGTTAGCTTGAACGAAGCAGAACTATAATCCTCATCGACATTGTATTTTATTGAGACAATTTGGTGGCTGCTGTACTCTCCGATACTCTGAACCTGACACGCGTCATTGACAAACAAAACATTGTAGTTGACAGGATCTTCGGAGTAAACAACATCAAATATATCAACCTTGATGCTATCCGTCAAAGATTCTGATGTCAACAGAGAGGTATCGAGAGTGATGTTGCCCAATGCCAAAGAACCGAGATCTCCAATCAAATGAACAACGTACTCATATCCTTGTCCAAATCTAGGTGCGAGAACACTGCGTTCGACGACAACATTACTTGTTGATTCGAATGAATGGAAAGCTGTTTGAACCTCAGTGGAATCAGCTCCCCATGGTAACAAAGCAGATTGTGAGTCAAGATGAGAAATTCTCCAGTGACCCTCCGTATCATTTCCGCGAACATTGCGCATCCAGAATTTTAGGGAAGTTCTTCCTCCAAACACTGCTGCACTGACATTCGTACTGTACTCCAAAATATAGCTGTTTACATCACCCCCGCCGTTGTGGAGAGGAGCAGAGAACTTGAGTTGCACTTGCGAACTAGACAAACGGCTGACTTCATCGATCGTAGGAGCATCAGGTTCATCAATTACGTACAAATTCATTGGCAGTACACCCTCCCCTTCATTTTGCATAGTCAGGGAAGATACACCTTCTCCCAATAGTGTATTGGCATGCATCTCGATCGCAATTAATTCTCCCGGAGTAAAACCCGTCAATTCAGTCACGATACTCAGAGGTTGGCCTTTGGCAACTTCTTGTACAGAGTATGTCCAGTTGGTTGAGAAATCAGGAAGTGCAGACTTAGGGAAAGTTTCAATTTCCAACAAAGGTAGATCACCAAATTGTGAGATAAAAGTAACCTTCCATTCATATCCAATAAACCTGCCATTTACAGATTCAAGAATGACTCTGTCAACTTCAACCAATCCAACAGTTGGGAGTGATTGTAACTTCACCTTAAAATCTTCAGCACTTTCATCTACTCGGAAGTATACAGGAACATCTGACGAATTGAAGTCCAAAGTAAAGCCACCGAAGAGTAAACCGGATGGATCAGAAACCGTGATGGCCTGAATCTCAGATGATTTACTGTTAATATTCTTAGAAGCAACAACATTTTCGAAAGAAGCTGATTTGTATGATTGCATCACAAAAGAAGAAACATCAGAGTTGATTCCGAACAAAGCAGTTTCGCCATTGACAGTCAAGTCAACACCATCGGACGGAGTAACAGTATCAACAGAAGAAGTTTCCTTGACATCACCATCAATAATGGACACAACTTCCCAGTCTGATCCACTATATTCAAGTTTGAATTCACTTCTCAACTTTCTGTACGATCTTCTGCCATTAACGAAAGAGTCAGAGAAATAGATTCCAGTCCACTTATCCGCCGAAATCAACTCATACTTCAAGGAAGAAGTAATGGACGATGTAACAGAGAAGCAAGTAGCAGCGGAACCACCACAAGTAAATTCCCCGTCGCTATTCAAAGAAGTAAAGGTGATGTACCAAGTGTATTCCTTTTCGCGCGTAGGACCTCTCCGATCCACTTCAACGGTGCCAACTTCAGGGTGAGCCTCCAACAATGACTTCAACTCATGGGGTTGAACATCGTATGGAACGATAATATTCTTCTGTCTATATACAGCAACCATTTTACTGAGTTGAATTCCAATCGCGGAGGCAACTGTTACAATACTTCCAGAAATAGATGCAACCTCAACTACAGCGTAGTCAGCAACATCACATGTTCCAGAGACCGCATAGTTGACCAATAGTTTATCACCAACAACAATTTCATTATCAAATGAAGGCAACGTAAAAGTTAACTCACTTGCACCTGTAACTTGTGCAGAACCAACAAGGGTTTCAGAAACAAATATATTCTGGGCGCTTGAACTATGAGTTTTGTAAGGAGAAAAGGTAACGGTCTTTCCGTCAGAAGAAATATCTTCAACACAAAGCAATTCATCTCCAATCAAAAACTTGGCCCCCGATACCAACAAGTGCTTGACATCATTAGAAGCCTCCAAAGAGCGGGTACCAGCTACGATATCCCCAGTGACTACTTCGTAGTCGCTATCAAAAGCAAGCTTTTCATATCTTCCCTTGAATCCGAAGCGAATATCGAAGTGTCCAACAACACCAGAATCAGAGGAGGTATTCACCTTGATGATCTCCGGCATATATTTTTGTGCACCATCTTGTGATGAAACAATTGATACATTTTGAGTAGCAGGAAGCTCACAAGCCTCATATGCCAATTCCGGATCATTACCATAAACTTCATCATAGTGAATCATGATAGTACGTACACCAGAAGCCATCTGATCACTGTCCACAAAGACATAATCATATGACATTTCTTGCAGCTTCACTTCAATTTCTCTAGTAGAAGCAGAGAGAGAGAAACATCTGGATGCAGATTGAGTGTCATTGAGGCGGATTGTACCACTGAACTCTTTTGATGCATCAGAAAACTGCATGGTAAATTTCTTTGGCAGTGCTTTGGCAACAGTGATACTGAAATTCGACACGGGCTTTCCATTGGCCCCCTCAGATCGAAGAAGTGGATTCTTCCAGTCCACAACAAAGGCGGAACTGTTCACTACTCGCGCAATAGCAGTTCCAAGTGGACCTGAAACTTGTGCAGGGAATTCAGCGGAAGGAGTGGAAGGATAATTGGCATAACGATAATCAGAGCACTCGTCATCAACACACAGCTTCGCTCTCACATAGTAATATTCTCCAGGAATGAGATCATCAATAATATAGTTATCGTTGTTGGAGGCAGTGAATGTCACCGACCACATTGGCTTACTGTCAGTCGCAGAACATGGATCAGCTGTACAAACAGATGCAAAAGTTGGCAAGTTATCATATTCCAAAACTATTTGATCGGTTGAATCAATTTCCGTTACATTAGAGTACGATGCACCCCAAGAGACTTCCATGGCATATGCAGAGAGTCTTGACACCTTTAGATCGGTGATAGCGGGGACATATACTGTTTGGACGAACAGAGGATTAATATGAGGATAGACGTAGGATGACCAACCAAGACTATTGACCGCAGCTACACGAACAAACCATTTATTGGAAATTGCCAAATCATCGTAAGTCCAAGAAGAAGAATATTCACTAATTCCTCTAACAAACTGACTCAAACCAGGAGATGAACGAGCAGTACTTCCAGTATCGACTGTCAATAAAGGAAGATCTCCAACAAATCCATCAAATGAGACTTGGAAGGAATTTGCTGTTCCAGAGCATCCACAAGCGCCTGACGAAGAACTACTTAAAAGAACAGAGACATGACCAATATTGAAGGTTTCCAAAGCGGTTTCAAGATCTCCAGCATCCGCCCCAGCAGACACTGATACAGTTCGATTACCAAGGGTGATAATGGTATCGGATGATGCACATAAGCAAACATCCTGCTCTTCAACAGCAGAATGAACATATACAGCAGCATGGTTTGAAGAACACTGAGCTGACTCATCCGTTAAGCATGAACGAAGGAAGGTTCCTGTTGCAGCTAATCTGTGGCCGTATCTCTTCGAGTATGAGGTACGGAAAAGCTCCGTTTGTTCACCAAGAATACTCACCTTTGTGAAAGTAATCATCCATGAGTATCCACGGTCCTCATAACAGTTATTCTGACCAACTTCTTGAGAGCAATGTAAATGTCTTGTAACGGAAACTTCTTGAATAGTTGGCAGGGCTTGTAAAGCTGCCTTCATTCCAACAGCAGAAATATTGTAGTCGAGCTCTTCAGTTCGTTGATTCATGAATGATAAAACGAAGGTACCACTCGGTCTGTAACCGGATGAAGCCAAAACAGTTACCACTTGAACATCGCTACGAACAGAGATGTCCGTGCTCAAGACATGACGTGAAATGAGAGGTGATCCACGAGTACCCGAATCGAAAGATGAACTAGGATCGAGCTGGATCACGTAGTTCGAAATACTAATACCACCATCGTGAGGAGCTCTGTTGAATTGTACATTCAATCCATAATCAGCAGTCGTGATAACACGTACATCAGCAGGAGGATAAGGAACTTGGTCCGCTGGTTGTTTACTAATTGGGGAGGACTTGATAAACTCAGAGCCACCAACACGGTTAACTGCTTGAACCGTGGCGAAGTAATTGACACCAGCAACGAGACCATCCGCAACAATCTCCGATACACTGTGTGCCGTAGCATGTGCAGATATCTTTGCCTTAACATTAACGTCATTTACCAGTAACTGTGGAGCAGAAGCACTGTTGTCCCCTTTGAAGGTAACTAACCACGAGTATCCGTTCAACTCTACCGATTTGGAAACGTCAACAAAAACAACCGAATCTAAAGCTTCTAAAGCATCTTTCATTTCATAGGCTTCGCAATTGTAAGCCAATGAATCAGTTGTTTCTAGCCTGTAAACAGGAAGAACAGGATCACGTTCAGTGGAAACAACAGCAGAAACATAAGAAGTATCACAACCATTGTCTCCGAGATCAATCACCTGAATTTCAGGTACATTGCCTCTCACCAAATCACCGATAAAAGTAATCGAATAAGTAATGGAAGTGTCATTTACAACATGTCTCGAAACTTCAATGTCATCGATAGAGTACAGATTTAGCAACTCTTCACGCACATCAGCTGCCTTAGAATCGAGATTTAAGCAACCGTAGTAACCACCAACTTCAGTTACAAACGTTGTCGCTCCTCTGAAGCGCAGACGATATCCTGAGCTGTATTTACTAGCACTTAGAGTTGAACTTAATGGTGTGAAAGTAATTGATTGAACTTCGAAAGTTGCGTGCTTCAACCCGACGATGGACAGCGAAGCAGAGATGGATGGATCCTCAACTGTACCAAGACCAACTTCTGAACCAAAAGTTGATTTAACTCTGAATATTTCTCCATCTGTTGGATGACCAACTGAAATCCAATCACCATAGGACAAACCATCTACGCTCTCCAGAGATGATCCATCCATAGTAGTGATATAAATTGAGGAGGAACCCATAACCGAGTTATTCATCCCACCAACATACGTACTCAACTTGTATAATGGAACAGAATACAGAATATTATCTTCAAAGGCGGCATCAAATGCTTTCGCTTCGAAAGGCTTTTCAACGGAGCAAAGCGGAATAATTCCGTTTCCAAATTCACCATAGGTAGCGACAAAGGTACTATCTTGATTGAGACACACTCTGAACTCTTGGTCTTTAATCTTGATAAATTCACCAGGCGTTACCAAGTTGAACAAATCAGAAACAGTGTGGTGATCTGAAGATAAGGATACAAAAGTAGCACCATGGACAACATCCACTCTTGCAACTGCACCAGATGAATTTTTCAAGCCAGCATATTCAGTGTATCTACCGTAGAAATTGTTTAACGACAAAGTGAAAGTTGCATCATCCTCAAACGGAAGAGTATGAGCGTAGGTAACAACCTTTTGAACTTTATAGTTAACATCAACCGTGTAATTAAGCGCAGTTACCGCTGTTAACTTTCTTGAATTAGCCGTAGATACTTGAGGTGTCAAATGGATGACGTAATTGGTCACAGCAGCACCATTTCCAGAGGCATCCTGGGGGAATTCGACAAGCAAAGATGAGGCAGAGTGAGGAAGTAACGATAAACTGGAGGGAGGTGTTGGTACACCTGCCGGAGTTGTTGAAGCAACTTCGCTATATGGACCATATCCAATGTCGTTAAGAGCGGTAACTCTAAAGTTCCACTGCTTACCAGCCTCAAGACCTTCTACTGTGATATTCATTACACCATGAGTTGCCTTAACATCAATAGAATCGTATGCATATGGTAAGACACCCTCACGAACACCCATTACTACCATTGTTGGATCAGGTCCTAACAACTGAAGAGTATTGACCTTCAACAAAGGCAAATTTCCAATGTTGGTAATAAAAGAAATGGTCCAACTGTAACCAGAGTTCACCAATGTTCTTTCTACGTGAACTTGGCCAAATCTAGGTTGGTTGTTAAGAAGCGCTTGCAACTTCAATGGTGTAACATTGTATTCAATAGGTTGTGTTTTTGGTCTCCCAAAAACCTTTGCATTCACAATATCGTAGTTAGAAGAACCAGCGATAATCTTCTCAACAACATACAATTTCCAATTATATCTGAAATGCAAGTCCGCAACTGTATAAACTTTGCCATCAACCATTATCTGATCGCCAGGTTCAAGGTAGGATGATAAATCAGCGGAAGTATTAAATACAAATGATTTGGAGAATGCACTAACTTGCCCAGGAAGTTCGATACTAAATTCATCATAAGCAATTGTGAACGTACCACCTGTAACATCAGTAGACCCAGTAGAAAGCATTTGAACTTCTTGATCTCCATAGAATGAGTAGTATTGGGAAGCCTCAGGACTCTTCTGGTAGATATCAACCCGGTACGATTGGATCGGACTTACACTATGTGGCTCCATCCACGAGACAACAATTGACTCGGAAGACAAAGCTGCAGCATGAACGTTTTCAGGAGCCATTGGCGGTGAACGCGGAATAATACTTGATGGTTCAGTGAAAACAAATGCACCACATTCCTCAGCGAATGGAAGACTGCCATCACAAATTCCGTCAGTGTTTACAGCCGAAACTCTGATATAATATCTTGCACCCTTTGTGAGACCAGTAATTTCATATGTAGAACCCATCAGTAGCAAATCAGCATTGGATTTGGAATTGTTGAAAACCGTCTCACGTAAACCAATATCTCTCAATGTAAAAGAGTTGGTCGTAGCTTGAGTCTCACCAACGACGAATGAGTATGGGATCTTATCATCCGTAGTAGGAATTACTACTCTGGCACCTGATTGAAGTTGTCGAACATTATCATCGGTGCCTTCATAAGTTACTGTTACAGTCGGATCTTCGACACCATACTCAAAATCAATGGAATGAACACAAGCGGTACATAGATATTTGAAGGCTGCAACGGTGGCAGACCCGAGAGGAGTCTTTGATGCACCACTATCAAAACTTGGAACAACATCCCACTGCAAATTGAAATGAGTGATCACAGAGCCACCATCAAAGCGCGCAGGACCAATCTTGACCATAATCGTATCTTCAGTAATGACATAACTTCGCGGACCAGACCAATCGACTTCCAACTGTGTAGGCACTGTTGGTTGAGTAACTGGGACCGTGATCATAGATGGAGCTGACAATCTTCTAACACCATATCCAAGACGGTTACCAGCACTAACACGTACATAGTAGACTTGACCAGGAATTAAATCAGTCAATACCAATGAATTGGAGTCTGGATCATCAACATTGGCAGGCACTTCTTGCCATCTGTAGGTTGAAGAAGTTGGGAAGATGGAATTACGAGCAAATGAAATCTTTGGCTCAACGGTGGTACCAGAGCACACCAGATTGGAGGAATGAACCTCCAACAAAGGAACATCAAACGCCTCTTGGAATGTAACTGACCACGTCACTTCGTTACCATCGATAGTCTTTTCAACGGAAACTTCTGCAACATTTGGCATATTCTCCAAGATCCGCTTCATGTCAAATTCACTAGCATCAACAGGAATATCACCAGAAATGTAAGTTCCAGCATTAAAGAACTGTCCGGAATACGAATGAGCTGTCGCATCATAGCGTTTTCCATTGTTGACAGTCGTCAATTGCAACGAAAATCGTTGATACCAAGTTGTATTAGCACATGCAATGGTAATATTTTGAATTGTTGGGAGTAACGCACTGAAAGGAATCTTGCTCCATTCAACGACATAACCAGTTACTTCATCACCACCATCACCAACCTGATAAGGATCAGCAACAACAGGATAGCTCCAAACTACTGACAGAGATGTGGCATAAGTTTGCAACGATTCCGCATCTGAGTTGACAACCAACTTTGGATCAGCAGGTGGATCCGGTTGCTGCATTGGTTTAAATGGATAGCTTGATGAAGCATCACCATAACCACCACTATTGTGCGCAGTTACACGGATATAGTAAGTAGTGCCCATCGTCAAACCGGTAATGTTGTAAACAGTGAATCTGTCTGCATTGGAGTAATCAGCTTCCACCACTGCGAACTGACGATCAGGAGAAGTAAACGAGGCATCTGTGTCCCACTCCACTCTCCATTTATCGATACCCACTCCATTATCTGAAGGAGGTTTGAAGTAAATAAGAGCAGACTCTCTTGTAAAAGTGCGCAAAACGTCAACTTTTGGATACGTTGGAACTAACAGAGGCGCAGAACCGGGTAGTCCACGAGCCCAAATTACGAAACTATCATCCTCGTAGCATTCATCAAGACCTTCATCACAGGTAGGTGTAGCACGCTGAGAACCGTTCTTGTAATCAACGGTAGTAGAGATACTGTTCGTATCCATAATACCAACATAGTTATACCAAGTAGGACCATAAAACCCTTGGTCATTGAAAGCTCGCACACGAACAATATTTTCAGAATAGGAATCAGTATCAATAGTTACATCATATGATTCCTGACCAGTTACAGCAGGGACATCAACGTAGTAAGGATAAGAATCACCATTGTCTGTACTCCATTCAATACGATACTTGTACAACGGACCACCATAGATTTGACCTTGTTTCCAAGTAACACGTAATTTATCACCAAGAGAAGAAGGAACAGCAAAAACGGTTACTTCAATTGGGAGACCAGGAGGAGAGCGTGGTGCGAGTGCTCCAAGTGCGGTACCATCATCTGAGACAGAAGCAAGCTGGCGCGGACCCATCCCGACCGAATTGATTGCAGTAACCCCAATATACAATGGCTTACCAGCAGGAACATCACCAGCAAGAGCTAATTTGCTAACGAATGTTTTGGCAAGGTATGTCCTCTGTCCAGAAGTAGTGAATGCATTGGTGGCAGACCCAACAAGCCCTTGGTTTTCATCACTAGTAACAATAACCAAATTTTCAACTTCATCCATAAACATCTCTCCAGTGAAAGTAACAATCCATGCATAGCCAAAATCGAGTTTTTGACGAGCAACGACGAAATTCTTGATATAGTCAGGATATAATGAGTTGATTTGGGATTCCAAATGAGCTTCTACCTCATTCGATGTAGCATCGTAATCAAGGGTACTGCTTGGTGAAGCAGCATAGAATGCCTTGGTTATATCACTGAAACCACCCGCAAATGGTTCGGACAATCGGACAATAGAATCAGCTACAATAATTTCTTCAATTTGATAAACACCTTGACCAATTCTGAAATAGTCTCCTACACTAACAGAGAAGGCAGCATCCAACATGACAACCACATCGTTTCCATTTGTAACTTGTACATAGCAACTTTGAGTGTGCTTACCAACATAGATCAATTGGAAACTGCCTGCATCGAAGTAATCACCATTTCCACTTGCAATCGTTACGTTTTGCACATCCACTCCAATCGTGTAGGTACAATTAACCAAACAAGTTACATTTTTACCATCATCGATGATCATTGGGACATCGAAATACTGAGAATCAGCGAAATCAATATGGCTAGACCATTCAAGTCTGTAGAAAGCAGCTTCATCTGGAGTATGAGTAGGAGTCGTAGTTGTATCAAATCCATACTGATCATTGGTCGGTTGCTGCCAAGTAACTTCCAGCCGATTGGCAACATCTTGTCTACTGAGTTCGACATATGGATCGATCGGTAAGTACAGTACCTGTCTAGCTGGAGTTGCACTGCAATGAATAGGCATTGTATTGCATCCAGTAACATTCAATGGGAAAGCAATGGCTGCAGGACTGTAACCTCCAAGCATGGTAACGTTCTCACCATTGAATGCACTCACACGCACATAGGTTGGCAATACTTGCAAACCAGTAATTTGGTATGAGAAATCAGCGAATGAAATAAAATCTTTTGCATCATCAAAAGTTACAACTTGGCTGTATGCAAACGATTCAGTCTTGGTAAAGTATTCATCGTAATCCCACTCAACCAAAAATTTGCTGATAGGTAAGCCTCCTTCAAAGGCAGGTGCACTCCAACGAACACCTAACTCAGACTTCGAAACAACAGTAAGAATGATATCTGTTGGTGCACTTGGAGCGGTGTACTGAACAGGAACAAATATTGAATCAGGTGCAAAGCCCTCATTGATAGTGGTGACTTTAGCATAGGCACTACCACTGGAAACGGCAACAGTTCCAATTTGAGGAGTGAACCCACCACTAATCAAAGTAATTTTGTACCACACTTCAACTTTCATAGGACTTGTAACATCGAACTGATTGCTCTTCGACAAATCAATGCGTTCAACCAAAACTGATCTAATTGCAGAAATGGTTTGCAAAGTACGTTGGACCAAGTAAGCAGGCACATGGGCGTTGAAGCTTTCCGTATACTCGATGCGATAACCATCATTGAAAGACAAAGTCAGGTTGTTCCAAGATGTTATTCTGAGCATGTAAACAGGAGCCCACTGTACTAATGGTTTAGCATATGTGTAGGGGCTGTATCCTTGTGCATTATACGCAGCAACGCGGACAAAGTAATTGTTAGAAATATCTAAGGCATTAATGACAAAGTAGTTGGCAGATCTGACATACTCGCTACGAGAACTAACACCAAAAGAGTTCGTGGTATCCCATTGAACAGAGAAACTAGTGATGTTCGAACCACCAGTTCTTTCAGGTTGGTCCCACCAAACCAAAATTTGATTATCAGATGTAGCAGCCATATACACATTCAATGGTGCCGATGGAGTTGATAACTTAGGAGCAGCAGCAACTGCAGCCATTGTGTAAGTTGAAGCATACACTCCATTTGATGACTTGACTCTAACAACATATTGCTGACCTGTCACTAATCCAGTCAACTGAACGTGATTAGAAACAACTTCAAAGACTTCTCTGGAGACATAAACTAACGCACTCGATCCCAAAAGAGGTGCACCGGAAGCGACTATTCCAATGTTATCGGTAGTCACGACCAGTAGTGAATGGGAATGTGGTTCATTGAAAGTAACAGTCCACTTCCTGCCGTAGTTCTGCAACTTAGTAGACGTTTCCAAGGTAAGATCTTCATAGGTCACATCAACATTGGAAATAGTCAACATACTCTCTAAATAATACTTCATGTCTTCAGCAGTTGAGTAAACATCAATAGGCATAGAGATTTCACCAGCATTGACAATATAGAAATGACCATGTAAATCAGCGGAAGATGCATTTACAACAATGGTTTGAACACTCTTCGATGCAGAAATAGCTACATCTCCTAGAGGACGTTGGAAAATACCAACAGAACCACTTGCAAAAGATGGCTCGACACCATTCTTCAGCTCACTGACACTAGGCTTCACATTCTTACCCAATAGGTTATTGCAACTAAAAGTCATCTTTGGCAAATCCCCAATATTGTCTATGAAACTAATAGTCCATGATCTGGAACGTCTGTTCGACCCACCAATACTCACTTCGACGTTGCCAATAGTCGGTAAGGATTCTAATGCAGATTCTACTCTGCTGGCGCTAGCATCAACGGGAATAGCACTGGTTGAAGCACCACCAAAAGACAGACAAAATGTACCCTGAATATCACCGTCATCAACCACGATAGAAACTTGTTGAACTTCCATGGCACTTGGGAAAAAGTCATATTCCACAGAGTAGTATTTATCTAAACCATTTGTACCCCACGATACAGGTGCCTTCCAAGAAGCTTTAATACTACTGTCACTAGAAGGTATCAACGTAACATCAGTTGGACTCAAAGGAGATGAAATACATTGGATAAGAGCAGGAGTACTACCCTTAAATGTACCATAAGCACTACCAGCACCATTCCAGGCTGAAACTCTAACATGGTAATTTAATCCTTCACGTAGATTTTCGATGCGGTACATAACCTGCTCTGAACTGGACGAAACATCAACCAACGTTGAGCCATAATACATACTTGCCATAATTGGTTGAAGACCATTCACCTCCTCCTTGGAGTAAACCATGACTTTTCCACTATATTCTGAGCTGTATAGCTTGGACGAATCAATTGCAATCATTTCTACATTTCCTATGTTTTCAACGAAGACAACATACAACAACAGACCATGTCCATTGCCTGAGAGGTAATTTTGCTTTTTGACAATCACTTTACCAGTCTCCGGTAACACTGACAAGGCAGCTGCAATCTCACTCTCTGATGCATTGACAAACATGAATCCAGTGCGATGACCATGGAATGATAAAGAAAATGAACCTCTCAAGTATCCATCATCAGTTTCAATCTTAATAGATTGCTGTTCGAATCCATCCATTGCTTTCACAAGAACTTCAGTGGTGATCACACCAGTGCTTCCACCAAATGTTGAGTGGTCAATGTGAGATACAACGCTGGTACTGAAATTGGATTCAAGTGTACCATCCAAATTAGATACCATTAATTGTGGAACATCATAAAATCTATTGCCATTCCACCAGTCGGAATTTAAGAAAGTAACAGTCCATTGATAACCATGATTATCGATAGACTCAGATCTAGTAACCCTTACATCCCCAACAGTTGGTACTGCTTCAAGCTGAATTTCCATATCCTCTGCAGAAATATCTACTGGAATCTTAGCAGATTGGAAACCAGCGAACTCCACATAGAAATAGCCAGCCAAACTATAATCATCAGCACTGGTTGATATGACTTGCACATCATATGGAGAGTACAATAAAGATCTTCTTGGCTCGACAACGTAGTCCAAATTGTATGCCTCAGCACCTAAGACATCCCATTCGATTTTGTAGTGAGTGATCTGTGCTCCTCCATCATCGGATGGTGGAATTACTTTCACTAACAATACATCAGACAATTGAGTTTCAACTAAAACCTTTGTGGGAGCTGCAGGTTGAGTCTTAGGGACGGCGAACAAGGTCGGTGGCAAACCTGGGAGAATTGAATAACCAAATGCATTGTAAGAGAAAACACGAACATAATAAGGTGTACCCTTCTCCAATCCAGAAATAGTATAAGAGCAGTGAACAAGCGTACAATTGTTATCAGAACGAGCCATTTTAAAGTGATAACCAAATGGCGCACCGCTGATACTATCAAAAGACGATTTGGTGTCCCATTCAATCTTATATTTCACTACATTGTCGCCTCCATCAGATTCTGGATACTTGAAGAAAACAGTCAAGGTGTTGGCAGAACTAGTCACGACATACACATCCAAAGGTTCAGATGGCTTCTGTAGAGGTGGAGCAACAACTTGAGGAACTGAGTTCTGGCTGTAACCATAACCCTTCTCATTTTTGGCACTAACACGCACAGAGTATCCAACACCAGGTTGAAGGTTTTCAATGACGAAGTTGTAGGATTGAACGTTCTCGCGAGCTGGGATAACCACACTACCGTAACCATGAGGAAGAGTGGAAGCGGTTCGGACTCCAACATGATGAGTTACTGAGCTACGACCAGAGAGGGATGTCAAACCAGTGCCATCAATACTCAGTGCACTTTCATAGATCGAGGGGAAATCTTGTGGGAAAGTTACGTACCAGACGAAACCCGAGTTAACAGCATTCTCTCTCAAAACCAGAACTGCATGAACATCCATTAATGACTCAATGGCTACACGTAACCCATCGGCAGAAATATCATGAGGAAGATAATCGGTTGTGCGATTGTTGTAAGTCAACCGGAAAGATCCAAGAATAGCCTTAGCAGCAGACACTTCAATCACTTCAACTTCGGAATCGTAATATGTGTCCCACCATTCCAAGAGATACGTCTCGACAGAAGCACCTTTATGATCACTTGGTACATTAAAGGTCACCTTCAAAGAGGTGGACGATTCTAATACTGATACTGACTCGGTAGCAGGAATTGAATTCAAAGTCACTGAACCATGCTCAATTACGACTGGTTTATCCATTGGAACAATATTGAAAGAAGCGTACTCTTCAAATACAGCATTACTGAACTCACCAACACCCATGACATTTATTGCAGCAACACGGACGAAGTAATCTTGGCCAGGAATGAGGTTAGAAATATTGTAGCAATGAATAGTTCTATTTTCAGCATCGGGGAGACGACGACCACATATTGACTCAGCTGCACCCAAAACTTGTTGATCGATGACATTGAAGTCTGCATCTGTGGACCATTCAATCAAGAAGTCCGTAACAGGCGAAGCGCGATCATCTGGATATGGAACGAATGACCAATAAAGAATAACAGAGGCAGATGATCCTGAAGCACGAAGGACTTCAGAGTACTCAGGAGCAACGGGAACTGCCATAGGCTTCAATGAAACAATAGGACTCGTAACACTGTTATACCCTTCAGCATTTGTTGCATACACCCGAACGCTGAAACCACCCAAATTTGCTGAGTCCTGATCCAAGTCAGAGATCAAGTAAGAGTAAAACCCCTTTGATCCAATGGCAACATTTACATCCGTTGCATTGATACCAGATCTGAAGACAATTAATGGATTCCCAGCTCCACTATTACTATCAGATGTTGCACAACCCAATTGACTGAGAGAAGCCGCATTTACACCGATTCCATTTGTGCATACCATAGCCTTATCACTGCTGTAGCTCGTAATTAATCCAGAATTGTCAATTGAAATGTCACTGACGGAGCGAATGTTAGTCAAGAATGTGATGTACCAAATGCGTGAGTATCCATCAGTGCCAGCAGTAACAACTACATCGTCAATGTCTGGCAGACGCTCCAAGATAATCTCCAATTCATCACGAGATACATTGTATGGAATAGCGTAAGGATACAAGTGCCCACTGGGTGAAGTCAAAGTAAATGTTCCACCAACAACACTATTAGAAATCTTAATGGCTTGAACTTCAAGTGGAGAGTTAACGGATGATTCATCATACCACTCAACTGTATAAGACACAATTTCACTTCCACCATCATCGATGGGTGCAGTAAAATTGCACCAAACTTGATTCCAACCACCAATGGATAATTCAACATTTTGAACTTTAGTTGGCTTTCTTCCGGTTGGACTGATTTGGAAAGGAGAACCGACAATTGGATCCAAACCCGAGAAAAGTCTAAATGGAGGAACAACCTCCAGTGGCTGCGACTTAGATGACCAAGCCAAAGTGATACCGGCCTCACCAGCATCTTCTTTATATTCAATCTTAATGGAGGACAACTGATGAGCATTTAATGGAACAGGAGTGGTTGCAACGAACACTGAAGGTCCATTTGAGCCACTGGAAGCATTAAAAGCGTCGATCAACAAAATATCATCAATCCACAATCTGACTCCGTCATCAACCGTAATACTAAACTCATACACTTCACAGAAAGCAGGTTGAATGAAACCAGTCCAACGAATGGAAATATAGTCCTTTGCATTCTCCATTAAAGGCTGTTCTGCATCCCAATAGAAGTCGATGACAGGATCAACGCGAATCTCTTGTGGGAAACCGAATAGCCAACGATTATTGAAGTACTCACCCTTTAATCCACCCTTGACAGCCTTCGCAACAGTAAGATTATATTGTCCTAGTCGGGGAACATCATACACAACATCAAATAAACCATCAGTGTCATAACTGACGTTGGCCTTTGTAGTCGTGGTTCCGTGCAAGACAGCCATGAAGGTTTCACCGACTGCACCGCTGACTGATTGAACAATCGTACCAGAACGCTTTGTGTAAGAACAATAGTTATCGTTGACCGACACAACCACATCAGTGCCATGCAATAACTTCCCTTCAGCAAAAACCTTTCCTGGCGTTGATTCGTATGCGATGAACTGAATCGTCCATTTATAGGACATGTAAGAAAAAGGTCCAGAACGTAAAATATTGACACCATATATACTATCCAAACTTTCCAAAGCATCTTTCATTTCACTTTCAGAAATATCGTAAGCCAAATCACGAGTAGTTTCCCCATTCACTGTTAAAGTGAAAGTTCCACTAATACTACTGGAGGCACTTGTTTCCACAAGCTGCTGTAAATGATTATCGCATGCTGTCACCTTCACACCACTACCGGAATTCAAGTTAGGTGCTTCAGATTTAATGGCTGGGAGATCACCCAAGTTGGAATCAAAAGTGATGATATACTGGTAACCGGAACGGGTGTGATAAAACATCGCAACACCGTTTGCCTCGGTAGCATCGGGATAAGGACTTGACAAAGTAATCGATGAAGTATTCAAAGCGGCAACCGTAAATACAGGTCCATAATGCTGATCATTCAAACGGATCCAATCTCCAACCTTGTATTTGGTGGAAGGATCCTGATTGCTGTCAAGTGTGATAGTCACAGAGCCGTAGACGACACCACAAGTCAGAGAAGAATCATTCTTAACGGAATTAGTAGACACTTCAACAGAGCCTACAGAAGGAAGGGATTCCAAGGCTGCCTTCATTTCAGCAATACCAGCACGAGCAGGAATTTCAATAGCATGATCCATGAATGACAACGTGAAAGAACCGTCCAACTCTGTGGAGGAACTACTCGAGTAAGTCTCCACAATTTGAGTCTCCTTAACAGGTCCATAATAGACGCGATTGTCGAATGAGTCTCTAGATTCAATCACGAACGAGGTGGTATCCAAGTAAATACCAGTCCACAAACCATTCTTACCAGGCACACCATACTGCTGAACGGCTGTACTGTGAGAAGAATTGATCGACAATGCCTCAACAATAGCAGTGAAAGGAGCAAATCCTTTGGTGGCTTCAGTCACAGAGGAGGTAGCGGATGATGAGGGTGTATCATACTCCACAACAATACTTGGCAAATCACCATAGTTCTCCAAATGCGGAAGAGTGGAACCAGCTGATGGACGGAAAGTTACAGTATACGTGGCTGAAGTTGAGCCAGACGAAGCTGTACCGGTAACAGTTACAGCACCAACAGTGTGCAACTTCTCCAATTCACCCTGAATAGTTGAAGGAGAAGATCCCCAAGCAATAGAAGAAGTTGCATGACCTCGGAAAGACAAGCTAAAGCCACATGCACTGGCTGTGGCCGTGCAAGAGAGTTCAATCAATTGAACTTCCTCCACCAGCGCATAGTTTTCGTATGGATAAGATGTGGAGCCATTGGTTGCACTAACCAATGCACATGTACCTTCTTGGGAAGTCAGAATCGACACTGGGACCGTTTCTGAGTATACCACCATCTGTGGAACGTCACATGCAGACAAGAAAGTAACCAACCAAGCAGAATTTTTCTTGTCAGTAGTTTGGGAGAATGAAACACTGAAAGGCGGAATACCAGGAAGTTCACGCAAAGCTTCCTCCAAGGCGACACCTTCCGCATCCCACAAAATAGGTTTTGTACGTGGACAAGGCCTTGTAGCAACACAATCACCAAGAGATAACTGGAAATAGCCTGAACGTCTGACCACACTAGTCCAGCTTGTGGAAATATTTTGAACTTCCAAATTTGTCGCATGTAACAATGCAACAGTATAAGTACCACTTAAAATTGGAGTGAAAGTTGCTTCATATACACCACCGCAAGTATTCTTGCATCCGCAACAAGCATCATCGGCGCTCAAACCATAGCTAAATTCACCAACATAGTTAGCGTTCTCAGCCACACCACAACCACATTCTTTACCAAAGCATTGACCGTCAACAGCAAACGGCAGCTTTGTGTAGTCAGCACAAGTCATTCCACGAGAGTCTTTCCAATCGCGATGAGCATCTTGACTGACATGCTTAACATTTCCTTCAACAAATGAAAAAGGCTTGTCATAATTCTCATCAGCAACAAATGCATGCACTCTGTAGGTATCTCTTGGTTGAGTATACAATCTGTTATTTCCATAGTAATCCTTTGATTGAATTCTGAACGACGACTGTTGTCCTGTAACACCATATACCAACCCCTCGCCATATGCAGTGGAGTACCCTGCATCCGTGGCATTGGGGGCAACGGTCAACATAAATGGTGAGTCGATGATATCTCTCGATGGCGAACCTTTCACAATTTCGGTAACACTGATTTGAACATCATTTCCAGTTACTTTGTTTTTGAACACTTCAATCAATGGTAAATCCTGATCCATACCAGTGAATGTGACATAGAACTGACATCTCTGACTATCACACATGGTAACATTTACAGTGACGAGTCCAACATTGTGCAACTGTTGCAACTCATGTTGGATTGTGTATTCATTTGCACCATTTGAACCCAAAACCAATTGTTCTGTGGTAGCAGAAACCATTTCACCATCTATGTTGCTAGTCACAGTTAAAGTAAAATTTCCTCCTAGGTTTCCGAGGGAGAAAATATCTACATACTGAACTTCATCTACAGAATCGGTCATCAAATTAATTTGATATATACCACGGACCTTAGGGGTGTAAGAAACCAAATATTTTCCAGTAGTGCAGTTTTCAACTTTGTGTACTTTAATTTTGGTAATATTTTTACCCAAGTAAGGACGATCCAACGTAACTTCAGAATTCTGAAATTCATCACTTTGATCAATCAAGAAAGTTTCGTCGTTAAATGAAATCGTATCACCGCGACCCAACAAAGTTGTAACATTGTTGTTGTCGAAATATATCTTCCTACTACCGTAGGTGACCCTCGCAGTTCCCAGGGAGGTCCATCCAAGAGGTTGAACAGTCAAGTTTAAGTGCTGGACACCAGTGAAGTTGTAGTCATTGATGCGAGTAGTATCCTTGCTCAAACCGGCCCAATCCGCAATACCGAATATGGAGATATTCCAGTCTTGGTTTCCACGTGAATAAATATTATTCCCGGCTGTATCGCGTGCTTGGATCACGAAGGAACATTCACTAAGAGTAACACATTCAGACAAACCACTACCAACCGCAGAAGATGTGGTAGCATCAACTTCACCTGGATAAATTGTCACCTGGATTGGTGCACCGTGGATTTCACGCTCATATTGAAGGTTTTTG
>Ga0256340_1000004_pt1 | contig 35724 bp, 34 predicted proteins | sample AtltaT_3_FD_183807 | JGI IMG/M metagenome (GOLD analysis project Ga0256340, IMG submission 183807) | Metatranscriptome of freshwater microbial communities from Altamaha River, Georgia, United States - Atl_Colum_RepC_8h (Metagenome... | ecosystem: Environmental > Aquatic > Freshwater > River...
AGCACAACGAGTTGTCTCCTCCACCCTCCGAAAAGGTGGATTTGCCCCGATCCGCAAGGCTCGGGGCATTTTTTTTGCCCCAGTATCATCGGCAGATGCCTTCGCATCTCAAACCCTTCGATTACCTCAAGAAAATCCTGAATGCCCGCGTTTACGACGTGGCCCAGGAAAGCCCCCTCGAACTGGCACGCAACCTCAGCCGCCGGCTGCACAACAAGGTGCTGCTCAAGCGCGAGGACCAGCAGCCGGTGTTCAGCTTCAAGCTGCGCGGGGCCTACAACAAGATGGCGCACCTGAGCCCCGAGCAGCTCAAAAAGGGCGTGATCTGCGCTTCGGCAGGCAACCATGCCCAGGGCGTGGCGCTGGGCGCCAGCAAACTGGGCGCCCGCGCCGTGATCGTGATGCCCACCACCACACCGCAAGTCAAGATCGAAGCGGTCAAGGCGCTGGGCGGTGAGGTGGTGCTGCACGGCGACAGTTATTCAGACGCCTACAACCATTCGCTGGTCCTGCAGAAAAAGCAGGGGCTGACCTTCGTGCACCCCTTTGACGACCCCGAGGTGATTGCCGGACAGGGCACCATCGCCATGGAAATGCTGCGCCAGCACCAGGGGCCGCTGGATGCGGTGTTCGTGGCCATTGGTGGCGGTGGCCTGATTTCAGGCGTGGCCAACTACATCAAGGCGGTGCGGCCCGAGGTCAAGGTCATTGGCGTGCAGATGAACGACTCGCAGGCCATGATCCAGTCGGTGCAGGCCAAAAAACGCGTCACGCTGGACGATGTGGGCCTGTTCTCGGACGGCACCGCCGTCAAGCTGGTGGGCGAAGAGACCTTCCGCGTCGCGCGCGGCCTGGTGGACGACTGGGTGACGGTGGACACCGACGCGGTGTGCGCGGCCATCAAGGACATTTTTGTGGACACCCGCTCGATCGTGGAGCCGGCGGGTGCGCTGGCGGTGGCTGCCATCAAGCAGTACGTCGAAACCCACAAGACCAAGGGCCAGACCTACGCGGCGATTTTGTGCGGCGCCAACATGAACTTCGACCGCTTGCGCTTCGTGGCCGAGCGCGCCGAAGTGGGCGAGGAACGCGAAGCCCTGTTCGCGGTGACGATTCCCGAAGAGCGTGGCAGCTTCAAGCGCTTTCTGGAGATCATCGGCAACCTGCCGGGCGGTCCTCGCAATGTGACCGAGTTCAACTACCGCATGAGCGACGCCGCCAAGGCGCATGTGTTCCTCGGCCTGACGACCCATGGCAAGGGCGAGAGCAGCAAGATCGCGGCCAATTTCAAGAAGCACGGCTTCGAGGCGCTGGACCTCACGCACGATGACCTGGCGCAGGAGCACATCCGCCACATGGTGGGCGGGCACTCTGCGCTGTCACAGGACGAGCGTTTGTTGCGCTTCGTGTTCCCCGAGCGACCGGGCGCGCTGCTCAAGTTCCTGAGCCTGATGCGCCCGGGCTGGAACATCAGCCTCTTCCACTACCGCAACCAGGGCGCTGACTACGGCCGCATCCTGGTGGGCATCCAGGTGCCGACCAAAGACAACAAGGCTTTCGACAAATTCCTCGACACGCTGGGTTACCCGCATGTCGAGGAAACGAACAACCCGGTGTACCGGATGTTTTTACGAGGTTGAGGCCATCAGGGCGGCTGAAGATGGCTCCCCGGATCAAGTCCGGGGAGGACAAGGGCTTGTTGTCATTCCCGACTGGATCGGACATCCATCCCGGGCATTTGCAGCACCAGCACTCCGTCTCCTTGCCCCGCTGACAGGTGCACCCTTTCGCGGCTGACCCACGACAGCCGCCAGCCCTCTGCCACAACCTGCCCTTGCACAAAGGCTTTGGCCGGCTGCCCATCGACGGCCAGCAGGGCACTGCCCTGACCAGAATCAGCCGCGATCACGCCCAGCAACTGGAAACGACGGGCCGCATCGGGGCTGGCGACGGGGCGGGTGGTGTGGCCCAGCGCACGCAAGGCCCCTGCAGAGCCTTGCGCGATAGGTAGCGTCGGCGCCACACTGCCTCCTGCATGAGGAAGGCCATCGGCGCTCGGCAGGTGCAGCCACCACAGCACCGCAGAGGCGGCGCTCAGGCCCCACAGCAGTGCCGCGCTGCCAGCAGGCAGCCAGCGAGCGGGGCCAGGGGCTGAACGGATCTGAAACATGCGGAGATTATGATCGAGCACATGAACACTTTGCACCACAAACACAGCCGCCGTCAGCGCGGCTTCACCCTGATCGAGCTGATGGTGGTGCTGGCCATCATCGGTGTGCTGGCCGCGCTGATCGTGCCCAATGTGATCGGCCGTGCCGACGACGCCCGCGTGACCGCCGCCCGCACCGATGTGGGCAATCTGACGCAGGCGCTCAAACTATACAAGCTCGACAACCTGCGTTACCCCACGCCCGAGCAAGGCTTGCAGGCGCTGGTGGCACGGCCGACCAGCGAGCCGGTGCCACCCAACTGGAAAGCTTATCTGGACAAGCTGCCCAACGACCCCTGGGGGCGTCCGTACCAATACATGAACCCCGGCATCAAGGGCGAGGTGGATGTGCTGTCCTTCGGCGCCGACGGCAAGTCCGGGGGCGAAGGCCACAATGCCGACATCGGCAGCTGGCAGTGACTCCCGGCGCCTGGCCCCGGGCGGTTTCACCCTGATGGAGCTCATGGTGGTGGTGGCCTTGATCGCCATCGCCACCGCTGGCGTCAGCCTGTCCCTGCGCGACAGCGCCGACAGCGCCCTCGAACGCGATGCGCAGCGGCTGGCGGCCGTGCTCGAGGCGGCGCGTGCCAAGGCGCGCGCCAGCGATGTCCCGGCCATCTGGCTCCTGCAGGAAAACGGCTTTGTGGTGCAGGGCCTGCCTGTGCCCGAATTACCGCAGCGCTGGCTGTCCGATCAGACCCGGGCGCTGGCGGGCTCCCCCGTGCTGCTGGGTCCGGAGCCGCTCATCGCGCCCCGACAGATTGCACTCTTTAGCGCGCAACAACCGCAACGGCGCTTGTGGGTGGCGACCGACGGCCTGCGCCCGTTCGAAGTGCGTCGCGAACCGATGGGGACCATACCTTGAGAACAGTCGTCCAGACGCATACCCGCCGGTCCGGCGAGGGATTCACCCTGATCGAGGTGCTGGTGGCGCTGGGCATCGTGGCGGTGGCCCTGCTGGCCGGCTTGCAGGCCACTGGCGCCCTGGGCCGCAACGCCGAACGCCAGACACTGGCCATGCTGGGCCAGATCTGCGCCGAAAACGAACTGGTGCGCTTGCGCCTGCTGCGGCAGTTGCCGGGCACTGGCGCGCAGCAAAGCGAATGTGTGCAGGCCGGGCAAAGCCTGCAGGTCGAGCTGCGGGTCCAGTCCACACCGAATCCGAATTTCAACCGTGTGGACGCCCGCGTGCTGCGGCAGGGCGAATCGGTGCTGCAACTGTCCACCGTGATGGGACGCCAGTGAGATGGCCCGCAAAACCGCCGGCTTCACGCTGATCGAGGTCCTGGTGGCCATCGGCATCATGGCGCTGATGGCCCTGATGTCCTGGCGCGGCATCGACGCCATGCTCCGCACCCAGACCGGGCTGCAGGCACGCGCCGACCAGATCCGCACGCTGCAGGCCGGTCTGGCCCAGTGGCAGACCGACCTGAACCGCATGAGCCCTTTGCGGGGCACACCTGCATGGCACTGGGATGGCCGCGTGCTGCGCATCACCCGTGAGGACGTGCAGCCTGGCGAGGGCATGCGCGTGGTGGCCTGGGCCTGGCGCCAGGATGCCGGACGCCCCGGCGGCGGCGACTGGCTGCGCTGGCAGTCTGCCGCAGTGCGGACGCGCGCGGCCTGGCTGCAGGCTTGGCAGGATGCCGGCACCTGGAGCCAGACCCCGAGCGCCGAATTGCGCGCAGCCGAGGTGGGAGTTCATGCACTGGCGGGCTGGCAGCTGTTCGTGCACCGCGGCGGCAGCTGGAGCAACCCGCTCTCCAGCGACGCGGTTAACCCCTCGGTCTCGGGCACGCCATCCGAAGCCGGGCCCCTGATGCCTGACGGCGTGCGGCTGGTGCTGGAGTTGCCGGCTGGCGGCCCGGTGGCCGGGCGCATCACGCTGGACTGGGTGCGCCCCACCCTGTCGGGGAACGGGCCATGAAGCGCACCGCCTGCCAGCAAGGCGCGGCCCTGCTTGGGGCCATGCTGACCGTGGCCCTGGTGGCTTCGCTGGCCTCGGCCGCGTTATGGCTGCAGTGGCGGCAGGTCGACATCGAAACCGCCGAACGAGGCCGCGCCCAGAGCCAGTGGCTGATGGTCGGAGCGCTGGACTGGACCCGCCTGATCCTGGCCGAAGACGCGCGTTCAGCCCAGAACATTGACCACTTGGGCGAACCCTGGGCCCTGCGGGTGCAGGAGTCACGGCTTTCCACCTTTTTGGCGCAGGACCGGCAGTGGCGCGAGGGCGATCCAGAGATTTACCTCTCGGGGCAGATCATGGACGCGCAGGCCCGTCTGAACCTGGCAGCGCTGGTCCAGGACGGCCAGATTGCACCGGCTGCCTTGGCCGCCTGGGTACGCCTGTTCGAACGGCTGAACCTGCCGATGGCCGAACTCGATGCCCTGACCCGGCATTGGCCGCAGGCGCTGGCGGCCAGCCAGGGCGCCAGCGACCAGCGCAGATCCACGGGCACAGAAGACTCGCAGCCGGCATTCCTGTTGCCCCAGCGCCTGGATCAGTTGGTCTGGTTGGGGCTGAGCGCACCCACCATCGAACAGCTGCGACCCTACGCCACGGTGTTGCCTGTGCCCACGCCGGTGAACCTCAACACCGCGCCGGCGCCGGTGCTCGAGGCCGTGGTGCCGGGCCTGGATGCGGCCAGCGCCCGGCAGCTGGTGCTGCGCCGAAGCCAGAAGCCCTGGGAATCGCTGCAGGAAGCGGCCCAGGCCATGGGCGCGGCGGGTCGTCAGCTCGACGACCGCCAGCATGCGGTGCGCAGCCGGTTTTTCGAGGTTCACGGGCGTCTGCGCATCGAACAACAGGTGCAGGACGAAGTGGCGCTGGTCGAGCGCGATGGCCTGCGGGTGCGCATGCTCTGGCGGGTTCGCGCACAGCAAGCTCCCGTTCAAACGGTCTCCTTACAATGAATTCGATGCGAACCTTGTTGCTGCGATTGCCGATCGAATTGCCCGGAGCCCAGGCGGTCTGTGGGGTGGCGCGGCTCGACATGGCGCAAGCCGGTCAGCGGCTGCAACCGAGCCAGACACCGCTGGCCCTTCTGCCACAGGCCGCGCGGGATGAGGAAGTCGTGGCCATGGTGCCTGCAGCAGCCCTGTCATGGCACAGGGTGACGCTGCCTGCAGGCCTCGGACGCTCGGGCCAAAGGCTGCTGGCCGCGCTGGCCGGCGTTCTCGAAGAGCGCCTGCTGCAAGAACCCGCGCAGCTGCAATTCGCACTGCCCCCCGGCTGGCGCGCCGGTGAGCCCGCCTGGGTGGCCGTGTGCGACAAGCAATGGCTGCACGCCCAGCTGCAGGCGCTGGAACAGGCCGGACTGGCGGTGCAGCGCATCGTGCCCGAGCTGGTGCCGCCCGCGCAGGGGCACGTCTGGCATGCACTGGGAGACGAAGACGATGGCTGGCTGTGGTGCCGCAGCGCCGACCAGGGCATCAGCGGCTGGCCGCTTGCGGCAGCCCTCCAGCTGCCTGCGCAGGAGCTGGCCGGCGCGCCGGTGCAGACCGAACCGGCGCTGGCCCACTGGGTCGGCCAGCGGCTTCAGGCCCCGGTCGAACTGGTCGACACGGGCAGCCACTGGCGCCAGGCACTCGAGAGCGGCTGGAACCTGGCGCAATTCGATCTGGCCTCTAAGCTGCGCGCGCGCGGCTGGACGCGTCTGCGCCATGCGCTGGCCCCGCTGTTGACTCAGCCCCAGTGGCGCCCGGCCCGCTGGGGACTGCTGGCCCTGCTGGTGGTGCAGCTGCTGGGGCTGAACGCCTGGGCCTGGATGACGCAAAGGCAGTGGGATGCGCAACAGGAAGGCTGGCGCCAGGTACTGCAGCAGAGCTTTCCCAAAGTGACGGTGGTGGTCGATGCCCCGCTGCAGATGTCGCGCGAAGTGGCGCGGCTGCGGCAAGGTTCGGGGCAGCTCGGCGCCCGGGACCTGGAAGCCATGCTCAACGCCCTGGGCACCGCGCTGCCTGCGGGCGCGTCCGGCCCCGCCAGCCTCAATTACGAGGAAGGCCAGCTGCAATGGCCGGCACTGGTGCTTTCCGCGACGCAGCAGGCCGCGATGGAACAGGCCCTGCAAGGCCAGGGCTACCGGCTGCAGATGCAGGACAAGGTCTGGCAGCTGCGGGCGCAGGAGGGTACGCCATGATGACGCCCACAAGCCCACCTGAGCTGCAGGGCCTGCGCAAGGCATGGCAGCAGCGCACCGCGCGTGAACGCCGTCTGCTGCTGTGGGCCGCGGCGCTGATGGCGCTGCTGTTGCTCTGGCAATGGGGCATTGGCCCAGCCTGGTCGGTCTGGCGCGCGGCCCCTGTGCGTCAGGCACAGCTCGATGCGCAGACACAGCGCATGCTGCAACTGCAGGCCGAGGCCGCCAGGCTGCAGGCGCCAGCGCGTCTGGCGCGCCCGGCAGTGATCGCCCAGCTGCAACGCAGCGCAGACAGCTTGCTCGGCCCGGGGGTACAGCTGCAGGCCCGGGATGAACACCTGCATGTCTCCCTGCAGGCCGCACCGGCCGAAGGTCTGGCGCAGTGGCTGGCCCAGGCGCGCGAGCAGGCGCAGGCCCTGCCCCAGCAGGCACGGCTGCAGCGCCTGCAAACGTCCGACCGTGACACGCCCAGCTGGCAAGGCTCCCTCGTGGTGCGCCTGCCCTGACCGACCATGCAGCCGCGCCGCCCCACTTCCACCCCATCGTCCACACCTGGCTGGCGCTGGGCCCTGCTGGGCGCCTTGGCAGGCGCTCTGGCCGCGGTCGTCGCAGGCGCGCCAGCGCACTGGCTGGCCAGCGGTGTGCGCTGGGCCAGCCAGGAACGCATTCAGCTGCGCGAGGCCCGCGGCACGGTGTGGTCCGGTTCGGCCAGCCTGACGCTCACCGGCGGACCCGGCAGCCGCGATGCCCGCAGCCTGCCCGGCCGCCTCGATTGGCAGCTCGCATGGCGCTGGCCCGGCTTGGCGTTGAGTCTGTCGAGCAGTTGCTGCACCACCACACCGCTGCAGTGGCATCTGCAGCGGGCTGACGGCCACTGGCAACTGAGCCTGCAGGACCAGCAATCGAACTGGCCCATGGACCTGCTCTCGGGCCTGGGCGCTCCCTGGAACACCCTGCAGGCCGAAGGCCTGCTGCAGTGGCAAAGCACTGGCCTGCGGCTGCACTGGGCCGATGGCCGGCTGCGCTGGCATGGCCGCACCGAGCTGCAGCTGCATGAACTGGCCTCGCACCTGAGCACCCTGCGGCCCATGGGCAGCTACCGCCTGAACCTGCAGGGGGCCGAGTCCGGCACCCCGATGCCCGAACTGACCCTGACGACCCTGAAGGGCCCGCTGCAGCTGAGCGGACAAGGCCTGTGGGTCGGCGAGCGCCTGCGCTTTGCCGGCGAGGCCAGCGCCGAGCCAGGCCATGAGGCCGTCCTGTCCAACCTGCTCAACATCATTGGCCGCCGCGATGGCGCGCGCAGCCTGCTTTCCCTGGGATGACCATGAAACTCTCGCACATCCTGCATGCCCCCCGACCCACGCTCATGGCCCTGGCTTTCATGCTGCTGCCCGCTGTGGCCGCGCCGCAAACCGCCCAACCCACCGTGAAGCCCGGTCAAGCCGTCACGCTCAATTTCGTGAATGCCGAGATCGAAGCCGTGGCGCGCACCGTGGCCACGCTCTCGGGCGCGAATGTGGTGGTGGACCCGCGCGTCAAGGGCACCATGAACCTGTCGAGCACCGTGGCCGTGCCGCCCGCGCAGGCGCTGCGGCTGTTTGCCGCGCAGCTGCGCACACAGGGCTTCGCGCTGGTGGAAAACGCGGGCATCCACACCGTGGTGCCCGAGGCCGACGCCAAGCTGCACAGTGGTCCGGTCAACGCCGGTCCTGCGCCCGCAGGCGGGGGTCAGGTGGTCACGCAGATTTTCCGGCTCAACCACGAGAACGCCAACGCGCTGGTGCCGGTTCTGCGCCCACTGATCAGTCCCAACAACACCATCAACGTGACGCCGGGCAGCAACGCGCTGGTGATCACCGACTATGCCGACAACCTGCAGCGTCTGGGGCGCATCGTCGCCGCGCTGGATGTGGCCAACGCCACCGGGGTGGATGTGATCCGGCTGCAGCACGGCATGGCTGGCGACATGGCGCCACTGGTGCAGCGTCTGCTGGACGCCAGTGCCAGCACAGCCGCGACCGGCGGCAGCCCGGCCGCCAGCGACGGTGGCTTCAGGACCACGGTGCTGGCCGATGCGCGTGCCAACGCGCTGATCGTGCGCGCCGCCAATCCGGCGCGTCTGGGTCTGGTGCGCACCCTGGTCGAACAACTCGACCTGCCAACCGCCAGCGGACCGGGCGCGGCCAGCGGCAACATCCATGTGGTCTACCTCAAGAACGCAGATGCGGCCCGACTGGCCGTGACACTGCGCGCCGCGCTGGCGGCGGAGCGCAGCAGCATGGCCGGCGCAGGAGGCATCACCCCCACGGCCACCGTGGGCAGCAGCGCCTCGCCCGCATCCGTGCCCAGCGCTTCAAACAACCCTGCCACCGCAGGCATCGCCCCTGCAGCGCAACCCTCCACCGGTGGTCAGATCCAGGCCGACCCGGCCACCAACTCGCTCATCATCACCGCACCCGAACCCCAGTACCGCCAGCTGCGCGAGGTCATTGACAAACTCGACCAACGCCGCGCGCAGGTCATGGTCGAGAGCCTGATCGCCGAGGTCAACGCCGACAAGGCCGCGCAGATGGGCATCCAGTGGCAGAACATCCTGGGCAACCGCGGTGGCAATGTGGGCGTGCTGGGCACCAATTTCGGCACCAACGGCAACATCGTGAACATCACCGCCCAGGGCGCCACAGGTGCGGCAGCAGCAGCGGCAACGCTGCAGGGCGGCATCAACATCGGTGCCTTCCGCTACGTCAACGGTACCTACATGCTGGCGGGGCTGGCCAACTTCCTGGAAAAGAACATCGGCGCCAACGTGCTGTCCACACCCACGCTCATGACGCTGGACAACGAGGAAGCCAAGATCGTGGTGGGCAAGAACGTGTCCTTCCAGACCGGCAACACCACCGTCATGTCGGGCGGGGTGGCCTCGCCCTTCCAGACCTTCGAGCGCAAGGACGTGGGTCTGACGCTGCGCGTCAAACCCCAGATCAGCGAGACCGGTACCGTCAAGCTCAACGTCTACCAGGAAGTGTCGGACGTGATCAAGGTCAACAACGAGGACAAGGTCAGCGACCGCGCCTTCAGCAAGCGCGCCATCGAAACCAATGTGCTGGTCGAAGACGGCGGGATCATCGTGCTGGGCGGTCTGCTCTCGGACAACTTCAACGACGAGCGCAACCAGGTGCCCGGTCTGGGCGACGTGCCGATCCTGGGTGCACTGTTCCGCAACGAAAACCGCTCGCGCAACAAGACCAACCTGATGGTGTTCCTGCGGCCAGTGGTGCTGCGCGATGCCGAAGGCACCCAGGCCTTCTCGGCCGGCCGCTACCAGGAAATGATCGGCCTGCAGCAGCAGGCCCAGCCACGGCCCAATCCACTGCTCGACAACGTCAACGGCGCGCCGGTGCTGGGCCCGCTGAACCAGGCCCCGGCCACCAAGCAACCCTGACAGCCTGCCATGCGCCAGCTTCTGCCCTATGCCTTTGCCCGGGACCACCGGCTGCTGCTCGAAGACGACGGCCATCGGCTGACGCTTTGGCATTGCGCCGAATCCAACCGCAGTGCCCTGTCGGAGGTGCTGCGCGTGCACGGCGCAGCCCGGCCGCAGTGGCAGCAGTTGCCACCTGCAGCGCTGACCCAGCGCGTGCAGCAGGCTTATGCCCGCGCCCAAAACGATGGCGCGGGCAGTGCGGCCGCGGTGGTCAGCGAGGTGGAATCGGCCGCCGACCTCTCGCGCATGATGCAGGAGCTGCCGGCGGTCGAAGATTTGCTGGAAGCCAGCGACGACGCGCCCATCATCCGGATGCTCAACGCGCTGCTGACACAGGCCGCACGCGACGGTGCCAGCGACATCCACATCGAGCCCTATGAACGCCACTCCAGCGTGCGCTTTCGGGTGGATGGCACGCTGCGCGAGGTGGTGCAGCCCAACCGCGCGCTGCACGCGGCGCTGATCTCGCGCCTGAAGATCATGGCCGAACTGGACATCGCTGAAAAACGCTTGCCACAGGACGGCCGCATCAGCCTGCGCCTGGGCACCCGCGCAGTGGACGTGCGCGTGTCCACCCTGCCCAGTGCGCACGGCGAGCGCGCGGTGCTGCGCTTGCTGGACAAAAGCGAGGCGCGCCTGACGCTCGAAGCGGTGGGCATGCAGGGCCGCGTGCTGCAGCAGATCGAGCGGCTCATTGCTCAGCCGCATGGCATCCTGCTGGTCACCGGACCGACCGGTTCGGGCAAGACCACCACGCTGTACGCGGCGCTGCAGCGCCTGGATGCGCAACGGCAGAACATCATGACGGTGGAAGACCCGATCGAATACGAGCTGGCGGGCGTGGGCCAGACCCAGGTCAACGCGAAGATCGAGCTGACGTTTGCCAAAGCGCTGCGCGCCATCCTGCGCCAGGACCCGGACGTGATCATGATCGGTGAGATCCGCGACTTCGAGACCGCGCAGATCGCCATCCAGGCCTCGCTGACGGGCCACCTGGTGCTGGCCACGCTCCATACCAACGACGCCGCCAGCGCCGTCACCCGGCTGACCGACATGGGGGTCGAGCCCTTTTTGCTGAGCTCCTCGCTGCTGGGCGTGCTGGCCCAGCGCCTGGTGCGCAAGACCTGTACCACCTGCGCCGGCACAGGCTGCGAGGCCTGCGGCCATACCGGCTACGCCGGGCGCACCGGCATTTTCGAGCTGCTGGTGGCCAGCGACGAGATCCGCGCCCAGGTCCACAGCCAGACGGCCGAGGCAGACATCCGCGCCACCGCGCTGGCGCAAGGCATGGTGCTCATGCGCGACGATGGCCAGCGCCTGGTCGATGCCGGCGTCACCAGCGCCGCCGAACTGCTGCGGGTGACGCGTGACTGAGGCCATGCCGCGCCAGCTGTGCCTGAGCCTGTCCGGCCTGCTGCTGGCGCATGCCGTGCATGCCCAGCAAGCCGAGGCCGAGAGGACGGAGCCCCCCCCCAACCGCCTCGTCTGGAGCCTGGGGCTGCGCCTGAAAATGGACGATCTGGGCGGCGGCACCCCCTCGCTGCGCCCGATGATCGGTCTGCGCTATGGCCGCTGGCGCACCGGCGCGGTCGATGGCAGCAGCTGGCACCGCTTTGGCCAGATCAAGACCGACAACACCCTGACCTATGACTGGCTGGACTCCGCGCGCTGGCGCACATCGCTGTCGGCGAGCATCGTCAACCTGCAAAAGGACTCGCCCACCGACCTGTTCGAATCCGGACGCAAAACCCTGCGGGGCAAGGCGATCATCGATTACCTGGGCTGGTCCCACTGGAGCGTGGGCCTGACGCTGACGCATGACCTGCTCGGTCGCGGGGCAGGCACCGCCCTTTCACCTTCCGTCACCTACCGCCAGGCCCTGAGCGACGACAGCACCATCCTGCTGAGCCAATCCATCACCTGGGCCAACAATGAACTCTGGCGCAGCAGCCACCAGCTCAGTCCCCTGGCGCGCGTGCATGAAGGTGCGGGCTGGGGCAGCACCGACACCAGCCTGACGCTGCGTCAGCGCTGGAAGCCACACTGGTCCTGGTTTGCCCAGATCAACCGTGGCCAGGCCCTGGGCCCCTTCTACCCGGGGGCGCAACAGGAACGCACCGTCTGGAGCGGCCAGGTGGGCGTGATCCACTTTGGCGGCTGACGAGAAACCCCATGCCCGCCTACCGATTCGAAGCCCTGCAAGCCGATGGCCAGGTCCGCAAAGGAACCCTGGAAGCTGACAGCGCGCGCAGCGCACGCGGCCAGCTGCGCAGCCAGGGGCTGGTGCCGATGGAAGTGGTGCCGATCGCTACCCAAGGCACCACAGCCCATGACCTGCCCTGGTGGCAACGGCCGGTCGGCAGCGGCCGCAGCGCCTTCAGCGCCGGCGAACGCAGCGTCTGGACCCGGCAGCTCGCCGGACTGGTGGGCAGCGGACTCCCAGTGGAACGCGCCCTGGCCGCGCTGGCCGACGAGTCCGGCAATGAAAAACAGCGCCACGTCATGGCAGCGGTGCGTGCCGAGGTCAACGCGGGCAGCAGCCTGGGGCGCGCCCTGGCCCAGTTCCCGAACGAATTTCCGGCGATCGACCGCGCCGTGATCGCGGCCGGCGAACAAGGCGGGCAACTGGGTGCGGTGCTCGAACACCTGGCCAATGAACTCGAAGCCCAGCAACAGCTGCGCGCCAAGCTGTTGGCGGCGGCGCTGTACCCGGCCATCGTGACGCTGGTGGCGATCGCCATCGTGGTGTTCCTGCTGACATCGGTGGTGCCGCAGGTGGCCCAGGTGTTTGCCGGCAGCCAGCGCCAGCTGCCCTTGCTGACACGGGCCATGCTGGGCCTGAGCACGCTGCTGCGCGAATGGGGGTGGCTGATCCTGCTGCTGCTGGCGGGCGGCACCCTGGCCTTGCGTGCAGCACTGCGCCAGCAGGCGCTGCGCCTGCGCTGGGACGCGGCCTGGCTGCGCCTGCCCGTGATAGGACGTCTGGCACGGGCTTACAACACGGCCCGCCTGGCCTCGACGCTGGCCATGCTCAGTGCCGCGGGCGTACCCATACTCAAGGCCCTGCAGGCGGCGGCCGACACCCTGTCCAACCAGGCGCTGCGCGCCGACGCGCTGGAGGCGCTGGTGCAGGTGCGCGAGGGCGCGCCGCTGGCGCTGGCGCTGTCCCGGCGTGAACGCTTTCCGGGCCTGCTGGCCATGTTTGCGCGGCTGGGCGAGCAGACCGGCCAGCTGCCCCTGATGCTGCAGCGCGCCGCGCAGCAACTGGCCAATGACGTGCAGCGCCGCGCCATGGCCTTGGCGACCGTGCTTGAGCCACTGTTGATCGTCGCCATGGGGGCCCTGGTGATGGTGATCGTGCTGGCGGTGCTGATGCCGATCATGGAGCTCAACCAGTGGGTGCGGTAGATGATGATGTCATGCCTGACACCGAGCCTGTCATTGCCGACTTGAGCGGGAATCCATGGATTCTCGGGTCACGCCCGAGAATGACATTGACAATCCGGAACCGTCGGTATTTCTGCAAGGAGTGAACCATGCCCGCCACATTGGAAGGCCAGCTCGTCGTCGCGATTTCCTCGCGCGCGCTGTTCGACTTTGAAGAAGAAAACCGCGTCTTCGAGCAGGGCGACGACCGGGCCTACATGCAACTGCAGCTCGGACGCCTGGAAGCGCCGGCCAAACCTGGTGTGGCGTTTTCGCTGGTGCGCAAGCTGCTGGCCTTCAACGATGCAGACACCCAGCGCGTGGAGGTGGTCATCCTCTCGCGCAACGACCCGGTCTCGGGCATGCGGGTGTTCCGCTCGGCCCAGCATTACGGCCTGCCGATCCAGCGTGGCAGCTTCACACGCGGGCAGCCGCCCTGGCGCTACCTCAAGCCCCTCAACGCCAACCTTTTTCTGTCGGCCCACTTGCCCGATGTACGCGCTGCGCTCGATGCCGGGGTGCCCGCCGCGCAGGTGTACCCGCATTCGGCGCGCGCCTCCGAAGAGCATCCGCACGAGGTGCGCATCGCCTTCGATGGCGACGCAGTGCTGTTTTCGGACGAGGCAGAGCGCGTGTTCCAGGCCCAGGGCCTGTCAGCCTTTCAGCAGCACGAGCGCGACAAGGCGGCTACACCACTGTCGGCCGGCCCCTTCAAGCCCCTGCTGGCCGCCTTGCACCGGCTGCAGCAGGAAGGCACGCCCAACATGCGCATCCGCACTGCCCTGGTGACGGCGCGCAGCGCCCCAGCGCACGAACGCGCCATCCGCACCCTGATGGACTGGAACATCGAGGTGGACGAAGCCATGTTCCTGGGCGGTCTGCCCAAGGGCGAGTTTCTGCGCGAGTTCGAGCCCGACTTCTTCTTTGACGACCAGACCGGTCACATCGAATCGGCTGCGCAACATGTGCCCGCCGGGCATGTGGCGTCGGGCGTGAGCAACGCTTAACGGCGGCTTTCGCGGCGCGCAATCCAGACGGTGGCCAGCAAAATCACCAGCGCCCCGGCCCAGGTGGATGGGCTGGGCACATCGGCAAACACCAGCCAGCCCAGCAGCGAAGCCCAGACCAGGTCCAGAAAGCGCAGCGACTGGGTGGCCGAGATGTCGGCAATGTGGAAGGCCCGGGTCAGGCAGTAATGCCCCAGGGTGCCCAGCACCCCTGTGGCCACAAAGCCCAGCCATTGCTCGGGATTGGGCGCTTGCCAGTGGGGCAAGGCCATGGGCAGGCTCAGCACCGTCACCGTCAGCGCCTGCCACAGCACGATCACGCCGGGTTTTTCGTAGCGCGTCAGCGCCTTGGTGATGAGAAAGGACGCCGCAAATACCGGCGATGAAGCCAGCATGACCAGGTTGTACCAGCCGCCTTCGCCCGTCATCTTGGGCAGCACCACCACCAGCACGCCAGCAAAACCGATCAGGGCGGCGATCCACCGGTCGCGCCGCATGGGCTCACCCAGAAACCAGGCGGCCCCCAGCATGATGAAGATCGGCCCGGTGAAGCCAATGGCCGTCATGTCGGCCAGGGGAATCATTGGCAATGCGGTGAACCACAGGAGCAGGCCCAGGGTGTGCACCGCCCCGCGCCAGAACTGCCCCGTGATGTTGACCGGCCGGTAGGCTGCCAGGCCGTGCCGCCAGACCAGCGGCAGCATCACCAGCAGGCCCATGAGGTAGCGCAGGAACTGGGCCTGGTAGACATCGAGCTGCTGCGACAGCGCTCGCGCCAGCGTGTTGAGTAGCGAAAAGCACAGGCCGCCGGCCACCATCCAGAGCATGCCACGCGCCGGTGCCGGCCAGCGTCGCAGCTGGCGGCGGGTACGCTGGTGAAGCCAGGCGCCCTGGCGCCGGGGACCATGAAAAAAGGGCTTGCGTGTCATGCAAGCCCCAGGGCATCGGAGGGGATCACCAGACCATCTTGGCGGGGCCGGTGACCCTTGTCAGTCGCCTGTGCGTCCTCAGCTGTTTTGCAGCGCCGCGATGCGCTCTTCGATCGACGGGTGGGTCGAGAACAGCTGGCCAATGCCGCCGGCAATGCCCATGGCCGCCACGCTCTTGGGCAGTTCCGCGCTGTGCAGGCCACCCAGACGGGCCAGCGCATTGATCATGGGTTGCTTGCGTCCCATGAGCTGGGCGGCCCCAGCGTCGGCGCGGAACTCGCGCTGGCGGCTGAACCAGGCCACGATGATGGCGGCCAGGAAGCCCAGCACGATGTCCATCACGATGGTGGTCACGAAGTAGCCGATGCCCGGGCCGCTGCTTTCCTCGTCGTTGCGGCGCAGGAAGCTGTCGACCGCATAGCCGACGATGCGGGAAATGAACACCACAAAGGTGTTCATGACGCCCTGGATGAGGGTCATGGTGACCATGTCGCCGTTGGCGATATGGGCCACTTCGTGGCCGATCACGGCCTCGACCTCTTCGCGGGTCATGTTGTGCAGCAGGCCGGTGGAAACGGCCACCAGGGCCGAGTCGCGGAAGGCGCCAGTGGCAAACGCGTTCGGGTCGCCTTCGAAAATACCGACCTCGGGCATGCCGATGCCGGCCTTGTCGGCGAATTTGCGCACGGTGTCCACGATCCAGGCCTCATCCTGGTTGCGCGGCTGAGCGATGACTTGCACGCCCGCCGACCATTTGGCCACGGGCTTGCTGATCAGCAGGGAGATGATGGCACCGCCAAAACCCATGATCAGGGCAAAGCCCAACAGGGCCCCCAGGTTCAGGCCATTGGCCGTCAGGAAGCGGTTGACGCCCAGCAGGCTGGCCACCACGCCCAACACCACGACGACCGCCAGGTTGGTCATGACAAAGAGAAGAATGCGTTTCATGTTTTTTTCAATCCTCGATCCCCCGGACAGCGGGGTCAGCGCGAATGTTAGGGGTGAAATGAGCGAAATCAAGCGGGTCCGGGAATGCCCTGAGCGAGAGACGGTTTTAGCGTCTGTCCCGAGCGCAGGCGGCGCGGGCGGAACACCGTCGGGTCGTCGTAGAAAGCAGGCTCGGCATTGTCGGCCCACCAGCCCGGCACGCCCAGGATGGGCAACGGGCTGAAGGGTTTGCGCGCCAGCTTGTCGGGACACAGGTCTGTGGCCAGCCAGGCGTCCAGGCTGGCATGCGTCACGCCTGCAGGCACCCGCCACAAGTGCACCGTGATGGATTTGTAAGGCCGCACCAGTTTTTCAAGGGCGGCGTGGCCGAAGACCCAGACCCGGGTGCCAATCCACAGCTCGCGCTGGGCGACCAGCGCGTCGTGCCAACGGTGTTCGGTCAGGGCCTGCCAGACGCTGTCGGGGGTCTGGATCAGCACGGCGTTCTCGTCGAAGACGGTGCAGGCGTCTCGCACAGGGCCGCGCACCTGGCCGACGCCGGCACGCGCGATCTCGGCCGACTGCAATGCGTTCAGCCGTTTCTTGGCCATTGGAAAGTGCATCCAGCACAGGGCGTTGAAGAAGTCATGCAGCCCCTCGCGGGTGGGCACCTGGGCGGTGGCGCCGATGAAGGCCTCGTAAGCCATGCCGGCCGGCAGATCGGCCTGCGGCACAAAACGCACTGGCGCCTGCCCCGCTTCGGTCAGCGCCTGCGGCTGCGGCATGCCGGCCACCACCTGCTGCGCAATCGGTTCACCCACGGCACACCATTCGGCCAGCCAGGGGGCCGACCAGTCGATGTCGGCCACGCCCAGCAGCGCCGGATCGATGCCGGTGCAGCGCGCACCGGCCAGGCGGCGCAGCGGCGTGTTCAGCCCGTCACCAGCCGCCACGGCAGCGCCTCGCCCGCACGCAGGGGCTTGAGTTCGGCTTCGCCAAAGGCGAAGGACTCGGGCGGCGTCCAGGCCTCCCGGCGCAGCGTGACGGTGCCGCGGTTGCGCGGCAGGCCGTAGAAGTCAGCGCCGTTGAAGCTGGCAAAGGCCTCGAGTTTGTCGAGTGCACCCGCGTGGTCAAAGGCCTCGGCGTACATCTCCAGGGCCGCGTGCGCGGTGTAGCAGCCGGCGCAGCCGGTGGCGTGTTCCTTGAGGTGGGCCGGGTGGGGTGCGCTGTCGGTGCCCAGGAAGAACTTCGCGTTGCCGCTGGTGGCGGCCTGCACCAGCGCCAGGCGGTGGGTCTCGCGCTTCAAGACCGGCAGGCAGTAGTAATGCGGGCGGATGCCGCCGGTGAAGATGGCGTTGCGGTTGTAGAGCAGGTGGTGCGCGGTGATGGTGGCGCCCAGCAGGGCGTCGCTGTCTGCCACATACTGCGCAGCCTCTTTGGTGGTGATGTGCTCCATCACGATCTTCAGCCCCGGGAAATCGCGGCGCAGCGGCTGCAGCTGCTGCTCGATGAAAACGGCCTCGCGGTCGAACAGGTCGATGTCGGACGAGGTGACCTCGCCGTGCACCAGCAGCAGCACGCCCTCGCGCTGCATGGCTTCGAGCACAGGGTAGATCTTGCGGATGTCGGTCACGCCCGCGTCGCTGTTGGTGGTGGCGCCGGCCGGATACAGCTTGCAGGCCACCACGCCGGCGTCCTTGGCCCGTTTGATCTCATCGGGCGCCAGGTTGTCGGTCAGGTACAGCGTCATCAAGGGCTCAAAGGCCATGCCGGCCGGCACGGCAGCCTGGATGCGTGCCTTGTAGGCCAGCGCCTGCGCCGCGGTGGTCACCGGCGGCTTGAGGTTGGGCATGATGATGGCGCGACCAAACTGGGCTGCGGTGTGCGGCACCACGGTGGCCAGGGCGGCCCCGTCACGCACATGCAGGTGCCAGTCGTCGGGGCGGGTGAGGGTGATTTGCTGGGTCATGGGCGTATTGTCTCAAACGTCCATGACCCAGTCCTGGCTTCAGTGCGCCAGGATCTTGGACAGGAAGTCCTTGGTCCGCGGCTGCCGGTTTTCGGGATGGTTGAAGAACTCGTCCTTGGAGCAGTCCTCCAGAATGCGGCCGCCGACGTCGATGAAAATCACGCGGTTGGCCACCTTGCGGGCAAAGCCCATTTCGTGGGTGACCACCATCATGGTCATGCCCTCGTGGGCCAGTTGCACCATCACGTCCAGCACCTCGCCCACCATCTCGGGATCGAGCGCTGAAGTCGGCTCGTCGAACAGCATCACCATCGGGTCCATCGACAGGGCGCGGGCGATCGCCACGCGTTGCTGCTGGCCGCCCGAGAGCTGTCCGGGGAACTTGTCTTTGTGGGCCATCAGGCCCACGCGGTCGAGCATCTTCAGGCCGCGGGCCCTGGCCTCGTCGAGGGAACGTCCCAACACCTTGACCTGGGCAATGGTCAGGTTCTCGGTCACCGACAGATGCGGGAACAGCTCAAAGCTCTGGAACACCATGCCAACGCGTGAGCGCAGCTTGGGCAGATCGGTTTTCGGATCGTGCAGCGGCACACCGTCGACGGTGATTTCGCCTTTCTGGAAGGGCTCGAGCGCGTTGACGGTCTTGATGAGGGTGGACTTGCCCGAGCCCGAGGGGCCGCAGACCACCACCACATCGCCCTTGTTGACGGTGACCGAGCAGTCGTTGAGGACTTGCACCGGACCGTACCATTTGGAAACACTCTTGATTTCAATCATTTGCTTGTCCCTTCAGCGCACGATGGCGATCTTCGCCTGCAGCCGCTTGACGCCCCACGACAGGGCAAAACAGATCACGAAATAGACGATGGCCGCCAGCAGGTAGGCCTCTTCGGGGCGGCCGTAGATCTTGCCAGCATTGGTGAAACCCTTGAGCAGGTCGTAGGCGCCAATTGCGTAGACCAGCGAGGTGTCCTGGAACAGGATGATGGTCTGCGTGAGCAGCACCGGGAGCATGTTGCGAAAGGCCTGCGGCAGGATGATCAGTCGCATGTTCTGGGCATAGGTCAGGCCCAGCGCCTGGCCGGCAAACACCTGGCCGCGCGGGATGGACTGGATGCCGGCGCGCATGATCTCGCTGAAGTAGGCCGCCTCGAAGGCGATGAAGGTGATGATGGCCGAGACCTCTGCGCCAATCGGCTTGCCGATCAGGAAGGGGATCAGCAGGTAGAACCAGAGGATCACCATCACCAGCGGGATGGAACGCATGCCGTTGACGTAGAAGGTGGCGGGCGCCATGAGCAGGCGCTTTCCCGACAGGCGCATGAGCGCCAGCAGCGTGCCAAAAAAGATGCCGCCCAGCGTGGCCACGATGGTCAGCTGTACGCTGAACACCAGGCCGCCCCAGACGAACTTCTGCAGCACATCGAGGTTGATGAAGGAAAAGTCCAATCCGAGCATGTCAGTGGCCTCCCCCGGTGCCGGCCGCCACAAAGCCGGGCACGCGCATCCGGTTCTCGATGAAAGCGAATACGCGGTTGATGGCGAAAGCCGACAGTGCGTACAGCGCAGTCACCGCCAGGTAAATCTCGATGCCGCGTGAAGTTTCTTCCTGCGCCTGCATGGCGAACATGGTCAACTCGGCGATCGACACCGCAAATGCCACGGACGAGTTCTTGAGCAGGTTCATGGACTCGCTGGTGAGCGGGGGCAGGATGATGCGAAACGCCATCGGCAAAATCACATAACGGTAGCTCTGCCAGGTGGTAAAACCCATGGCCATGGCCGCATAACGCTGGCCCCGCGGCAGCGCCTGGATGCCGGCGCGGAACTGCTCGGCAATGCGCGCCGAGGTGAAAAAACCCAGGCCGAACACCACCAGCACGAAACCCGGCACCTGCTGGAAGGCCGGGATGATCTTGGGCACCACGAAGTACCACAGGAAGATCTGCACCAGCAGCGGGATGTTGCGAAAGAGCTCCACCCAGGCATTGGCCAGCCGCACCAGCCAGGGGCGGTTGGGCAGGGTGCGCAACGTGCCCACCAGAGCGCCCACCACCATGGCCACCAGCCACGAAGCGCCAGCCACGGCCAGCGTCCAGCGCCAGGCTTCGAGCATCCATTCCAGATAGGTGCGGCCACTGCCGTCGTCTTGCAGGAAAACCTGCCAGTCCCATGTCATCTGCTTGTCTCCCACAGATTGAGGCCGTCACACAGCCAAAAAAAGGCCCCGCTCACATCAGCAGCGGGGCCGGTGCTCTTGGGAACAGAGCTGAAGTTCCGTCCCCAAAGTCTCCATTCAGCGATTATTTCTTGTTGTATTCCTCGGCCGGCTTGTCATTGGGGCTGGCCCAGGCGGCCTTGGTGGCGTCGCTCAGTGCCAGGCCCACCCGAGCGTTCTTGGGCGGGATCGGCTGCAGGAACCACTTGTCATAGAGCTTGGCCAGCTCGCCACTGCGGGCCAGGGCGGCCACGGTGTCGTCGGCGACTTTCTTGAAGGCCGGATCGTCCTTGCGGATCATGATGGCGATCGGCTCGACGTTGAGCACTTCACCCACGATGCGGTAGTCGGCGGGGTTCTTGCTGTTGGCGATGTTGCCGGCCAGGATGGAGCCGTCCATCACGAAGGCATCGGCGCGGCCGGACTCGAGCAGCAGGAAGCTGTCGGCGTGGTCCTTGCCAAACACTTCCTTGAAGTCCACACCGTTGGCGCGCTCATGGCGGCGCAGCAGCTGCACCGAGGTGGTGCCGGTGGTGGTGGCCACGTTCTTGCCGTTGAGCTGTGCAATCGAGGTGATGCCCGAGTTGGCCTTGACGGCGATGCGCACTTCCTCCACATAGGTGGTCGACACAAAGGACACGTCTTTCTGACGGGCCGCGTTGTTGGTGGTGGAGCCGCACTCGATGTCGACGGTACCGTTCTGCACCAAAGGGATGCGGTTTTGCGAGGTCACCGACTGGTACTTGACCTCGAGTTTGCGGCCAGCGGCTTTTTCGACGTTCTCGATGATGCGGTGGCAGATTTCGACGTGGTAGCCGGCGTATTTGCCGTCACCCAGGGTATAGGACAGCGCACCCGAGGAGTCACGCACCCCCATGGTGATGGCGCCGGAGGCCTTGACCTTGGCCAGGGTGTCGGCCTGAACGGCCACAGCGCCAAAAGCCAGCACGGCCAGGGCAAGCAGTTTTTTCTTCATCGGTTTCTCCATTGACTTGAAAGGGATGACAGGCACGTATGGCCGTCACGGGCACCATATTGGCACAGATTGACCCACGCATGCGAATCCTGCACAAACCATGCCGGCCACTGAAGGGGCGACTATAGTAAGTTTTTTGTCAGGCCATCATCAGGGTGTACCCGGGTCGCTCTGGGCCCGGCCGGGGTGCTGGGCATGCCCCTGTTGGGGCAAGGCGGTCTGCAGGTGGGTCCACAGGGCCTGCAGACTGCGCTTGGCCGCACTCCGCCCTCCGGTTTTGGCGCGGTAGGCGCGGATTTGCATGGCCGCTTCAGGCAACACATCGGCAGCGCCTGAAGCCTTGACCAGCAGGCCCGCCTGCACTTCCTTGCTGACAGCGCTGCTGGGCAGGAAGGCCAGCCCGTGGCCTTCCAGTGCCATGGCCTTGAGGCCCTCGGCCATGTCGGTCTCATACACCCGGTCCAGGTGCACCGGACTGCGCGCCTGGCGCAACATCCAGTCGGTGACCGCCCCCAGATAGGCCCCCGGGGCATACCCCAGATAAGGCAGGGGCCGGTCCTGCACGCCAGGCAAGACATACAGGGCCTGCCCCTCGGCGCCGGGCTTGGCATAGGCGGCCATGTGCTCGGTGCCGAGCACCACCATGTCGTAGCGCTCGGTGTCGAGCTGCAGCGGCTGCGAGGCATGGTGGTAAGCGATCAGCAGGTCACACCCTCCCTCAACCAGGCGCATGGCCGCATCGTGGACGTTGAGCGCAATCAGTCGACTGCGAATTGGACCGAATGCCTCTCGCAAACGCGCCACCCAACCCGGAAAGAAGGTGAAGGCCAGGGTGTGGGGCACGGCAAATTCAATGAAGTCCTGCCCGCCCACATCATGCCCGCGCAGCATGGCGCGGGTGTTCTGCAGTGACTGGAGCAACTCCAGTGCCTGCGCGTACAGCGTCTGGCCGGCAGGCGTGAGCGTGGTCGGGTAGGAACTGCGGTCCACCAGATCCACACCGGCCCAGGCTTCGAGGGACTGGATGCGCCGCGAAAACGCCGGCTGCGTCACATGGCGCAGCTGGGCCGAACGGCTGAAGCTGCGCGTCTCGGCCAGGCTCACAAAGTCTTCAAGCCATTTGGTTTCCATGCCCGCATTATTCCCGGCTTATTCCCCGCTTTGTTGCAGCGCCCACATGCTCGCGTAGCGGCCCTGCTGCGCCAGCAGCTGCACATGCGTGCCACGCTCGATGATGCGGCCTGCGTCCATCACCAGAATCTCGTGCGCGTCCACCACCGTGGACAGGCGGTGCGCGATCACCAGCGTGGTCTTGTTTTGCGCTGCGCTGGCCAGCTCGGCCTGGATGGCGCGCTCGTTGGCCGAGTCCAGCGCCGAGGTCGCTTCATCGAACACCAGGATGGGGGGGTTCTTGAGCAGGGTGCGCGCGATCGCCACGCGCTGCTTTTCGCCACCCGAAAGCTTGAGGCCACGCTCGCCCACCGCGGTGTCATACCCCTTGGGTGTGGAAGCGATGAATTCGTGGATGCGGGCGGCGCGGGCGGCGTTCTCAATCTCTTCCTGGCTGGCGCCGGGCCGGCCATAGGCGATGTTGTAGGCCACGGTGTCGTTGAAGAGCACCGTGTCCTGCGGCACGATGCCGATCGCCTGCCGCACGCTGGCTTGCTGCACGGTGCGGATGTCTTGCCCCGCGATCTGCACCGCCCCTTGCTGGACGTCATAAAAGCGGAACAGCAGGCGCGCCAGCGTGGATTTGCCCGAGCCAGAAGGACCGACCACGGCCACCGTCTTGCCGGCCGGTATGGTGAAGCTGATGCCGTGCAGGATGGGGCGGTCCGTGTCGTAGGCGAAGTGCACATCCTCAAAGCGGACCTCGGGCGCACCCAGCAGGGCCAGCGGCTGCGCGCCAGGCTGGTCGGCGACTTCACGCTCGCGGTCCATCAGGGTGAACATCTTGTCCAGATCGGTCAGGCTCTGCTTGATCTCGCGGTACAGCACACCCAGAAAATTCAGTGGGATGTAGAGCTGGATCATGAAGCCATTGATCATGACCAGATCGCCCAGCGTCATGCGACCATCCACCACCCCTTGCGTGGCGCGCCAGAGCATGGCGACCAGCGCCACCGCAATGATCAGCTGCTGACCGGTGTTGAGCAGGCTCAATGTGGTCTGCGCCTTCAGGCGCGCGCGACGCAGGCGCTCCAGGCTTTCGTCGTACCGGCCGGCCTCAAAGGCCTCGTTGCCAAAGTATTTGACCGTCTCGTAGTTGAGCAGCGAGTCAATCGCCTTGGTGTGCGCGGCCGAATCGAATTCGTTGGCCTGTCGCCGGAATTGGGTGCGCCACTCGGTGATGCGCACTGTGAAGAAAATGTAGAGCGCCAACGCCACCGTCGTGATCCATGCGAACCAGGCATCGAACTTGACGGCAAGGATGGACAGCACCAGTCCGACCTCGATGAGTGTGGGCACGATGCTGTAGAGCAAGTAAGAGATCAGCGACTCGATGCCGCGCACCCCGCGCTCGATGTCGCGCGTCATGCCGCCGGTCTGGCGCGCCAGATGAAAACGCAGGCTCAGGGCATGCAGGTGCTCGAAGGTCTGCAGTGCAATGGCACGCGCCGCACCCTGTGTGGCCTTGGCAAACACCAGTTCACGCAGCTCGGTGAAGGCCGAGGTGGCCAGTCGCAATGCCCCATAGGTCAGCAACAGCGACACCGGGACAACCAGCACCACGCGCGGATCACCGGGCTGAAAGGACATGGCATCGACCAGCTCCTTCAGAAGCACAGGCACACCCACATTGGCCAGCTTGGCCGCCACCATGAACGCCACCGCGAAGGCCACACGCCATTTGTATTGCCACAGGTAAGGCAGCAGGCGCTGCAGGGTATGCCAGTCGCCCCCTTGTGCAGGAGCTGCAGGGGCAGAGGTTTCGCCACGGTGGCGCATGAGGGACAATCCTTGTGTGTCTGTTTGCCCCGATTGTGCCCATGTCCGAAATCACACGCCCCATCGCATCGCTGCCCACCGACCAGGAACTGGTCCTGAAGGTGGTGCCCATGCCCGCCGACTGCAATGCCAACGGCGACATCTTCGGTGGCTGGGTCATGGCCCAGGTGGACATTGCAGGTTCGGTGCTGCCGGCCAAGCTGGTGCGCGGGCGCATGGCCACGGTGGCAGTCAACGAGTTCATCTTCAAGCAGCCGGTGCGGGTGGGCGACATCCTGTCGTTCTTTGCGCGCATCACCAAGGTCGGCAGAACCTCGGTCACGGTCAAGGTGGAAGTCTTTGCCGAGAGCTACCGCGCCCAGGGCAGTTATTCCAAGGTCACCGAAGCCCAGCTGACCTATGTGGCCATCGACGAACAAGGCAAACCGCGTCCAATTGAAGCGGCGGCCTGATCCGGCATCCGATCACCAGGCCGGCTGCAGCGCGGCAAACCCCTTGGGGGCCTGCGCCTCGTTTTCGAAGCTGACCAGCTCCCAAGCGTCGGGCTGCGACAGCAGTTCGCGCAGCAGGCGGTTGTTCATGGCGTGCCCGGAGCGGAAGGCGCTGTAGGCGGCCAGCAGGGGGCGGCCGACCACATACAGGTCCCCGATGGCGTCGAGAATCTTGTGCTTGACGAATTCGTCGTCGTAACGCAGCCCGTCGGCATTGAGCACCTTGTAGTCGTCCATCACGATGGCGTTATCCAGGCCGCCGCCGAGCGCCAGACCGTTGGCGCGCAGCATTTCCACATCGCGGGTGAAGCCGAAAGTGCGCGCACGGGCAATGTCACGGGCGTACACGCCCTCGCCCATGTCAAACACCACGGCCTGCCCGGTGTTGTCGACCGCCGGGTGGCGGAAATCGATCTCGAAGCTGAGTCGGTAACCATGGTAAGGCTCCAGCCGCGCCCATTTGGCGTTGTCGCCCTCGCCTTCGCGCACCTCCACGGGCTTGAGCACGCGGATGAATTTCCTGGGCGCATTTTGCGTGGCGATGCCCGCGCTTTGCAGCAGGTAGACAAATGAGGAGGCCGAGCCGTCGAGGATGGGCACTTCTTCGGCGGTGATGTCGACGTACAGGTTGTCGATGCCCAGTCCGCAGCAGGCGGACATGAGGTGTTCGATGGTCAGGACTTTGGCTTGCCCGTGCGAGATGGTAGAAGCCAGCCGGGTATCGGTGATGGCCTCGGCGTTGACCGGGATGCTGACCGGTTCGGGGAGATCGACGCGCCGGAAGACGATGCCGGTGTCAGGCGGAGCCGGCCGCAACGTGAGTTCGACCCGCTGGCCGCTGTGCAGGCCGACACCGACGGCGGTGGTAAGGGTTTTGAGGGTGCGTTGGGCGAGCATGGTGCGTATTTTAATTTGCGCAGCAAAAAAGGGCACCGCCAACCCGAAGGTCGGCGGTGCCCTTCAAAGCACCAGAGTCAAAAACCGAGGTCGGTCAGTCGGCCTGCTTGCGCAGGAAAGCCGGGATCTCGATGTCGTCCATGCCGGCCGAGGCCATGCCGTCCACACGCGCGGCGGCGTGTGTTCGGCCGGTGCGCCAGACGGCCGGGATGCCGGCGCCCATGCCGGCCACGGTGGCGGCCACAGGGGCTGCGGCTTCGGCAGCGCCGACGGCGAACGGCACGTTGTCGGTGCCGGTGCGCAGCACCTGCAGCGGAGGCGCTGCGCGGCGAGCCCCTTGCTTGGACAGGCCGGTGGCCACCACGGTCACGCGGATCTGGTCGCCCAGGGACTCGTCGTAGGCCGTGCCGTAGATCACGTGCGCATCTTCGGAAGCGTAGGCGCGGATGGTGTTCATGGCCTGCTTGGACTCGGATAATTTCAGCGAGCCCTTGGCAGCGCTGATCAGCACCAGCACGCCTTTGGCACCGGACAGATCCACGCCTTCGAGCAGTGGGCAGGCCACGGCCTGCTCGGCAGCGATGCGGGCACGGTCCGGGCCGCTGGCAGCGGCGGTGCCCATCATGGCCTTGCCGGGCTCGCCCATGACGGTGCGCACATCTTCAAAGTCGACGTTCACATGGCCGGGCACATTGATGATCTCGGCGATGCCGCCCACGGCGTTCTTGAGCACGTCGTTGGCGTGGGCAAAAGCCTCATCCTGGGTCATGTCCTCACCGCCGGGCAGCTCCAGCAGTTTCTCGTTGAGCACCACGATCAGCGAGTCGACATTGGCCTCGAGTTCCTGCATGCCAGCGTCGGCGTTTTGCATGCGGCGGCCACCTTCGAACTCAAAGGGCTTGGTCACCACGCCTACGGTCAGGATGCCCATTTCCTTGGCGATGCGGGCGATCACAGGGGCGGCGCCGGTGCCGGTGCCGCCGCCCATGCCGGCGGTGATGAAGAGCATGTGCGCACCTTCGATGGCTTCGCGGATGTCGGCTTCGGCGCTCTCGGCGGCTTCGCGACCCTTGTCGGGCTTGCTGCCAGCGCCCAGACCGGTCTGTCCCAGCTGCACGATGCGGTGCGATGCGCTGCGGCTCAGGGCCTGGGCATCGGTGTTGGCACAGATGAATTCCACCCCCTGGACCTGGCGCTCGATCATGTGCTCGACCGCGTTGCCGCCGCCGCCGCCCACGCCGATCACCTTGATCTGGGTGCCCTGGTTGAACTCTTCGCTCTGGATCATTTCAATGCTCATGGTGCTCTCCTACTTCAATGTTTGCAGTTGCCTGGTTTCAATTTTTCGTTTGGTTTTTTGTGGGGGATGTTGCATTCAACATCGACATCGCTCGCGCCCCGGAGGGCTGCCACGGGCCAGAAAACGTTTTCTCCAGTCCATCAGAAATTCCCCACGATGAAGTCTTTGAGTCGGCCAAAGGTGTTGCTCACCGAGCTCTTCTTTTGCGTGACCTTGAAGCCTCGCAGGCGCGCCAGGCGGGCCTCCTCGAGCAGGCCCATCACCGTGGCCGCGCGGGGCTGTCCCACCATGTCGGCCAGGGAACCGTTGTATTTGGGAATGCCGCGGCGCACCGGCTTGAGGAAAATGTCCTCGCCCAGCTCCACCATGCCCGGCATGACGGCACTGCCCCCGGTGAGCACAATGCCCGAGGACAGCACCTCCTCGTAGCCGGATTCGCGGATGACCTGGTGCACCAGCGAGAAAATTTCCTCGACGCGCGGCTCGATCACACCGGCCAGCGCCTGCTTGCTGAGCATGCGCGGGCCGCGGTCGCCCAGACCCGGCACTTCGACCTGGGCTTCGGGGTCGGCCAGCATCTGCTTGGCGTAGCCACTCTCGACCTTGATGTCTTCGGCGTCCTTGGTCGGCGTGCGCAGGGCCATGGCGATGTCGCTGGTGATGAGGTCCCCGGCGATCGGAATCACCGCCGTATGGCGAATGGCGCCACCGGCAAAGATCGCCACATCGGTGGTGCCGGCACCGATGTCCACACAGGCCACACCCAGCTCGCGCTCGTCCTCGGTCAGCACCGCCAGGCTCGACGACTGGGGGTTGAGCAGCAGCTGCTCGACTTCGAGGCCACAGCGGCGAACGCACTTGATGATGTTCTCTGCCGCACTCTGGGCGCCGGTCACAATGTGCACCTTGGCTTCCAGGCGCATGCCGCTCATGCCGATCGGCTCTTTCACATCCTGACCATCGATCACGAACTCCTGCGGCGCCACCAGCAGCAGGCGCTGGTCGGTCGAAATGTTGATGGCACGTGCGGTCTCCATCACGCGGGCCACGTCAGCCGGAGACACTTCCTTGTCCTTGATGGCGACCATGCCGCTGGAGTTCAGGCCACGGATATGGCTACCGGTGATGCCGGTGTTCACTCGCGTGATCTTGCAGTCGGCCATCAGCTCGGCTTCTTTCAGGGCCTGCTGGATGCTTTGTACCGTGGCATCGATGTTGACCACCACGCCACGCTTGAGGCCGTTGCCCGGCGCGATGCCCAGCCCCGCGATCTTGAGTTCGCCGTCGGGCAGGACTTCAGCCACCACCGCCATCACCTTGGAGGTGCCAATGTCCAGCCCCACCACCAGATCCTTGTACTCTTTTGCCATGTTGTTCACCGTTTTGGATTCATGTTCATGCAGTTCAGGGCTTCTTGCGCAAATCGCCTTCCGTGGTCGTCACACCGTGCAGGCGCAGGGCATAACCGTCCTTGTGCCTCAGATCGGCAGCGGCCAGAGATTTGGGCGTGCGCCCGTAGCGTGATGTGATTTGCGGCAGCGTGCGCAGGAAGACTTGCAGCTGCGCTGTCAGCTCCTGCGGGCTGCCACGCCCCATTTCGATCACGGCCGCCTGCGCGGTCTGCAGCTTCCAGCTGCCACGGGGCGAGAGCTCCAGCTCATCAATGTCTGCATCCACCGCCTGCATGACTGGCCTGAGCATCTGGTACATCGCCAGCACCTGAGCTGACTGGTTCGACGGACCCTTGAGACGAGGCAGGGCCTCGGCCTCCACCTCGCCCAGATTGGCCTCGAACACTTGCCCTTGCTGGTTCAGCAAGGTGCTGCCGCCCTCTTCCCCCCAAAGGGCCACCGGGTGCTGTTCCAGCAAATGCACGCGCAGGCGGTTCGGGAATTCACGGTGCACCACCGCGGCACGCACCCAAGGCACCGCTTCGAAAGCCTGGCGCGCCTGATCCAGCTGGAGCGTGAAGAAGTTACCGCTGAGCCGTGGCATCACATTGGCTTTCAGGGTCAGGGCATTGTTGCGGGTAACCTCACCCTGCACGGTGATGGCCTGCAAGGCAAACACCGGCAAGCGTGCCAGCCACCAGACCCCCGCTGCAAGGGACATCAGCACGCCAGCGGCCAGCAACAGGCTACTCGCCGTGTTCATCATGCGAATGTCCATGGGCAGGGGCGCGGCCATTTTCACGATCGGCGCTCCATGTGGTCCAGCGTTGCACCCTGCAGCAGCTGCAGGCACAGTGCTTCGTACGAAATCCCATCGGCCCGGGCCGACATGGGCACCAGCGAATGACCGGTCATGCCCGGCGAGGTGTTGATCTCCAGCAGGTAGGGCTGGCGGGTGGCCGCATCGATCATCACATCCAGACGGCCCCAGCCGCGGCAGCCCAACACCCGGTAGGCCTTGAGCACCAGTGACTGGATCGCAGCCTCTTCACCGGCCGGCAGGCCACAAGGCACCAGGTACTGGGTGTCATCGCTGAAGTATTTGTTTTGGTAGTCGTAATTGCCTTCCGGCGCCACGATGCGGATCACCGGCAAGGCCCACGCGGCCAGCCCTTCGCCCAGCACCGGGCAGGTGACTTCGTCGCCCACGATGCACTGCTCGCACAGGATATCGGCATCGCATTGCGCAGCCTGCGCCAGCGCAGTGGCGATCTGCGCGGCCTCGGTGACCTTGGTGACGCCAATCGACGAACCCTCGCGCGCGGGCTTGACAATCATTGGCAACCCCAGTTCGCGCACCAGCTCCTCGCCGCTCACCTGTGCGAGCTTGTCACGGCGCACCAGCACGTAACGCGGGGTGGGCAGGCCTTCGGCCAGCCAGACGCGCTTGGTCATGGTCTTGTCCATGGCGATGCTCGAGGCCATCACGCCCGAACCGGTGTACGGAATGCCCAGCAATTCGAGGGCGCCCTGCACGGTGCCATCTTCGCCGAAGCGGCCATGCAGTGCGATGAAGCAGCGCTCAAAGCCCTCGCGCTTCAAATCACCCAGATCGCGCTGGGCCGGGTCGAAAGCGTGGGCGTTCACACCGGCAGCCTGCAAGGCTGCCAGTACACCCTGGCCAGACATCAAAGACACCTCGCGTTCGGCCGAACGCCCGCCCATGAGGACGGCCACCTTGCCCAGATTCGAAGCGCTCATGTGACGCCTCCCATCTCCACCACCTTGGCCGGCACCGCACCAATCGAACCCGCGCCCATGCAGATCAGCACATCGCCGTCGCGCGCGTTGGCCATCACGGTCTGTGGCATGTCAGCGATGTTGTCCACAAAGACCGGTTCGACCTTGCCGGCCACGCGCAAGGCGCGCGCCAGAGAACGACCGTCGGCTGCCACGATGGGTGCTTCTCCGGCGGCATAGACCTCGGACAGCAGTACCGCATCACAGCCCTGGCCGATGACCTTGACGAAGTCCTCGAAACAATCCCGCGTGCGGCTGTAGCGGTGTGGCTGGAACGCCAGCACCAGACGGCGCCCCGGAAAGGCTCCGCGTGCCGCGGCCAGTGTCGCGGCCATCTCGACCGGATGGTGACCATAGTCGTCGATCACGGTGAAGCGGCCCTGGCCGTCGGCGGTTCGCACATCCCCGTAGCGCTGGAAGCGGCGCCCCACGCCCTTGAAGTTCGCCAGCGCGCGCAGCAGCGCGTCATCGGCCACATTGAGCTCAACCGCCACGGCAATCGCGGCCAGCGCGTTGCGCACGTTGTGTTCGCCGGCCAAGTTCAGTACCACCTGCAGATCGGGCAAGGTGATGCCATTGCGGCGCTGCACGGTGAAATGCATCTGGCCGTGCAGGGCCCGCACATTGACGGCGCGCACCTGCGCCCGCTCGTTGAAGCCGTAGGTCGTGACCGGACGGGCAATCTCGTCTGCGATCGACTGCACGCCCGGGTCGTCGGTGCAGAGGATGGCGGTGCCATAGAACGGCATGCGGTGCAGGAAATCCACAAAGGCCGCCTTCAGACGCCCGAAGTCGTGACCATAGGTCTCCATGTGGTCGGCGTCGATGTTGGTCACCACCGCCATCACCGGCAACAGGTTCAGGAAAGAGGCGTCCGATTCGTCGGCCTCGACCACGATGTAGTCGCCCGTGCCCAGCTTGGCGTTGGCGCCGGCGCTGTTCAGACGCCCACCGATCACAAAGGTCGGGTCCAGTCCGGCTTCGGCCAGCACGCTGGCCACCAGGCTGGTGGTGGTGGTCTTGCCGTGGGTGCCGGCGATCGCCACGCCCTGCTTGAGGCGCATCAGTTCGGCCAGCATCACGGCGCGCGGCACGATCGGGATGTGGCGCTCGCGCGCGGCCAGTACCTCGGGGTTGTCGGCCTTGACCGCGGTGGAGGTGACCACCGCGTCGGCGTCTTTCACGTTGCTGGCGGCGTGGCCCACATGGGTGTCGATGCCCAAACCGGCCAAACGCCGCAGCGTGGCGCTGTCCGCCAGATCGGAGCCCGAGACGCGGTAGCCGAGGTTGAGCAGCACTTCGGCGATGCCGCTCATGCCCGAGCCGCCGATGCCGATGAAATGGATGTTGCGAATGGCGTGTTTCATGCAGCCAGTTCCTCACATGCCACCACGACCTCCCGGGTGGCATTCGTTTTTCGTTGTTGGTATGCGTTCTGCGCGCGTTGCAACAGCTCGGCACGTGTCAGTTTCTGCAATTGGTCGGCCAGCGATTGAGGCGTCAGTTCGGCCTGCGGCACCAGCCAGCCACCCCCCTGCTCCACCAGAAAGCGTGCATTGGTGGTCTGGTGGTCGTCCACGGCATGCGGAAAAGGCACAAAGATCGCGGCCGCACCCACCGCTGCAATTTCGGTGACCGTGCTGGCCCCTGCGCGGCCAATCACCAGATCGGCCTGTGCAAAGGCGCTGGCCGTGTCCTCGATGAAGGGTGTGAGCGTCGCCTCGACACCGGCAGCGGCATAGCTGGCACGCAGTGCGTCGATCTGCTTGGCACCACTCTGATGCACCACCTGCGGACGATGGTCTGCCGGAATCAGGGCCAGGGCCTGCGGCACCGTGTCGTTGAGCGCCTTGGCGCCCAGACTGCCCCCCACCACCAGCAGGCGCAACGGGCCGCTGCGGCCGGCAAAACGCTCGGCCGGTGCGGGCTGTGCCGTGAAGGCTTCGCGCAGCGGATTGCCCACCCAGGCGGCACCCTTGAGCACCTTGGGAAAAGCGGTGAAGACACGGTCGGCGATTTGGGCGAGCACCTTGTTGGCCAGACCGGCCACCGAGTTCTGCTCATGCAGCACCATCGGCTTGCCCAGCAGGGTGGCCATCATGCCGCCCGGGAAGGTGATGTAGCCGCCCAGCCCCACCACCACATCGGGCCGCACGCGGCGCACCACCTGCAGGCTTTGCCAGAAGGCGCGCAGCAGCTTCACGGGCAGCAGCACCAGCGTCTGCAAGCCCTTGCCACGCACACCACCGAACTGCACCGGCTCGAAGGCAAAGCCGCGCGGCGGCACCAGCTGTTCTTCCATGCTGCCGGGCGCGCCCAGCCAGTGCACGCGCCAGCCGGCCGTGCGCAGGGCTTCGGCCACCGCCAGACCAGGGAAGATATGGCCACCGGTGCCACCGGCCATGATGAGTGCGCATTTGCGGGCCGTCATGTCCTGCCCCCCCGCATCAGTTGTTTGTTCTCTGTGTCGATGCGCAGCACGATCGCAATGGCCACCAGGTTCATCATGATCGCCGAGCCGCCATAACTCATCAACGGCAGGGTCAGACCCTTGGTCGGCAAGGCGCCCAGGTTCACCCCCATGTTGATGAAGGCCTGGAAACCGATCCAGATGCCCACCCCCTGCGCGACCAGACCCGCAAACACCTTGTCCAGCGCGATGGCCTGGCGACCAATCACCATGATGCGCCGCGCCAGCCACAGGAAAAGGCAGATCACCGTCGTCACACCCACCAGTCCGAACTCCTCGCCGATCACGGCAAGCAGGAAGTCGGTGTGCGCCTCGGGCAGCCAGTGCAGCTTTTCCACGCTGCCGCCCAGACCCACACCCCAGACTTCGCCACGGCCGATGGCAATGAGCGAATGGCTGAGCTGGTAGCCTTTACCCAGAGCGTGTTCTGCGCTGAAGGGGTCCAGGTACGCAAAGATGCGTTCGCGCCGCCAGGGTGAAAACGCGATCATCATGACGAAGGCGACCACCAGAATGCCCAGGATCATGAAGAACATCCGTGCATTCACACCCCCCAGAAACAGGATGCCCATGGCGATGATGGCGATCACCAGGAAGGCCCCCATGTCGGGCTCGGCCAGCAAGAAAACGCCGGCCAGTGCCACGGCCGCTCCCATGGGCAGCACCGCCTTGAAAAAGCGTTCCTTGACTTCCATCTTGCGCACCATGTAGTCGGCGGCATAGATGATGGTGGCCAGCTTGGCCAGCTCGGACGGCTGGAAGTTCATCACACCCAGCGATATCCATCGCCGTGCCCCATTGACCCCTTTGCCGATGAAGGGGATCAGCACCAGCGCCAGCAGTACCAGAGACAACACGAACATGGGTCGGGCCCATTTCTCCCAGGTCTCGATCGGGATCTGGAAAGCCAGCAGGGCTACCGCGCTGCCCAGCACGAGCGAGACAATGTGACGGGTCAGGAAATGGGTTTGCGTGTAACGCGCAAAGCGCGGGTTGTCCGGCATGGCAATGGAAGCCGAATAGACCATAACCATGCCCCACATGAGCAGCGCCACCACCACCCACAACAGGGCCTGATCCACCCCATTGAGACGGGCTGCGGCAGCCGGACTGCTCTTGGCAAACTCATACCCGCCCAGGTTGACCGGCAAGCCCTGCGGCGTGCCGGCCTGAACCGCGCCGCCTCCCCCCGTCAGAAGCGAGAGGCTCTGGCGCAGGCGTTGCATCAGGGCGTGGGGTTCACTCACAGCGAGCCCTCCATGCTGACACCTGCGGCATCGGCCAGCCCGGCCACAGCAGTGCGAAATACTTCCGCGCGGTGTTCGTAATTGCGGAACATGTCCAGGCTGGCACAGGCAGGGGACAGCAGCACCGCGTCACCGGATTGCGCCAGCTGAGCGCAGGCCTGCACGGCGGCGCCCAGATCGGCAGCGTCATGCAGGCGAACGCCAGCGCCCTGCAATGCTTCGCGCAGCACAGGCGCATCGCGCCCGATCAGCACGGCCGCGCGCACATGCCGGGATACAGGATCCAGCAGGGGTGAAAAATCCTGCCCCTTGCCATCCCCCCCCAGAATCACCACGATGCGGCGCTCGGCGCCCAGACCAAGCAGCGCCGCCACGGTGGCGCCCACATTGGTGCCCTTGCTGTCGTCGAAGTACTCCACCTCGTTGATGATCGCCACCGGCTCGACGCGGTGCGGCTCGCCACGGTATTCGCGCAGGCCATACAACATGGGCGCCAGCGCGCAGCCGGCACTGCTGGCCAGTGCGAGTGCGGCCAGGGCGTTGACAGCGTTGTGCCGACCACGGATGCGCAACGCGTCGGCCGGCATCAGGCGCTGGATGTGCAGCTCCTGCTCCTCGTCCTTGCGGCGCCTGCGGGTTTCGTCGGCTTCCATGGCACGCACCAGCCAGGTCATGCCATTCACGGTCTCGATGCCCCAGTCGCCGGGGCGCTGCGGCATGTCACCGCCAAAGGTCGCATGGGCGCGCACCACCGGTTTTTGCAACTTCACGCGGATGGGCTCGGGCAGCATGGCCATCACGGTGGCGTCTTCCCGGTTGAGCACCATCAGGGCCTGCTGGCCGAAGATGCGGGCCTTGGCGTCGGCATAGGCTTTCATGGAGCCGTGCCAGTCCAGATGGTCCTGCGTCACGTTCAGCACCGTGGCGGCGGTGGGTTCGAAACCCTCGCTGCTGTCGAGCTGGAAGCTGGACAGCTCCAGCACCCAGACCTGCGGCAGCACACGCGCCATGGCCGAAAGCTGAACGGGCGCCTGCAGCAGCACGGGCAGCGGTTCTTCTGCTTCTGCTTGCGGTGTGGCGTCTTGCGCCGGCACAGGCTCTTCGTCCTGCGCAATGGGCTCTTCGGTCTGCTCTGCCGGGGCTGTCTGCGCCTGCGCCTGCTGTGCGGCTTCGGCCGCTTCGGCCTCCTGCGCCTCGCGCTCTCGCTGTTCCAGCGCCTGCGCATCGCCTTCAGCCTGCGCCACTGCATCGCCCAAGGTGTCCAGCAAGGTGGGACCGATGTTGCCGGCCACCTTCACGGTCTTGCCGGCACGCGCCACCAGCTGGCCGGTCAGCGCGGTCACCGTGGTCTTGCCGTTGGTGCCGGTGATGGCCAGCACCTGCGGTGCGTAGCCAAAACGTTCGCGCAAATCCTGCAGGCCAGCGGCGAACAGGCTCAGCTCACCGCCCTGCCACAAGCCGGCCGCACGGGCGGCGTCCACCACCGGCGCCACCACCTCGGGCGCCAGACCCGGGCTGCGGAACACCGCCCGGATGGGCGTGCCGTCCACCAGCGCCGCACTGAACGCGCCACCGACGAACTTCACATCCGGCCACTCGGCCTGCAGCGTGGCCAGTTGCGGCGGGGCTTCGCGCGTGTCGGCCACGGTCACGACGCCACCGTGGCGGGCGCACCAGCGCGCCATGGCCAGGCCCGATGCACCGAGACCAAGGATAAGGACGTGAAGACCTTGCAGCTGCTGCATCGCTTACCTCAGCTTCAGGGTGGACAGGCCCACCAGGCACAGCAACATGGTGATGATCCAGAAGCGCACCACGACTTGCGTTTCCTTCCACCCCGACTTCTCGAAGTGGTGGTGCAGCGGGGCCATCTTGAACAGGCGACGGCCCTC
>Ga0256340_1000005_pt1 | contig 34491 bp, 2 predicted proteins | sample AtltaT_3_FD_183807 | JGI IMG/M metagenome (GOLD analysis project Ga0256340, IMG submission 183807) | Metatranscriptome of freshwater microbial communities from Altamaha River, Georgia, United States - Atl_Colum_RepC_8h (Metagenome... | ecosystem: Environmental > Aquatic > Freshwater > River...
AAAATTTATCATTCGATCAATTAAATGAATTGCATCATCAAATTGGCCCAATAGATGAAATTCTAAGCCTAGGACCAATGCAAAAGGGATTGTATTATCATGCGCTTCAAGAGCGTGATAGTTGCACTTATTTTGTTCAAATAAGTTGTGAATTGAATGGTCAGCTAATCCTAGACAATTTCAAATCAGCATTTTATGAATTAGTAAATCGACATGATGCGCTCAGAACGATATTTAGAAATGATATAATTGAAGAGCCACTTCAAATCATAAGAAAGAAGTGTGATGTTGATTTTAGGTTTATTGATTTATCCTATTTAGATGATGAGAATCTAAATAGTCATATTTCTCAAATCAAAGAGGCAGACAAAAATGAGGGGTTTGATTTGCAGACAGGACCTTTAATTAGATTGACGTTAATTAAACTGTCTGCTGAAAGACATATAAAGATTTTTAGCAATCATCATATAATTCTTGATGGATGGAGTACCCAAATTATTATTGATGAATTTTATGAAATATATAGAGATTTGTGTAGCGATTTTGAAGCAACAGTTGTTTACAGAAGACCATACAAAGATTATATTTCTTTATTACAGCAATCAGAAGTCGAGTTAAGTAAAAATTATTGGAATCGTTATTTATCTGACCTTGATGCAAATTCTGTTATTCCGTTTGATAAGAGAAGCGGAAATCAAATACCAGAATACAGTTTATCTAATCATGATGCAACAATAGAAAGCCAATTAGCGCAAGATTTAAGGCAAGTCGCTTCAAGGAATAAGGTAACACTGAATACATTGATCAAAGTTTCTTGGGGAATTATCTTAAGTCAATATAACAATTCGAATGATGTTGTTTTTGGTGTAGTTACATCTGGCCGAAATGTCAATCTAAAGGGCATTAATGATATGGTTGGTGTTTTTATTACCACTTTACCAGAACGTATAAAATTCAAGAAAGAAACAACTTTACGTGATCTGTTTTCTGAAGTTCAGGATTCTTTTCTGAATGGAGAAAAACACGCTCATCTTAACTTATCTGAAATTCAAAGTGAAACGAGTATTGGTAAGGATTTAATTGATCACCTCATAGTTTTTGATAATTTTTCCTATGATCATAATGATGATGAATTTAAAAATTACAATGGTAAAATAAATGTCAAGAAAGATAGTGTTGAATTATTTGAGCAATTAAATTATAATTTTTCAATTATTGTTTCTGTCGATGAGACTATAAATTTTAGATTTAAATATAACAATAATTATTTTAGTGATAGTTTAATAAAAACTATTGAAAGACAATGGATTTACTTATTGTCTCAGATTAGTCAAAATGATTCTTTACCTATTCATAATTATAGTATTTTATCTGAAATAGATGAAAACTATTTGTTGAAAGACCTAAATTCTACAGATGCAGATTTTTCTCGTAATTCTACTATTGTTGATCTATTTCAAAATCAAGTAATTCGAACCCCGGATTCGATTGCGCTGAGATGTGGAGAACGCTTTTATAGCTATAATGAATTAAACGTTGTAATCAATCAGTTATCACACTATTTAATTGCTTCTTATGATATTAAACCTGATGATTTAATTGGTATTGAGTTAGAACGAAGTGAATGGATGGTGATTTGTATTATGGCAATTATTAAATCAGGAGGTGCTTATGTTCCAATTGATCCGAATTATCCAGAAATTAGAAAAAATTTCATAAAAGATGATGCGGCGTTAAAGGTTATATTAAATGACGCAGAATTATCCAATTTTCGTTCTTTGCTAAGTAAAAATTCATTTCCAAAAGCGAATCCAAATGTCAGCTTAAGTCCGAAAAATCTTATTTATGTAATTTATACATCAGGATCATCAGGCAATCCGAAGGGTTGTATGCTAGAGCATAGCGGACTAGTAAATCGATTGGAATGGATGCAGAAATCTTATCAACTTGGAGCGACCGATGTAATCTTGCAGAAAACAACCTTTTCTTTTGATGTTTCTGTTTGGGAGTTGATTTGGTCGTCGCTTTTTGGAGCTTGTGTATCTATGCTTGAACCAGGCGGAGAGAAACACCCAGAAATAATAATTTCTGCGGTAGAGTCTTCAAAAATTACAGTTTTACATTTTGTACCAAGTATGTTAGGTGTGTTTTTAGAATATCTTGAACACAATGAAACCGATGTGCAGCGTCTTGCATCTTTGAAGCAGGTGTATACCAGTGGAGAAGCATTGCTCCCTGATCATGTGAAAAGATTCAAGGGTCTTTTCCCACATGTTAAATTAATGAATTTGTATGGGCCAACCGAGGCAAGTATTGATGTAAGTTATTTCGAATGCGAAAATTCTGATGATTTGAGTATTCCAATTGGTAAACCAATTGATAATATCAATCTACATATACTCGATACAGAAACTCAGAAATTATTGCCATTTGGAAGTTCGGGTGAAATATGTATTGGTGGTGTTGGTTTAGCAAGAGGTTATTTGAATCGGCCAGATTTAACTGCAGAGAAATTTATTCAAAATCCTTTTAAAAATGGTGATAGGTTATACAGGACTGGAGATCTAGGGCGATGGCGTTATGATGGAAACATTGAATACTTGGGTAGAATTGATGATCAAGTTAAGATTAAAGGTTTTAGAATCGAGTTAGCTGAGATTGAGCAGACCCTTGCCACATATCCCAATTCTGGTCAATCAGTTGTTATTGCGCGCTATTTGAATAACAATAATTTAAAAGATTTGATTGCCTATTCAACCGGTGATGTTTCTCTAGAAGAATTAAGGCGATACTTAAAAGAGAGATTGCCTCAATATATGGTGCCGAGTTATTTTGTGAAAATTGATAAAATACCTTTAACGAGCAATGGAAAACTAGATAAAAGGCAACTTCCTCTTCCTCTTGAAACAGGCGTAGATAGCAGTTTTTTTATTGAACCTTCAACACCAGTTCAAAAGATTTTAGCAAGAATATGGTCAGAAGTTTTGAAATATGATTTAAATAAAATCGGTCTTAATTCTGATTTTTATGATCTAGGCGGTGATAGTATAAAATCTATTCAAATATCCTTTAAACTGCGAAATGAAGGTCTTCAGTTAAAACTTTCGGATATCGTACTAAACGGAAATTTTCAATACCAATCAAGTTTAATTAGAGTGACTGAAAGTAAGTCATCTCAAATAGATGAAGTTGGAAAATTTCAAGTGAACCCCTTCCAAAAATTATTTCTAGAATCTAAATTCTTTGATGGTCTGAAATCAGATTGTTGGTATTTCACCCAAAGTAATTTATTGAAAATACCAGACTGGGTTGGTAGAGAACATATAGAGACTATATGGACGAAAATAACTAAACATCATGATGCACTTCGTCTTAGATTTAATGAACTTAATAACGATTGGGTCCAAGAATACGGGACACCAAGCGTCTCTAACTTTATTCTAAAAATATCTGATTTAAATCACTTGCATGAGCATGAGTGCATTTCTGAAATTAGAGAGCAAAGTATAGCCTTTAAAAAGTCTTACAACTTTGTTGATTCGCCAAATACGTTGCTTCTGTTTTTTACTTGTAAAGACACTAATCTATTGTTGGTTGTTATAAACCATCTTGTTGTTGATTCTGTTTCTTGGAGTATTATTCTAGATGATTTTAATTCTTTGCTAGAGCAACTAAAAAATGGTAAACAACTTAGTTTGCCTTTGAAAACAGATTCCTTTAAAAAATGGGTCGAAGCTCATTTAAATGGTACGTATCAGGAATATATTAAGTCTAAATCTATTTTCTGGCAATCTCAAAACAGGATAGATAAAAATGCCTATTATTTAAATGTTAGACCATATAATTTGTGTTTTGAAAGACTTTCTTTTGGAAGAAATTATACTGATAAGTTAAATAGTTTATTACAAGAAAACCCTTATATTAACATAAATACATTGTTTATTTATGCATTCTTAAAGTCGACTTCGTTTAATTCAAAGTATAAGTATTTTCTTGAAGGTCATGGACGCGAAGAAAATTTAATTGAAATGAATATTGAGAGAACCATTGGATGGTTTACTTCTCTGTTCCCAATTCAATTTAATGATATTCTTGGTACAGACGATTTTTTAAATTGTATAGAGATAAATACACAAGTTGTAAAATCGACAGCAATTGCATCTACTAATCTATGGAGTAACAGTAATGTTGTTCTTGATAATGGTGTTATTATCAATTATTTGGGTAATACTGATTTTCATTTGGAAAACCTTTCAAAAGCTACATATGATCATGGGCCGGATCGCAGCGAAAATTTACAACCTTGCTTTGATGGAGAAGTTAATATTCAGCTTAGCAATAATGATTTAATCTTTGATTTTGAACTCAACGAAGCAGTATTTGGAAATGGAATAGAAGATTTTATAAATGCATTTCAAAATAACTTATCCTCAATTGTAGATAATTTAATTATTCTTCTTGAGAATAGTATAAACAAGAATATTTTTGAATATGGAAATTTCGGTCTTAGACATTCTTGTTTAGAGTCCTTTTCAAATCTTGATATTCAGGCTGTTTATCCATGTAATAGTATGCAAAAAGGCTTATTTTCTTATAGTAAGATAAATAAGGATAGTTTAGCATATTGTGAGAAATATTCTTCAAGCGTTTCAGGGAATTTTGAAGTTGACACACTCAGAGAGGCGTATTATAGAATATTAGATAAATATCCTCAATTAAAGAGCAATTTTGTTGAACTTGGAAATGGAGAGATAGTTCAAGTAATCAATGTAAATAAACAAATTGGATTTAATTTTATTGACGTATCAAAATTAGAACGCGATCAAGGTCAGATTGAAATTGATCGTTTCGAAGAAGAAACGGATCGACTTGAATATAATCTTGAAATAGATTCATTATTTAATCTTACAGTTATTCGAGATGTAAATAATCTTCATCATTTTGTTTGGACACAGCATCATATTATTCTAGACGGTTGGAGTAATTCAATTATTTTAAAAGACTTTTTTAATATTTATTCAAGTTTGTTAATTGGAGAGTTGAATGACTTTTCGAATTCTAATAAATTTTTAAAATCATATTTTCAATGGTTAAATAATTTTGAAGATACTTTTCAAAAGAAATTTTGGACTAGCTATCTTTCATCGGCTGAACTAAGTCCAATTGTTCCAAAAATAGATCTTAATTCTGACGCTTCATTGTATAATAGAAGTGAATACATATCATATATTGATTCAATGATGTTAGGGAAATTGCGTGAGATTGCAAGAAAAAAGTCACTTTCAGTTAACGGAATACTACATTATGGATGGTCATTGTTACTTGCCAAATACACCAACAATTTATCTGTTACTTTTGGCACTGTAATTTCTGGAAGAGATATTCCTATTCATGGAATTGAACAAGCTGTTGGTTTATTTATTAATACTATACCTGTGGTTGTGGATTTTAATGTCCATAAATCTCATTTGGAAATAATCCAAGGTATAATGTTGCATCTGAATAATGAAAGTGGGGTCAATCATTTGAGTTTTGGAGATATAATGTCATGCAGCGAATATGGTGGGGCACTCATTGATCACGTTTTAGTTTTTGAGAATTTTCCTGAATATTCAGAGGATATTATTTCCTGCCTAAACAAGTCTGGCCGTAATTATTCTATGAGTGAGAGAAGGATTAGAGATTTTAATCAGTCGAATTATGATTTTTCTTTAGCGTTTAGATTTGGAGATAATGATAAAATAAGTTTGAAGTTTGTATATAATTCAAACAAAATTGATGAAATTTATTTAACTCAAATTACGAAACATTTTTCCGTTATTCTGAATGCAATAGTTGATAATTGCGATGGCGACATATCAAATTTAGATATCATAGATGAACCTGATTTTGCAGAAATAATTTCTATTAGTGAAGGTGTTGTATGTGAACTTCCATCAGATAAAATAATTCTCGATTACTTTAAACAGCATGTGAATGAACAACCCGAAAAGGTTGCGCTCATAGTAGATAATAAAACGTATACTTATGCGGAATTAGATTCTTTGTCCAATCAGTTTGGCCATTATTTAATTGATAATTATAATCCACAAATTAATCAATTAATTCCTGTAAAGCTTGAAAGAACTGAATGGTTTTTCATTGCAATATTGGCAATACATAAAATTGGTGCAGCTTATGTTCCCATTGAGCCGGGATATCCTCAATCGCGCATTGATTTCATTCTCAGTGATACAAAATCAATTTTTCTTATTGATGATTTAGAGATCGAATCATTTAATTTGCAGCGCAGTTTACATTCTAAGGAAGATTTAATATGTGGGGCTGGCAGCGATAGACTTGCATATTGTATTTATACTTCAGGCTCTACAGGTAACCCTAAAGGTGTCCTAATTGACCATAAAATGTTGTTGGCTTCCAACATATCACGTATGAATTATTATGATAGCAGCAACATGCAAAAGGGATTGCTATTGTACTCATTCGCATTCGATAGTTCTGTAAATCTTATCTTTAAAATGCTTGTGTCTGGTGGCACAATTGTACTTTACACTGATAATGAAATTAATCTTGAAATGGTTATTTCATTGATTAATGAGAAACAAGTTGATACCATAACAATTCCTCCAGGGCTTCATGATATTTTTCTTGAATCTGAGGTTTGTCCTAGCTTAAGAAACATTATTGTGGCAGGGGAGGAATGTAGACCTGATTTAGTTTCCAAGCATTATCAGAAATATTCTGACGCTATTCTATACAATGAATATGGTCCAACAGAATGCACGGTTTGGTCTACTGTTCATAGAACATCATTTGTAAACTATACCAAGGTTCCTATTGGAAGGCCTATTGCCAACACGTATAACTTTGTAATTGATAGGTGGGGGTATCTCATGCCTCTAGGTCTAAAAGGAGAATTGTGTATTGGGGGGCCAATCGTTGGTAGAGGCTACCTGAACAACGAGCAATTAACACAAGAAAAGTTTGCTTGGTCTGATAAGTTAGGATTAAGGTACTACAAAACCGGAGATATCTGTTTTTGGAACAAGGATGCCCAGCTTATTTTTAACGGTAGACGAGATAATCAAATAAAAATAAGAGGTTACAGGGTTGAACTAGGGGAAATTGAATCTATGGTTGCTAGTATAGAGGGAGTCCAAAATGCTGTCGCTATTGTTAAAGGTGATGCTACTGATAAACAAATTGTATGTTTCTATGTTGGCGAAATCAATCAAAATTTGGTCGTAGGTGAAATCAAAAGACGATTGCCAAATTATATGGTTCCTTCTAATGTAATAAAGTTAGATGAAATGCCATTAACGCCTCATTTGAAGATTGATACGAAGGGCTTGCTGGAAAAGTTGGATGAAGATGTTGAGTCTAGGGATTATCTTGAGTTTAATTCATACGAAAAGCATCTTGCGGATGTTTGGTCAATGGTGTTAAAGAGAGATGTTAAAAAGGTAACTTTTAATGCTGATTTTTTTACCCTGGGTGGTGATAGCATTAAGGCAATAATGCTTATCTCTCAGCTGAGAAAGTTTGGATTGGAAATCAAAATTTCTGAAATAATGGAAAATTCTGTCTTTTCGGAAATGAGCAAAAAATTGAAGGCAACCACTCGTGAAATAAATCAAGGCCTTGTATCTGGTGAATATCCTCTGTTGCCGATGCAGGAATTATTTCTAAGTAATGACTTTATAGAGGGAGAACCCCAGGATAAAAATTATTTTCTTCTGGGCAACTTATTTGAATTGAATAAAGAAGTTAAAAAAGAACATTTAGATACAGCCTTTCAAAAGTTATTTGAACACCATGACTCACTTAGGTCACGCACGTTGAATACAACTAAGGGCATATATCAGTATTTTGAGAGTAGAAGTGAGAAATTATATCACATTCAAGAATTTGATTTTTCAGATATTGAAATTAACAGAGCAAAAAAAATTGTTTCAGAAAAAATTGACGACTTAAATAAGAATGTAGATATATACAATGGACCGGTTACCGCTATTGCAATGTTTAGTTTCAAGAATTGTAACCTGCTGTATTTTACAATACATCACATGTTTACAGATCTTGTTTCGTGGAGAATACTTGGAGCTGATTTGAACCAACTTCTTGATCAAAGTGTAAAGGGTCAAAAAATAGAATTACCAGCAAAAACAGATTCAGCAGTTTATTGGTACCGCCAAATTTTACAATCAGTAGAGCAAGGTTATTTTGACCAAAGCATACAGCATTGGGAAAAAATTGAAGAAACAAAATCTGAAAGATTAAATGCCAATTCTTCAAGTGAAGTAACGTTAAGAGCTTCAGACCATTTGAACATTGAATTTACTCAGGAGGAAACTAGCCTGATTAAGTCTCATTTCGGAGGAAGTCGTCATTTTGATATTGAAAGTATATTGTTTTATGCTATAGCTCGAAGTTTCCATGACTTTTTTGGACTTAAGACAATAAAACTTAATCTCGAGGGCCACGGCCGAGATAATGTTGTGGCTGATTTTGATATAAGCAGAACTGTTGGTTGGTTTACCAGTTCTTATCCTGTGTTATTGGATTTTTCCTCTGAAGAAAACGAACTGGATGCTTTATTGAATGTTCAGCACCAAATGGAAAATATACCTGATAATGGTATATCCTATGGTTGGCTTAAGCTCACAGGTAAAATTTCCTCAACAGATGAAACCTCCAATCCTTTAATAGATTTTAACTATCATGGTGAGTATGATGAAACCCAAAATGAATCCTCATTATTAAAAATTAATAATTCGATTGATTTTAACGACGATGGAGAAAATCTTAAGAGAAAGGCTGATTTTATATTAAATGCAAAAATTCAGGCAGGTGTCTTGAAAATTAATTTGGCATATAGTAACCAAAAGAAATTTGAAAATAGCAAATTAGACTTTGCTGCTATTTGCAGAGAAAAGATACTTGGCTTAATCAGTGCAATAGAAATAGAACAGCTAGATAATCTTATCTCAATAAAACAAAAATATCCTGAAATTTCATTTGAAAGAATTAGTGATATAATTAAAGTTCACGGCGAAATTGAAGATGTATTTTCCTTAACGCCCATGCAACAGGGTTTACTCTATCTGAATGCTTCAGGTGTACACGAAGAAGCTTATTTTGAGCAATTTGAGTACTTAGTAAATGGCTTTATTGATGTGGACATTTATGAAAGGGCCTTTAATATTTTGTTTGAGAAGCACGATATACTGAGAGCGGTTTTTGATGTAGATCAGAATGGAAAACCTATACAGGCTATAAGGCGAAAGATATGCCCAGAATTTTCATTCTCTTTGGTAAACGAGAGTGAATTCGAGAGTAAGATTCATTCAGTTAAGGAGGGGGAAATTCAAAAAGGATTTCGATTAGAAAATGGGCCTCTTTTGCGAATGAATTTGATTCATGATGGAACGAATCGCTATTTTGTTTTGTGGAACAGCCACCACATAATTCTTGACGGTTGGAGTATGGCTATTCTCTTTGAATCTTTCAAGGAAATTTATCATTCACTTGTAACAGGTATAAATAAGGAGGTAGTCGAACCTCCAAAATTCGGAGACTATGTTCGCCACATTATACCATTATGCAATCAAGAGGCAACAGAATTTTGGGACAGTAGACTTGACGGTTACGAAAATGAAATTCACTTGCCGGGTTATAAATCGGATAATTCATTGCCTTATAAATACAGTGAAGAAATTATTGAATTGTCTTCAGATTATAGTGAAGCACTGCAGGCTATTTGCAATAAAAACAAAGTTACGCTTAACAACCTGATGCAGCTATTGTGGGCATTAATTCTTTCTAAATATAATAATACAAGTGATGTTGTTTTTGGCTCAATCGTTTCAGGAAGAAACGTGCCAATCAATCAAGTTGAGAATTCAGTAGGGTTGTTCATTAACATGATTCCAATTCGCATATCATATCAAAAAGACGATACGTTTACAACACTCATTAGAAGGGTTCAATCGGAATACCTAGAAAGTTTGAATTATCATTTTAGCCACATTTCCGAAATTCAGAACCGAACATCTCTTAGAAATTCCCTTATAAACCACTTTACTGTTTTCGAGAATTATCCAATTAATGACCTCGATAAATATATTAAAGTTCACGCCGTAGATGAAAATTCAATCATTGTTTCAGAGCAAAATAATTATGATTTAAGCTTGATTTTTGAGCCAGGTCAAACCATGAAAATTAAAGTTTGCTTCAATGAAAATGCTTTTGAAAAGTGGAGTATAACTAACTTAAGGGGTCATTGGAAGAGCGTTGTAAGTTGGATAATTGAAAATCCTGATGCCAAGTTGGAACAGCTTGAAATATTTACAGATTTTGAGTTGAACCATTTGCAGAATTTATTAAAATCACTGAAAGTTAATTATCCGGTTAACCATACTATTCTTTCCATCTTTGAGAATGTTTGTCAGAAACATGCAGAACGTACTGCTTTGGTGTTTGAAGATGTTGAGATTTCTTATGAAGAATTAAATCTAAAGGCAAACAAACTGGCTACTTTTTTACACGTGTTCTATAATGTAAAAAAAGGAGATTTCGTCTCTATACTTCTTCCTAGAGGAGAATCGGCAATAGTTTCAATTATTTCATTGATTAAGTGCGGAGCAGTGTATGTGCCCATTGATGTTAATTATCCGCAGGATAGAATTGAATACATACAAGCTGACTGTAATTCCAGTTTAACCATTGATGAAAATGTAATAAGGGAATATCTATTAAAATTTGACAGTATTGAACCTTTGTTTTCATCATTGCAAATATTACCTGATGACTCCCTTTATGTAATCTACACCTCAGGAACCACGGGTAAGCCAAAAGGATCGTTGATTTCCCATCGCAATGTGGTTCGGTTGTTTTTTAATGACGGTGACTTATTTGATTTTAATGAAAATGATGTTTGGGTATTGTTTCATTCCTATTGTTTTGATTTCTCAGTATGGGAAATGTTTGGAGCCTTGCTTTTTGGCGGAAAGCTCATAATACCTAATTATGAAACAACACGAGACGTTGAATTATTCAGCGAATTACTTAATTCTAATGGCGTTACTGTTCTTAATCAAACTCCTTCCGCATTTTACCTGTTAGATGATTTTTTGAAAGAAACTGGGTATCCGTCGGTTTCGATAAGAAACGTAATTTTTGGTGGCGAGGCCCTAAATCCTCGAAGACTGGAATCCTGGCATCAGGTGTATCCGGAAATCGCTCTGATTAATATGTATGGTATTACGGAAACTACCGTTCACGTAACATACAAAAAGCTAGATTCTGATGACCTGATAAATGGTGTGTCAAATATTGGAACAGCAATTCCTACGCTTGCCTCGCTCATACTTGGTGAGAGCGGGGAATTATTGCCGCATGGTTCAATAGGAGAAATTCATGTGGTGGGTTCTGGACTTTCAAAGGGTTATTTAAACAAGCCTGAATTAACTTCAGAAAAATTCGTCTTTAACAAATATCTTGGTCTACAAACCTACAAATCTGGTGATTTAGGGAGATATCTCAATAATTATGAAATTGAGTATTTTGGCAGAATTGACAATCAGGTTAAAGTTAGAGGTCATAGAATTGAATTAAGTGAAGTCGAGAGCACTGCACTTGAAAATCCATTGGTAAAAAATGTTCAGGCTATCATAAATAAAACCTTTAAATCTACTGGTGAAATAGTTCTTTATTTTGTTGGTGAGTCAACTCCAGAAGAAGTTAGGTCATTTTTAAGTGAGAAATTGCCCGATTTTATGGTTCCTACTTTCATTGTTAATATGGAAGCAATTCCATTAAATAACAATGGAAAGGTTGATAGAAGCAAATTGCCTGCTCCGGTTTTACCGGTGGGCAATACTTTATTTAAACCTGAATCCGAAGCAGAGATGATTCTTTCCTCAGTATTTGAGGAAGTACTGAAACTGCCAATGGGATCATTGGGAGAAGATATTTCCTTCATCAGTTTGGGGGGCGACAGCATTAAATCTATTCAGGTGATTTCAAAACTCAGGGCGAAAGGATTTAATATAAAGGTTTCCGATATAATGAAAATGCAAAGCATAAAAATGCTTGCAAAAAAATTGGAAAAGCATGACCAACCGTCGATCACAAAAATAATTTCAGAAAAATTTGGCCTCTCACCAATACAACATTTCTTTTTCAATGATGTACTAATTAGTGGTGAGGAAGATGATAAACATTTTTACAATCAAAGCTATCTATTGGATTTAGGTGAAAAATTCACTGTTTCTTTTGTTCGTGAATGTTTGTATGATTTGATTAGTCATCACGATTCACTGCGTATAAAATTTGAAAAAGAAAGCGGAAATTATTTTGCTAGATACCAGTCTCCCGCAAACGACCTTTTTAGATTGCATGAAGTTACCATACCGGCGAAACTGTCAGAAAGCAATCAAGAGGATTTTATCATTGAAGAATCTGAAAAAATAAAAAACGCGCTTCATTTGTTTGATGGGCCTTTGCTAGGGGCTCTGATTTTTCAGAATGATAAAACATCATCTTTACTTATAACATGTCATCATCTGCTGGTAGATCTTGTTTCATGGCGTATAATGATTGATGACCTTAATGCAATAATTAAAAATAAATTAACAAAAGCGCCAATTCAATTGCCAGAAAAAGGCTCGAGTTATTTTCAATGGGTATCTGCTTTGGAAAAATACTCCGCCAGTCAAAGGGCACAAACGCAAATCAACTTTTGGAATGATGTATTATCAAAGTCGGGTGACAAAATAAACATGCAGTTGACAGAGAGTAAATCAAACCTATCTGACTGCGTTTCTTTCGAGCTAACGATTTCAGAAACTGGAAAGCTTTTGCAGTCTCTATCTCAAAGGAATCAGCTTGAAATAAACAGTGTTTTACTCTATGCAATTAGCATGGCGGCGGAAAAGATTTTGGAATTGAAAAATGTTCGATTTAACATGGAAGGACATGGCCGAGAGGAATTTGATAATGATATTCATATAGATAGAACTGTGGGTTGGTTTACTTCCCTTTTTCCATTCAATATCGATGCAAGAGAATTGGCTCATCATCCAGTTAATGCCGTAGTTGAATTAAATTCAAGACTGAATTCCATACCCGATAAAGGTTTTGGATTTGGTTTGCTTTGGCAAAATAAGCGATTAAGTTCAATAGGTTTTCCAGACTATAATTCAATAGAGTTCAACTATATGGGCTCTTTCGACAGCAGTTCTGAGAATAATCAAAATTCAAAAGGAATAAAAGTTTCTCGATATAATCATGGTTTTGAATGCAATACTGGTATTAAATCAGGAAGCATTCTGTCTGTAGGCAGTATGATTTATGATAATAGATTCAGTATGAAAATTTGGTTTGATAGTATGCAGCTTCCTGAAATTACTATCAATGCGTTTTCAGAAGAAATTGAAGCATCGCTTAAACAATTGATAACTGAATTATTAAATTCTACCGTTGAAATTAAAACAGCGAATGGATTTAATTTCAAGAATATTTCGACAAATAGACTGCTCCAGATTGAATCGAGATTCGGTACTGTTGAGGATATATTGCGATTGACACCTGTTCAACGTGGAATTTATTTTCACACTGAATTGGATAATGATCCGGAAATGTATTTTGTGCAATTCGGATTTTTATTGAAAGACTTAAAAAATGTTGTTCTGTTCAAGGAAGTTATTGGTGAAGTATTGTCTGCTTATGATATTTTAAAAGTTATCTTTACGCGAGAGCTTGATCAGTTGCCTTTGCAAATGGTGTTAAAGCAATCTCAGGTAGATATTGAGGAGCTAGATATCTCTCTTTTCAGTGAAGAGGAGCAAAGAAAATATCTTGAAAACTATTTCATAGAACAGCGAAAAATTCCGTTTAATCTGATTGCAGGAAGTTTGATAAGGATAAAACTCTTGAAAGTTGGGGTTTATGACTATTTTTTGCTGTGGAATAATCACCACATAATACTTGATGGTTGGAGCACGCAAATCTTACTTAATGATATTTATCGAACTTATTCGGATAGTTTGCTTTCAGGAACCAAACGCCGTCATATCAATGTTGATAATAAAAATAATTTTCGTCAATATGTTGAATGGTTAGATAATTTCAATCAAGATAGTGCTAAAGAATTCTGGAAAAATTATCTGAATAACTATGAGCCAATTATAGATCCGTTTACTGCTGACAACAAACATCATTTATTGATTGAAACACAAGATGATGAGTTGATATTCGATTCAGAATTAACGGAATTTGTTTACAATAAAGCAGCTCAATTGGGACTTACTGTGAGCACTCTTTTTCAAGGATTATGGGCTATAATCTATTCCAAGTATTGTGTTTCCAATGATGTTGTTTTTGGAGTAGTAACTTCTGGAAGGCCTTCTAGTCTTGAAAATGTTGAAAGTATAGTAGGTGCACTTATCAATACTGTACCTATGAGAATAAAACTTAATGATCAAGAAACTCTTCAAGATTATCTCAGAGGAATACAGGATGGATATTTACAGGTTGAACCTTATCAGTATGTTGGTCTTTCGGAAATACAAAATGCAGCAGGATTTAAGTCACCACTTATTTCACATGCCATTGTGTTTGAAAACTATCCTGTTCCCTTGGATAATAATGAAAAGGAATCGGCTTATAAAATTGATCCCGAATGGAATCATGTGTTTGAGAAAAATAGTTACAATCTTAGTTTAATTGTTTTGCCAGAAAAAACTTTGAGAGTTATATTAAAATACAATGCCAATGTAATCTCAGGGTCTACCATTGAATACATTAAAAAAAGCTTGCTAAGATTAATGCATGAAGTTGTTTCAGACAGTTTGAAAAAATTGAATGAAATAGAATTACTTGATAATGAGTCTCAACTTGCCATCGTAGATCAATGCACGCAGACTACAACAGAGGTATACAATGATTCCAAAACTCTGTTAGATCAATATTATGAGGCAAATATAAAGCCTTCAGATACGGCCGTAATATTTAGTGGAAAATCATATTCTTATGACTGGATAGAAAATGAAAGTAATCGTTTTGCTTCCTTTTTAAGGCATTGCTTAGGTATTACCAAAGGCGAAATGATTGCAGTGCAATTGCCAAGAAGTGAATATCTGCCGATTGTTTTACTTGGTATCTTGAAAAACAGCTGCGCTTATGTGCCTATTGCCATAGACCAGCCTGAGCCTAGAACTAAGTTTATGCTTGATGATTGTAGTTCCAAAATAGTAATTACAACCGAAATACTACATAGATTTATTGAAGATAAAATCTCTCATCCAAAGATTGGGGATCTTCCGCAAGGTAATGATCTTATATATTGCCTTTATACTTCCGGTTCAACTGGACAGCCAAAAGGTTGCTTGCTTCAGCACCATTCATTACTCAATAGGTTGAAGTGGATGCAAAATGCTTATTCACTGAGCTCAGATGATGTAATTTTACAAAAAACACCTTACACGTTTGATGTTTCCGTTTGGGAGCTATTCTGGTGGTTAATGTATGGTTCACAAATGTGTATCCTTGAACAAGATGCAGAAAAAGATCCGGAGGCAATTATCAAGGCTGTAGAAGAGAATCAGGTTACGGTTATTCATTTTGTTCCTTCTATGTTTACCGTATTTCTCGATTATCTTGAATCGAATACAGAAAATACAAAAAGACTTCAATCACTGAAACAAATTTTTACCAGTGGAGAAGCTCTTCTAGGTTATCATGTGAGAAGATCGAGAGCATTGTTACCTGAAACAAAATTAATGAACCTATATGGCCCAACCGAGGCTAGCATTGATGTTAGCTATTACGATTGCTCTAATTGGGATGGATTTGCTGAGGAGATTCCAATTGGAAAACCCATTTTCAATACAGGATTATTGGTTCTAGGCGAGGGAAATAATATATTGCCGTATGGTTCGGTGGGTGAAATCGCTATATCTGGAGTAGGTCTGGCACAAGGCTACCTTAATAAACCAGAACTTACGAGTCAGAAATTCATTGCACATCCAACAAATTCAAACCAAAAAGTATACCTTACGGGTGATTTGGGAAGGTGGAATGTAAAAGGAGAACTCGAATATTTGGGAAGATTGGACGACCAGGTAAAAATTCGTGGAAACCGGATTGAATTAGGAGAGATAACTAGTAAAATTTTAGGTTTTGAAGGCGTTAGGGAATCGGTGGTTGTTGCCAAAAAAATGGAATTATCATCACACCTAGAGTTAGTTGCATATGTAGTTGGTACAGCAGATTTTGTAAATCTTAAAAGATATCTAACCGATAATTTACCTTCTTACATGGTGCCTTCCTACTATGTTTTAATGGAAAGCATTCCACTTAGCAGCAGTGGTAAAGTAAATCGTAAACTTTTGCCTGATCCTGAAAACACTGGTTTGGATGCTTCTGAATACGTGGTTCCAGGTACTGCCATGGAAATAACATTGGCAGAAGTGTGGGCTTCCGTATTGCAAAAAAAAATAGGGAAAATAGGTCTTGCGTCTGATTTCTTTGACTTGGGAGGTGATAGCATTAAAGCCATACAGGTTGTTTCGAAACTGCGCGTTAAAGGTCTTTCTTTGCGTCTTGCTGATGTTATTTCAAAAACTTCACTGGAGCAACAAGCCCGGTATATTCAAAAGGCAACTAGAGAAATTTCACAAAATACAGAAACTGGTGTCTTTGCTTTAGGGCCAATTCAGTATTTATTTCTGAATAATGGATTTATGGACGGTAAACCTGAGCATAAGGCGCATTTCAATCAAAGTGTCATATTTAATTTGCCTGATTGGGCAGATCAGAATATGCTTGCCAAGGCTTGGGATAAGTTAACGTTGCATCACGATGCATTAAGATTACGTTTTTCATACAATGATGGCGAATGGATGCAAGAATATTCCGCACCAGGTTCGCATAATTATAAAATACAAACCTTTGATTTATTGGCAAACGATGGAAATAATCTGTCTGACGCCATTATTCATTTAAGTGAAACTGTGAAAAAGGAAACTCATTTGGAAAATGGGCCGTTGGTAAATCTTGGATTTTTCTTATGCAAAGATTTCAACCGGGTTCTAATTTCGATACATCACCTGGCAGTGGATGTGGTTTCTTGGCAAATCATTAAGGAAGACTTTGGTAATTTACTTTTACAATTGAAAGGTGGCAAAAGTCTTGAGTTGCCATTAAAAACAGATAGTTACAAAAACTGGATTTTGGCTCACCATAGCTCTGATTACAAGTATATTGCCGATAAGCACAGATTATTTTGGGAGGGGTTGAATTTGACTGGCACAAAAATGTTGGTTCCTAAGAACACCCCAAAACAGTCGCTTTCCGAATGGAGAAACTACTCAAGATTATGCTTGTCAGTTTCGCAATCGCAGTTTATTGAAATTTCTAAGAAAAAGAAATCCAACAAACCAGATACCGTGTTATTGTATGCATTGTCTAAAGCACTTAATAAAACATTTGGTGAGGGAACATATGCCTGTTATTCCGAAACCCATGGCCGAAGTGATAATGACTTTGACCTCGATGTAAGCAGAACTGTTGGCTGGTTTACAGATATGTATCCAGTTATGTTGAATACCGATAAAAAGAATGAGAACATTGATGAATTCTTATCATTTCATGATAGGGTTTATCGGCAAATGGAAATGAATAAGTCATTCCTGTGGAGTAATTATCTTCACTCTGTTTCTGATCCACGACCTGAAGGTATTGATTTTGTTGAATTCAATTTTTTAGGCGAAATCAGCAATACAGAGAATAAACATGATGCTGATATCATAGAATCGGAATTCAATTCAGGTCCTGAAGCCAATCAAAAACTTACGCCAAAAGCACGAATAATATTAGTTGGTGGATTTGTAAATGGATATCTTCAATTTAACATTTCAACTTCAGAATCTTATTTTTCAAGTGATACAATAAATCAATTATTTAATGTTCTAGAAGGCTCTGTAGCAGAAATTGTTAATCAGCTTGTACATACTACAAAGTCATTAAAATCTGGAGTTGATTTCACCTATAATCAGCTTACTTACAACGAAATATATGCTATTGAGCAAACTTATGGGGAACTCGAGGATATTTACGGATTGAGTCCAATGCAAAAAGGATTGTTCTATCTTGGAATGTACAATGAAAACAATCAGTCCTATTGTGTACAGTTTGGTGAGAAATACAATGGCAATCTTAATGTTGGATTTTTTAAGGAAGCAATATTTGAAACCATTGCAAACAACTCTTCCTTGAAGGCCATTTTTAGATCTGATATAGGTAAAGATATCTTACAAATAATACCTAAAGAAGCAGACGTGGATTTCGAGTACATTGACCTTTCGCAAGAAAAACAAATGAACCATGCTGCTTATTGTTTACAATTTGCTGCTGAAGAGCGGTCACGTTCTTTTGATTTCAGTAAAGGCAAGCTATTGCGCACCAAGCTTTTCAAATGGAATGATTTTACTTATTACTTCCTTTGGACGAATCACCACATTATTTTGGATGGTTGGAGCACGAGCATAGTATTAAATGAAATAAGAAACAGGCATAACCACAAAATTGCCAAATTGCCATACCTCCAAGATTTGAAACCTTTGTTTTCAGAGTATATAAATTGGCTTGATAAACAAAATGAAGCAAAGTCAATTGAATTCTGGAAAAATAAACTAAATGGTTATAATCATGTTGCAGAAATAAAAAGTAAAGAGAACCATACAAGCAATGTAGCAGAATTTTATACAATCGACTTAGTATTCAACTTGTCATTAGAACTTTCACGTAGAATTGAACAAAAGGCTAAGAGTATGAAAACAACGCTTAACGCTATTATGCAGGCTGCATACGGTTTATTACTTTCTTATTATAGTAAAAAAGACGATGTAGTTTTTGGTTCCATCGTATCTGGAAGACCTCCTCAGATTCCGGATATACAAAAGATGGTGGGTTTACTATTTAACACAATACCGGTAAGGATTAAGCTCAAAGATTACAGCAGGCTTTCAGATTTGTTAGACGATATTCAAAAATATTTTATTGAAAGTCAGGATTATCATTACCTAAATGTTGCTGATTTTAATAAAATGGGATTATCTGTAAGAGATCCTATCCGAACCTTATTAACTTTTGAAAATTATCCAATTGATTTTGTCAATGACAGCTGCTACAACGTTTCTGAAGAGGACAAGTTTATTTTTGAACAAACCAATTATGATTTGAGTACAATCATTATCCCTAATGATGCACTTCAAATTATCATTAAATACAATCCTCTGCACTACAGTAAATCTCAAATAGATGAAATACAATCTTTGTGGGAATTGATACTTGACATAATTGCTAGTGATGAAAATGCAATAATTCAGGATGTTAAAGCTAAGATGAGTAGTTTAATTGTTGAGAAAGAAAAATTAGAAATTGATAAACAAAAAAACTTGAATTTATTAAAACTTAAAAAATTTAAAAAATGAAAAATAATCTTGAAAAGCTAAAAATAGCTAAGGCAGTACCCATACAGGATAATTCGCTAATTGAAATTAAAAGGGTTAGCGAAAGGCTTGATTTCCCAATTTTGGTTCAATCCAATATGTCAGGATTAAATCTTGAACAATGGATTAATAATAATAAAATTTTCTGTGATGAATCGATGAAAAAACACGGAGCCATTTTGTTTAGAAATTTTAATATTAACTCAGTTGAGGATTTTACACAATTCGTAAAGTCCCTCGGATTGCAAGCTCAGAAATATACGAATAGAACATCCCCGCGTTATTCAGTTGCAGAAAATGTTTATACGTCAACAACCCAACCTAAAACCGAAATTATACATTTTCATAGTGAAAATTCTTATTCACAAACTCCACCTGATAAACTAATTTTTTGTTGTATCGTTCCTGCTATTAGCGGCGGAGAGACACCATTGGCTAATAATAAACTTGTATTAAATAATATACCAGAATCTATTAAAAATAAATTCAGAAATCTGGGTGTTTTATACAAGCGTAGGGTAAGTGAACAACTTGGTCTGGGTTGGAAAGAGATTTTTCAAGTTAGCACAAGAGAGGAGGTAGAGGAACAATGTAGGAAAAATGATATTGAATTTAATTGGTTGGGTGACATACTTGATTTAAGTTGGAAAGGTCCTGCAATCGTAAAACATGCTGTTACGAATGATGAAATATGGTTCAATCACGCATTCTTTTTTAATAAGTTTTCTTATTCTGAGGACTTCCTAAGTATTTTGGACTCCGATGAGGATTTGCCTTTTTCAACCTTCTACGGTGATGGAACCTCAATTTCAAAGGTGGAATATGACCTCATAAAAAAGGCATATGACAATTCCAGGGTGGAATTTCCGTGGAAAAAAGGTGACATACTTATGGTCGATAATTATTTAATAAGCCATGCTAGAAATAGTTATGATGGTGAACGTCAAATAGTGGTTTCTATTTTTTAATTTGCTCTTCAGTAGTTATGTCAACTTATAAACTTTCAAAAAATCAGGAATTCCATTATTTAAAACGTGGTAGACGTTTTCTTTCTCTTCTTTACTCATTTAATTCTGAATTGGAAATTGACAGGCTGAAAGAGGCTTGTAAAAGGGCTATAGCGTCTGTTGATTTGTTGAATTACAAGTTGGTTGATGTTTCAGCCAAGTTTCCTTTGCAAAGTAAAGGAAATGCAGAAATAGAAATAGAAGTGACGGTTGATAATGAATATACTATTGATAAATTTTATAATTCAATTTCTCAAAAAGAAAACCAAATAGACCCATTTCAACTTAAGCCGTTAACATTATCGTTGGTCAAATCGGATAGAATTTATCTCGATTTAAAAGTTTCTTGTGTATACTTTGATAATTATTCTGCAACTAGATTTGTTCAACGAATATTAGATTTATACTTCGATCATAATATTCAATTTCAGGAGGAAATAGATTATTTTAATTACTCAGAATGGCATAATGAAATTTTGGATGAAGAGGTTTCAACTGAGAATTATTATTATCTAAGATCAATTGATAAGGGTTTGGATTGTATTAACAATTTGTTTAATTGTACTGTTTTTCCTGAAACCAAAATGCATGTGGAGGATATATGGGTTGGTGATAAAAATCAATTTAATCAAGATCAGTTAGCTGCTGTAACTCTGAAATTTATTGGTAATTATATTAGAGATAAAAAAATCAGTATCGGTCTAGTGCCCTTTCACAGAAATCATGAGATATTAAGTGAAACATTAGGTCTAATAAATACTTCTTTACCCGTTTTTTATTCTATTGAGGAGAGTCAAAAACTGGATGACATTGCGGCAGGGCTTAATGAAACTGCTAATAACAGAGACAACTTTAACTATACATTACTTTCCGCTGAATTTGATAATATTCAACTTACTTATTTAGAGTTTCAGAATTCATTGTCATACCTCGAATCAGGGGCGCGATTTGAAGCTTTTGTGCCAGAGAATGAAATTAGAGATTTGAATTTGGTTTTTATTGGTTCAGATCAAAATATACGCATTCAGGTAATTCTTCCATTGGAGCAGAATAATGAAATGCCAATGCTATTTACTGATCAGTTTCGCAATTATATAGAAACTTTTGCTTCCAGCGGAAAAACAGAATTAGTTGCAACTTCTAAACAAATTGAATTTTATCAAAAAAACACATTTAATGATCCCGTAAAACTGACATTAAGAAATCATGACAATGTGCATGCAATGCTAAGTGAGTGCTTCGAAAAATATGCGGGTAATGATTGTCTAGCGTACGAAGATCTTTGTTTGACTTTTGCTGAAGCAGATAATCTAAGCAATCAAATGGCTCATTTTCTTTCTAATGAGCTTGGTGTGAACAAAGGAGATATGGTTGCACTTATGCTTCCCAGAAGCATCAATCAGATTATTGCTTTACTGGGAGTAATGAAAGTCGGTGCATGTTTCATAACTATAGATTCTGCTTTGCCAGAATCAAGGAAGCAGTTTATATTCGAGGATGCTGATGTAAAATGTGCTATTGACTTATCTGTGATGGATAAATTTAATGCCATTAAATATCCATCTAGTCCCGTTTCAGTTGCCTTTAATCCGCATGATGCTTTTTATTGCATTTACACATCTGGTTCTACTGGTTTGCCGAAAGGATGTCGTATTAATCATCAAAATATGCTCAATTACTTGAATTGGATTGGTCAGTATTGGAGAGGAAATGAAGAAAAGAAAGTGGGTTATTTTACAACATTGTCTTTTGATTTTACGATGACTTCTGTTTTTGGGTCATTACTTTCTGGTGGTTGTTTGAGTATTATTAATGAAGAAGCTGATTTGTCGGAATCACTTAATCAAATTGTCAGTGATAGCGAAGTAGGTGTAATTAAAATTACACCAGCACATATCGGACTCTTGAACAAAGAAACACTTCAAAAATCAAGTCCAAAAGTTTTTATTGTTGGTGGAGAGGCTTTATCTAAAAAACAGATTGAAGATCTGAGGAACAATAATGACTGTCTCATATACAATGAATATGGTCCTACAGAAGCAACAGTAGGTTGCGTTGTGCACCTTGTGGATGAAACAAACGAGCCCTACATCGGAATGCCTATTCCAGGGGTTGATGTAATAATAGCGAATGAATTTAACCAACCCTTACCCGTAGGATGTTCTGGTGAAATTCTTCTATCCGGCAAAAGTGTAATAAGTGAATACCTAAGGCCGTCCCAATTTAATGAGTTAAAATTCACTCATATACATGGGATGCAAGGGTTGTTTTATCGAACAGGAGATGTTGGAAGGTTATCAGGAAGAGGTATTTATGAATATCTTGGAAGAACTGATGAACAGGTAAAACTTAACGGTTACCGAATCGAACTTGCAGAAGTTGAGGCAAACATTAAAAAAATAGAAAATGTTGAAAACGCGGCTGTGGTGATTCATACCCAAAATGAAAACAAACAATTAATAGCATTTTGGGTATCAAACCATATAGAGATTGATTTTAAATCTGAGTTAAAGAAATTTTTGCCGGCCTATATGATTCCCTCTAGGTATATTAAATTGGAATTCTTGCCTTTGAATAATAATGGAAAAATTGATAAAGTTTACCTTTCTCAATTGCCTCTTGATACCGAAAATACGATAATTCCATTAGATACAAAATCAGAATCATTAATTGCTGATGCAATTGCAGGAGAGTTGAAAATTGATGCTATTAAAATTGGTAAAGAATCTAATTTTATTTCACTTGGTGGTGATAGTATCAAAGCTATACAAGTTTTAGCTACACTTAGAAAAAGTCAGTATCAAATAAGCCTGCAGGATTTAATGGGAGGAAAAACCATTTCATTCTTGGCAAGAAATCTAAAAAAAATTAACAAGCAAGCATGTCAGAATGCCTTAACAGGAATAGTTGAAATGATTCCTATACAGCATTTATTTTTTGGAAATAATTTTATTGAAGGATTGCCAACTGAAAAATCATTTTTCAACCAAAGTCAACTTCTCGAAATTCATGGAGACTTAACTCAAAAAGACTTGCATGAAGTTATGAAAAAACTGACAGAACACCATGATATGCTCAGGGCTAAATTTGAATTCGATTTTAATGAAGTTGTACGTCAAGTTGTAGTGAATGTATCCGAAATAGATGTAAAGCCAGAGGTTCTATTTTTGAAATCCACTCAGATAGAAAATCAGGATAATGAAATTGAAATATTGTGTGAGAAGTTAAAGACGCAACTTAACCTTCAGACTGGGCCACTGATAAAATCAGCTTATCTAAAGGTTCTGGAAAAAACATATTTTTTTATCACAGTTCATCATTTGATCACAGATCTGGTTTCGTGGAAAATAATACTGGAGGATTTGGATTTGTTGATAACACAAATCAGAAATGAAAAGAAATTACAACTTCCTCTAAAAACAGATAGTTATAAGATTTGGTCGAATGTTTTAAAAAACAAAGCCGTTGAATTAAAACAGGGCGAAGACACATTTTTTTGGAATAAAATATTATCTGAAAGGGTAAATGATATTTCTCTCAATAAAAAAGGCTTTTCTCATAAAAATGCTGAAACAATAGTCTTAAGAGTTTCTAAAGAAAAGACAGCCAAAATTGCACATGTTACCAAAGAAAATATTTATCTGAATGCACAGACTGTTATTTTGAGATCGATAGGTGATGGGCTTTCAGGGGTTTTTGGAAAAGGTGCCTACAGAGTATACTCTGAAGGCCATGGCAGGAACTCTTTTGAAGATGTTGATCTCAGCAGAACAGTTGGTTGGTTTACAAGTACATTTCCAATTGTAATCTCTTGTGAAAAGGAACGATCTGATACGGAGGATTTTGTAGCCTTGGGGTATACGCTTTCTAACCTGCCGTTGGATGGTTTAAGCTATGGGATATTAAATCAAGATAAGCAGCTAAAACATGTAAATAACGTTTCTTGGATTGAGTTCAATTATCTGGGAGATTTGGTAGACAATGTCAATGATTTTTCCAATTTCAGTATTTCCAACTTATCTCATGGATATGAGGCTTCTCGAGAGTTGAACCATATGGCAGATTTTTCGGTAATTGCTTATCAGAAAGATAAACAGCTATTCATCGAGTTCAATTACAATGATGAAACAGTTTCTAAACCTAAAATGGAGTTGCTAGCTGAAAGAACAATGGATGGCATTGATCATTTTATTTCTGATTGTAATGTCGATAATCAACATTTTTTATTGTTAAGGAGATCTACAACGACTAAAGGCATTGGGTATGATGTTATAAAACGACTAGAATCTGAACTAGGGGAGCTGGAAGATATCTTGGTTTTATCGCCATTGCAATCAGGTATTTACTTTCATGCGTTGGCTGAAGAAGATGACAGAGCTTATTTCTGGCAATATGCGTACAAAATAAAGGAAGCCGTAGATGTAAATATTTTTCGACTGACATTTATTGAATTACTGAAGAGACATCTGATTCTGCGAACTGTTTTTAGAAATGATGTAATGATGCGTCCGGTTCAAGTGGTTTTGAAAGAGCCTATTTTAGATTTTAGATATGAAGATTTATCTGAACTTTCCTCGGAAGAACAGGAAACGAAACTTTCAATTATCAGGGAAGCCGATATAAAGGAGGGTTTTGATCTAGCGAATGGATCTTTAATCAGACTTCATTTGATAAAACTAAAGGATGATGTTTTTTATCGTATTTGGAGTAATCATCATTTGCTGCTAGATGGATGGAGTACTCAGGTTGTACTTAAAGAGTTTGAACAAATTTATTTTGAATTGATTAATGGGAAGTCAATTCATTTACCTGATATTCCCTCTTTTTCTGCTTATATAGACTGGTATCAAAGTTTGCCTATTACTGAATCACAACATTATTGGAATGAGTATTTGAAGGGTTATCAATATTCATTGTCATTACCAAATGATTTAATGAAGCAGTCTAAAGAATATTTACCTGCGGACTACTTCTTCAAAGTAAATTCTGAACTTACCACTAAAATGAGTGATTTTGCAGCATCTGCTGGAGTTACTCTCAATGCTTTGGTGCAATGCATTTGGGGTCTCATTATTGCAAGACAAAATCAAGTAAATGACGTAGTTTTTGGTTCTGTTATTTCTGGAAGATCTTCTCTGTTGGAGCAGGCTGACAAGATGGTGGGAATGCTGATTAATACTATCCCAAATAGAGTTAGGTTTAACCCCGATACTAAGTTTAAATCTTTGCTGAAAGAAATGTTCAGAACTTTTGTTGAGGGTGAACCCTATCATTATTTGCCGCTTTTTGAAATTCAAAAACAAAGTATTTCAAGCAATGAACTAATTCAAAACGTTATTACCTATGTCAATTATCCTGCTTCTGAAAGTTCGGACTCTTATAGCAAGGAAAATAAAGGTTTTAGAATTGATGAAGATTCTATCAATGTTTATGAAACCACACAATTTGATATAAATATCTTGGTTTATCAAGTTGATGGCTTGGAATTCAATGTAAAATACAATTCGGCTGCATACAGCAAAGAATCAATTTCAGCTCTGTCCGATCTATGGCATGCGCTTTTCAATAGAATTTCAATTAATGAGGAAATAGATATAAAAAATTTATTATCTGTAACCGATGAGGAGAGATCCATTTGTTTGTCAGGAGCTGGTATTGGTGAAAATGTGCAAATTCCTTTTAAAAATGTACTTGAATTCCTTGAGGTGTCTTTCCTAAAGTGTCCAAAATCAACTTGTGTTGTATATGGTACTGAAGAATACACCTATTCTGAGTTTTGGAATGAGTCCGCAAAATTTGCCCATTATCTTAATAATACCTACCAGCTTCAGGAATCAGACTATGTAGGTATCTGTATGCCAAGATCAGCAGCACAACTTATTGCTTTGCTAGGTGTGATTAAAAGCGGTTCAGCCTATGTTCCTTTCGATGTTTCTTGGCCAAAAGAAAGAATTGAAAGTGTGATTGAAAATGCGAATTTGAAAGTTCTTATTACTGAAGATACTTTTGTGGCTTTTAGGCAATGGCAAAAAGAAAATTTGAAAATAAATGTGTCTCAAAACAAAAATTTATCAGGATCAAATACAATTTATTGTATATATACTTCTGGTTCAACAGGTAAGCCTAAAGGTTGTAAAATAACGCATAGCAATCTTTTAAATTATCTCTCTCATGCAATTACCTATTGGACAGAAAAAGAATCTTCAGAAGCAGCATATTTTAGTCCGATTTCTTTTGATTTTACCATAACTAGTATTTTGGGATGTTGGTTAAGCAAGGGGAAATTAATTGTTTATCCAGAAGATGAAAATGTATATGATATTGTAAATGAAATTGTGGCAAATCCAAATATGGAGGTCATTAAACTAGCTCCGGCACATGTTAATTTAATTGAGGCAGATATACTCAATAGGGCCACTCCTAAGACATTCATTCTTGGGGGTGAAGCGCTAACTTCTAAGCATATTAAAAAATTAAATAAGAACGAAAATTGCAGGATCATAAATGAATATGGTCCTACCGAGGCAACCGTTGGATGCATAACACATACCATAGAAAAGGATGAAATTCCATTTATAGGAAAGCCAATTCGGAATACGCAGGTTTTTCTGTTAAATGAAGCTTTGGAACTTGTTCCTTATGGTGCCGCAGGTGAAATTTATATTGCTGGTGCAGGCGTTGGTCAAGGTTATTTGGGATTGAAAGAGATAACGAAATCTCGGTTTTTGACCAATCCATTTGGAAATGGTTTTATTTACAAAACAGGTGATCTAGCTCGTTGGACGCAAAGTGGAAAATTGCATTTCCTTGGTAGGAATGACAATCAAGTAAAAATAAACGGTTTTAGGGTTGAATTAGATGAAATCATCAACACAGCTGAAAACCATCCGCAGGTAGAAACGTTCTACACTCTCGTTAACAAGGACGAACAGGAAATTTCAAAACTTATTGGTTTTTATACAGGTAGTATAAATGAATTTAATTTATCAGAGTATTTATCAGGACAATTACCGGGCTATATGGTTCCTTCAATTATTAAGAAGGTCGATTCATTTGAATTAACGGTAAATGGAAAGATAGATATAGAGAAGTTGCCGAAAATCACACTAGAATCAGAAAATACAGTGCCAAACCAATTAAGTAGTTCCGAAGAGTTACTTAAGAAAGTATGGTCTGAAGTTTTAATGTTGGATGAAGACCAGATTAATCAGTCTTCCAATTTTATAAAACTTGGCGGAGATAGTATCAAGGCCATTCGGTTGGTGGTAAGAATGAGAGAGTTCGGATTTAAGCTACAGCTGAAGAGTATTTTATCTAGTCCGAATTTGCTTGCTACTGCCAAAGGAATGGAAAACAATAATTCTTCTTTAAATCCTGTGGAAGAAAAGTTGGAAGGCTCATTCGCATTCAGTCCAGTGCAGCAATTATTTTTTACTAATGATTTTATTAAAGGTTCACTAGAAGAAAAAAATTTTTACAATCAGAGTAGGCTTATAAAATTCAACAATAAACTATCAGCATTTGAGGTAAAAAAGTCTATTAAAAAGTTAATGATACACCATGATGCACTTAGATTGAAATTTGATTTATTAAATCTAAATGCACAGGCATTCGATGATGTAATTCACCCTCAGTTTTTCTTCAGTGAATATTTTCCGAATGATGAATTCTTGAATAATCTTCCTAATTATATTCAAGAACATGGAATAATAGAAGTTAAGCAAAAAATAAGCCTCAGTGATGGGGTATTGCTCGCAGCTGGATTGTATCAAGGTAAAAGCGAATCATGGGTCTTAATTAGTATTCATCATCTTGCAATTGATCATATTTCGTGGGAGTTTATTTTACAAGATTTTATTTCTTGCCTTCAGGAAGAAAATAGGGAATTGCCTCAAAAAACGCATAGTTATAAAAAATATTGTGAGTATTTTACAAGATTGGTAAATCATTCTGATGAAGAAGATGCAATGAATTATTGGTCGCAGATTGAAAATGAAAAGGAAATTAATCTAAGGCGAGCGAACAAAGAAAAGGGTTCATTTGAAAGTTATGAAACGCAAAATATTATTTTCTCAATAGATGAATCCAATTCTGTTATGTCTGCTATTGCTTCTTCAGCCAGTATTGATATTCAGGTATTGTGCCTCAGTGCCTTAACTGAATCTTTGGGTTGTATTTTCGGAGAGGGTAAATTCAGGTTTCATCTTGAAGGTCATGGTCGAGATCTTGATAATTCTATTGATGTGAGTCGCACCGTTGGCTGGTTCACTAGTATTACACCTCTGCTAACGGAAAAAAAAGCTCAGAGTTATGGCTTGCAAGACATGTTGAACTTGCGAGATGCATTTAACAGACAAAAAAGACTATTGCATTTCTATGGCGTGTGGCTCCGTTCAGATATTACTAAAAACAATTGGTCTTCCAAGTCATGGATTGAATTTAATTTCCTAGGTAGTTCTGAGTCAATTTCTGTTGCTTCAACGGTAACAGATGAAACCGGAAATGAATCGTCTTTGAATCTATCAAACATGGCCGATCTTATTTTTGTAGGAGAGCTGCGAAATGGTCAATTGCATTTTAAATTAACCTTTGAAGAGCAAATCCTAACAGATGATGAGAAAAATAAACTGGTCTTGCTATTTAAGCAAGAGATGATGCGATTGGCAGCCGTGCTTTCAGAAAATACCAACATTCCTCAGGTAAATGAAAATTATAATTATAACTGGCTTGACCAAAATATGAAATTGTCTTTGCAAGATCAATTTGGTGAAATTGAAAATATTTCGAAACTTACGCCATTGCAATTGGGAATGTATTTTTTATACTCTTCAAATTCCGATTCCCATGCATATCATTGGCAATATGGTTGCGAACTTTTTGGAGAATTAGATGTCAAAAAATATAAAGAGAGTTTTGGCGAATTGGTTCGTAGACACGGTATCCTTAAAACAATCATAAGAGATGACATTGCTGCTGAACCCTTGCAAATTCAGTTGAAAGAGATAAAGCCCGAATTTAGGTTTATGGATGTAAGCTTAAATGATGAAGAGTACAACGAGGGTTTGATCAAAAAACTAATTCAAGAGGATTTGAATGATAAATTTTATTTATCTGAAAAGCCTCCCCTTAGGCTAACACTGCTCAAATTGAATGATCATCATTATTATCGTTTATGGAGCAATCATCACATTATTCTAGATGGTTGGAGTACAGGAATTGTATTGGATGAACTAGAAAAAATCTATGCTGAAAAATTAGCGGTGTTGGATTCTAGAAATGAGCCAAAGTCTGATTTTTCTGATTATTTACATTGGTTGGATTCATACGATGTTGGAAGTTCAAAGTTATATTGGCAGGGCTATTTAAATGGAATTCAAAACATAGTCGAAATTAACCCTGACAAAAAGAGTATGGGGGAAATTGTTCACAAAGACTTTAGATTCAATATTCCAAATGATACTGCTTTACGCCTAAAGCAATTTCTTTCACAAAATCAGATTACCTTAAATGTAGCTGTTCATTTCTTTTGGGCTCTTATACTGTCCAAACATTCGAATGAACGGGATGTTGTGTTCGGATCTATTGTTTCGGGAAGGCCTCCAGAAATTGAAGGAGTTGATCAAGTTGTAGGTATGTTTATTAATGCAATACCGGTTAGGATTGTTTTCAGCGAAGATAATTCGCTTCTCAACCAATTAAAGCAATTCCAACAAAGCTTTTATGAAAGTATGCCTCATCATTATGTAAATCTTGGTGATATTACCAGTGCTACAATTCCCGGTAAATCTTTGATCAATAATATCCTTACGTTTGAAAAAGAGTCTTTTGATTCCGTTGATTTAGGTAATGAATCAAAAACACCTTACCAAATTAAAAATGAGTATGTATTTGAGAGTACAAATTACAATTTGAATTTTATTGTAAAACCTATTAATGGTCTTCTATTTAATGTTAAATACAACTTTGCATGCTACAGTGAAGATAAAATAAAAAAGCTTGCATCTGACTGGAAAACGGTCATTACCGCCTTAATAGACCAACCTTATGCTACACTACATGAAGTAATATTGAATGAAGATCTAGCAAATACGAGCGTTCAAGAAACATCTATTTTTAGCTCTGATGCAGAGTTTTCTCCTATGATTGAATCTACCAGCGAAAATTCCAAGGAAGATCAAAGTAAAGAATGGATTGAAAGGCTAAAAGAATTGTATGCGGAAGTATTAGATTGTGAGGTGAAAAAGATAGATGTTGAAAAAGGATTCTTTGAAATGGGGGGACATAGTATAAATGCCATCAAAATACTTTCAAAACTGAGAAAAGACTTAGGTCTTAAGGTAAATTATTCATCTTTTGCAAAATCTAATCGAATTGTCGATTTGGCAGTTATGTTGAAACAAGCCGATAAAGATGAATTTCCTGAAATAACCAGAATAGAAAATAGTGAATCATACGACGTGTCACCTTCGCAACGAAGAATGTGGCTCTTGAGCCAGTTGCAAAGCACGGGAAATGCATACAATGTCTTTTGGGGCTATCGAATTCAAGGATCTTTTAACAAATCGTTATTCGAAAAAGCCATATCAAAATTTATTCAAAGACATGAAATATTAAGAACCATATACAGAGAGGATTCAAATGGGTTGCTAAAGCAAGTAATATTAAATCATGATTCCCCTCTCTTTACTATTTCATATCAACCAAAATTTAAATCAGAAGAAGAAAGGTCAAGTTTTATTATTGATATTGTCAATAGACCATTCGACTTGAAAACTGGGCCGGTTATCAGAAATTACATTCTTGATAGGGAAAACTATACAGAATGGTATATTGTTCTTCATCACATAGTAACTGATGATCATACCTATAATATAATAATTAAAGAAATTAGTTTTTTATATAATGAATTGATAAAGGGAAATGAAAATTCACTTCCTTTTTTAGAGTTTCAGTATAAGGATTACGCTTCTTGGTTTAATTCACTGAATTCATCGAATTTTTTCAAGAAAGAAATTGGTTTTTGGAAAAATAAATTAGAAGGCAAGGTAACATCACTGAACATACCTACTGAAGTGTCTCGACCAAAAACGTATTTAAATAAGGGTAAAAGTACAGTATTTAAAATAGATTTAAAGACTACTCAAAGTTTGAGGACTTTTGCTAAAGACACCAATACAACTTTATTTTCAGTTCTTCTTACATACTTGAAAATAGTTTTTAAAGCTTATTCAAATCAAGAAAGTGTTACCATTGGAACACCTTTATCTGCCAGAATATTGTCGCAATTGGAGAATCAAGTTGGATATTATTTGAATGCCGTTCCAGTCTTAACCGAAGTTGATGATGATGACCATATTGAGGGATTATTACATAAGGTCAATGCAAATATTTTTGAGGCATTCAGCCATGGAAACATTTCCTTCGATGATTTAATAAACGAATTGGATTTGTCCAGAGATATGTCCAGAAATCCAATTTTTGACGTTTGGGCAGATTATCACCATCACACACCAAGTAATGGTAATGGGTTGAATTTGCATGATTGTTCTATTGAGGAAATCAAAGATGAATACCTTAATAGACCTACAAAATTTGATCTCACATTTGTTTTTGTTGATGATGGTGAAAATCTCGACCTACATTTCGAGTATAATACAACAATTTATTCTGACGAGATTGCAAAAAATATTATCTCGAGCTATTTGCATGTTCTTTTGGAATATGCTGAAAAAACTGCTGAAAGAATTAGAAATGTAAATTGTATTTCTAATCATCAACTAGATTTAATGAATCAAATATTTAAATCCAGGGATATTTATAATGTTTCCAACACGATAGTTGATGTATTTTATAATTCAGTTGAAGAGAATCTTGAAAATTTTGCAATATCTACAAAAAATACAAAATTAACTTACAGAGAATTAAATGAATTAAGTAATTCATTTGCTGATTTACTGAGAAAAAATCACAACATATTAAAAGGTGATTGGATAGCTGTTTCGCTTCCAAGAAATGAAATGGTACTTGTTTCCATTTGGGCAATAATTAAACTTGGTGCAGCCTATGTTCCACTTGAAATGGACCTGACTGAAGAGAGAAAATCTTTTATAATAAAAGACGCCAATGTTAAATTGGTTATTGATGAAGATTTTATAGAAAAATTTCTCCTAATGAGAAATCTGTTCTCTTCTGAGAACATTAAAACTAAAATAGAGGGGAGAGATTTTGTTTATTGCATGTATACTTCAGGCTCCACTGGAACACCTAAAGCTGTAAAAATATCACATGATAATTTGTACTCTTCAAATCTCGCAAGGCAAAAATATTACGGAAACAAAGGGTTAAGAAGTTTTGCTCTATACTCTTATTCTTTTGATAGCTCGGTGAATTTGTTTTTTGATACTATATTAACAGGGGGTAATTTGTATTTATATGATACTCCCAAGCTTGATTTATATCAGGTATGTAGCGAATTGAATGTAAATAGATCTGAGTTATTGACCATACCGCCTAGTTTGTATGATTTATTGTTGGATCACGGTAATTGTATTCATTTGAAAAAAGTAATCGTGGCCGGAGAGGAATGCTTATCTAATCTGGTTAGTAAACATTTTAAGATTAATCCTGAGGTTGAATTGTTTAATGAGTATGGTCCTACTGAATGTACAGTTTGGTCGTTGGTTCACAAAATTTCAAAAGAGGACGAAGTTAGAAAACGAATTCCTATCGGTCTTCCTATTCCTTTTACTAATATTCTGATTTTAAATAAAAACAATAGAATCGCACCTATTGGATCTTGTGGAGAGTTATTTATTTCAGGTCCTGGTGTCTCAGAGCAGTTTAGGGGAAATTTTATAGAAGCTGATTTTGATAATCCAGAGCTCAAGAAGTATTACAAAACCGGAGATTTGGTTAGAATCAATTCCAATTATGTTGTGGAGTATATTTCGAGAGTTGACAATCAGTTGAAAATAAGAGGATTTAGAGTTGAGACCGGGGAAATTGAAAATGCTATAAAGGGTATTGAAGGTGTTTCAATGGCTCATGTTACCCATACTAAGGACGCTAGTAATCAAACTATTTTAATAGCTTACTATACCGGGTCTATTGAATTGTCAGCACTAAAAATAAAGTTGCAGAAAAAGATTCAAGAATACATGATTCCTGCATTTATCAAGAAACTTGATAATATTCCAATCAATCTAAATGGAAAAGTTGATGAGTCAAGTCTTCCTAAAAATTTTTCAGAATTGATTGAAAAAGGAAGTGTTGATATAGCTCCAAATTCACTGGCTTATGAATTAAGTGAACTTTGGGCAGAAGCTATGGGAATAGATAGAGGTTTGATTTATCTTGATTCTGATTTTTTCAATTTGGGTGGGAATAGCTTAAAAGCAATTAAACTTATTCATTTAATTGTAAATAAATACAATTTTCAAATGCAAATTAATACCCTTTTTACCCATTCTCAATTTGAAGATTTCTTACAGGCATTTGAATTGATTTTTAAATCCAAAACAGATACTCAGGGCGAATATTATGTTGAAATATAATATTTATGAAAATGCTAGAATTAATCAAATTACTGAAAGAGCAAGGAATTGTAGTTAAATCTGATGGTAATAAGCTTGCAATATATTCTGATAAACCCGTTGATGATTTTATTTTAAATCTTATAAAGGAAAATAAGCAAGAACTGCTAAATAACCTCAATATAGAGGGGAAGTCAGAAATAAAGTCTCTGGAACACAGTGATAATGGATACGTATTGAGTCCTGCACAAAATAGGTTGTGGATACTCTCTCAATTTGAAAATGTTGGTAGCGCCTATAATATGCCTTGGGTTTTCATTTGGAAAGGTAGTTTGGACTTGACAAAACTTAAGAATGCCTATCACAGAATCATCCAAAAACACGAATCTCTTCGTACTACATTTGAATTCAATGAAAGTGCACAGCTAAGACAATTCA
>Ga0256340_1000007_pt1 | contig 28774 bp, 26 predicted proteins | sample AtltaT_3_FD_183807 | JGI IMG/M metagenome (GOLD analysis project Ga0256340, IMG submission 183807) | Metatranscriptome of freshwater microbial communities from Altamaha River, Georgia, United States - Atl_Colum_RepC_8h (Metagenome... | ecosystem: Environmental > Aquatic > Freshwater > River...
CAAGGATTTGAGTTTCATGAAAGCTCCTGTTGGAAACACAAGGGGGAAACACCGGCAGGCGCGCGCCTGCCGGTGTTTCCCCCTTGTGTTTCCAACAGGAGCTTTCATGAAACTCAAATCCTTGCTGGTGGCCGTTGGCTTTGGTGCCGCTGCCCTGAGCGCCTTTGCGGCCGACATCACGGGCGCTGGCGCCACCTTCCCCTACCCGATGTACGCCAAGTGGGCCGAGGCCTACAAGAAGGAAACCAATGTCGGCCTGAACTACCAGTCCATCGGTTCTTCCGGCGGCATCCGCCAGATCCGCGCCAAGACCGTGACCTTTGGTGCCACCGACGCTCCGGTCTCGGGTGCCGATCTGGACAAGGATGGCATGGTGCAGTTCCCGGCCATCATCGGCGGCACCGTGCCGGTGGTGAACCTGGACGGTTTCAAACCCGGCGAACTGCGCATCACCGGCCCCGTGCTGGCCGAAGTGTTTATGGGCACCGTCGCCAAGTGGAACGACCCCAAGCTGACCGCGCTGAACCCCGGCAAGAACCTGCCCAACGAGGCCATCACCGTGGTGCACCGCGCCGACGGTTCGGGCACCACCTTCAACTTCACCGATTACCTGAGCGCCGTCAGCAAGGACTGGGCCGACAAGGTGGGCAAGGGCGCAGCCGTCAAGTGGCCGGCCGCTTCGTCTGTGGGTGGCAAGGGCAACGAAGGTGTGGCCGCCAACGTCACCCGCGTCAAGGGCGCCATCGGCTATGTCGAATACGCCTACGTCAAGAAGAACAACATGAACTTCCTGCAGCTGCAGAACGCCGACGGCAAGTACGTGAGCCCCGATGACCTGACCTTTGCCGCCGCTGCCGCAGGCGCCGACTGGTTCAGCGTGCCGGGCATGGGTGTGTCCATGGTCAACGCCAAGGGCGCCAGCAGCTGGCCCATCAGCACCGCCTCCTTCATCCTGATGTACAAGGAGCCGGGCGACAAGGCCGCCTCGCAGAACGCCATCAAGTTCTTCGACTGGGCTTTCAAGAACGGCAAGCAAATGGCCGCTGAGCTCGACTACGTGCCGCTGCCTGACAGCCTGACTGCGCAGATTCGCCAGCGCGTCTGGTCACAGATCAAGCACTGATCGGTCACCTGACTGTCACAATACGGCCCCAGGTCCTGTCCGGCCCGGGGCCGTTCATTTGAACAGCGAAAGAGGCCGCTATGGCAACCCTTCAAGGAATCGACATGAGCCTGAGCCCATCGACGGACAAGGCACCTCTGGCCAACGTGCAGGTGCTGGCCGTGGCCAAACGCCAGCGCTTGCAGGACTTTTTCTTCCACAAGGTCACATGGTTTTTTTCCATGATGGTCCTGATCGCCCTGATGGGCATCATCGTCTCGCTGGTCATCAATGCCTGGCCAGCCCTGTCGAAATTCGGTGCTGATTTTCTCTGGCGTGTCGAATGGGACATCGTCAACGAGGAATTTGGTGCAGCCATCGCGATTTTTGGTACCGTGGTGAGTGCGGCCATCGCGCTGGTCATTGCCGTGCCGCTGTCGTTTGGCATCGCGCTGTTTCTGACGGAAACCTGCCCGGTGAAATTGCGCCGCCCGCTGGGGACCGCCATCGAATTGCTGGCCGCCGTGCCCTCCATCATCTACGGCATGTTCGGCCTGTTCATTTTTGCGCCGCTGTTTGCCGAATATGGCCAGCCGGCGCTGCAGTCGACCCTGGGCCAGATGCCGCTGATCGGCCCGCTGTTTGGTGGCGCCATGAACGGCATCGGCATCCTGGCCGCCGGCATCGTGCTGGCCTTCATGATCCTGCCCTTCATTGCCGCCGTCATGCGCGATGTGTTCGAGATCGTGCCACCGGTGCTGCGCGAGTCGGCCTACGGTCTGGGTTGCACCACCTGGGAGGTGGTGCGCAACATCGTGCTGCCCTACACGCAAAAAGGCGTGATCGGCGGCGTCATGCTCGGTCTGGGGCGCGCCCTGGGTGAGACCATGGCCGTGACCTTCGTGATCGGCAATTCGCAGCGCATCACCGGCTCGCTGTTCTCGCCGGGCTCCTCGATCGCCTCGACCCTGGCCAACGAATTCGGCGAGGCCGCCGACCTGCACCTGTCGACCTTGTTTGCCCTGGGCCTGGTGCTGTTCATCATCACCTTCGTGGTGCTGGCACTGGCCAAGCTCCTGATCCTGCGTGGCGAAAAAGCCAAAGGCAGCAAAACCTGAAAGCGAGACGCCCATGGATACCGCAATTTACCGTCGCCGCAAACTGACCAATCGCATCGGCCTGACGCTGTCGATGGCCGCCATGGCCCTCGGCCTGGCGGTGCTGTTGTGGATTTTGGCGGTGCTGTTCAAGAACGGCTTTGCCGCCATCGACTGGGCCATGTTCACCCAGTCCACGCCGGCCCCCGGCTCCGACGGCGGCGGCCTGGCCAACGCCATTGTCGGCAGCCTGCTCATGGTGGGCTGCACCGCGCTGGTGAGCACGCCGATTGGCATCTTTGCCGGCGTTTACCTGGCCGAATACGGCGACCAGAGCAAGACCGCCAGCCTCACGCGCTTTGTCACCGACATCATGCTCTCGGCCCCGTCCATCGTGCTGGGACTGTTTGTTTATGCCATCTATGTCGCGCAGGTCAAACACTTCTCGGGCTGGGCCGGCTCGATCGCGCTGTCGCTGATCGCCATTCCGGTGGTGGTGCGCACCACCGAGAACATGCTGCGCCTGGTGCCCGGCAGCCTGCGCGAGGCGGCGTTTGCGCTGGGCGCGCCGCGCTGGAAGGTGGCGACCTTCGTGACGCTGCGCGCGGCGCGTGCCGGTGTCATGACCGGTCTGCTGCTGGCGCTGGCGCGCATCAGCGGCGAGACCGCGCCACTGCTGTTCACTGCGCTCAACAACCAGTTCTTCTCGAGCAACATGAACGCGCCCATGGCCAACCTGCCGGTGGTGATTTTCCAGTTCGCCATGAGTCCCTACGACAACTGGGTGCGCCTGGCCTGGGGCGGCGCGCTGCTGATCACCCTGACGGTGCTGGTGCTCAACATCATTGCCCGCGTCTTCTTCCGCGACAAGAGCGCCCATTGAACCTGTTCTGAACGAGACCCTCATGAACACCTCGAATGCATTGACCCCCACGGGCGTGAACAACGCCATTGAAATCCGTGGCCTCGATTTTTATTACGGTACCTTCAAAGGCCTCAAGGGCATCAACCTGGACATTGCCGAACACAAGGTCACAGCCTTCATCGGTCCCTCGGGTTGCGGCAAGTCCACGCTGCTGCGCACGCTCAATCGCATGTACAGCCTCTACCCCGGACAGCGCGCCGAGGGCGAGATCAAGCTCTACGGTGAGAACATCCTCGACGCTGGCCAGGACCTGAACCTGCTGCGCGCGCGCGTGGGCATGGTGTTTCAGAAGCCCACACCGTTTCCGATGTCCATTTACGACAACATTGCCTTTGGTGTGAAGCTCTACGAAAACCTGAGCCGCTCCGAAATGGACGATCGCGTTGAATGGGCGCTCACCAAGGCCGCCATCTGGAACGAGGTCAAGGACAAGCTGGGCCAGAGCGGCCTGTCGCTCTCGGGCGGTCAGCAGCAGCGCTTGTGCATTGCCCGCACAGTGGCGGTCAAGCCCAAGGTCATCCTGCTGGATGAACCGACCTCGGCGCTGGACCCGATCTCGACCGCCAAGGTCGAGGAACTGGTGAGCGAACTCAAGAGCGACTACAGCGTGGCCATCGTCACGCACAACATGCAACAGGCGGCACGGGTGTCCGACTACACCGCCTACATGTACCTGGGGGAGCTGATCGAGTTCGGTCATACCGAGCAGATCTTCATGAAGCCCGCCCGCCAGGAAACCGAAGACTACATCACCGGCCGTTTCGGCTGATTGCCAGAGGAAGACAACAGACATGGACAAGCATATTTCCAGCCAATTCGACGCCGAACTTGCCGGCGTTTCCTCGCGCGTGCTTGAGCTTGGTGGCCTGGTCGAGTCGCAGATCCGCCACGCGGTCTTTGCGCTGTCGCAGTTCAGTGTGGAAGTGGCCGACCAGGTGGTGGCCACCGAGAAACAGGTCAACGCGATGGAGGTGGACATTGACCGCGAGTTGTCGTCGATCATTGCGCGGCGCCAGCCCACGGCGCGTGATCTGCGGCTTTTGATGGCGATCTCCAAGATCACGGCCAACCTCGAGCGCGCCGGCGACGAATCCGAGCGCATTGCCCGCATGGTCAAGCTCATCGTCGACCAGGGCATCACCCGCTCGTTGCCGGCCTCCGAATTGCGTGTGGCCGCCGACCTTGCTTCGGGCCTGCTGCGCAAAGCCCTGGATGCCTTTGCACGTCTGGATGTGCAGGCGGCACTGACCATCATGAAGGAAGATGATCTGATCGACGCCGAGTTCGACGGGTTTGTGCGCAAGCTGGTGACCTACATGATGGAGGATCCGCGGACCATTTCGGCGAGCCTGGACCTTTTGTTTGTGGCCAAGGCGATTGAACGCATTGGCGACCACGCCAAGAACATCGCCGAGTTCATCATTTATGTGGTCAAGGGCGCCGATGTAAGGCACACGGCACGGGCTGATGTCGAATCCGTCGTGAAATGAGAAATCAGCCACGGGTCTTGCTCGTTGAAGACGAGCCTGCGATTGCCGAGCTGATGGCGGTGAACCTGCGTCACAACGGTTTCCAGCCGGTGTGGGCCATGGACGCTGTGACGGCTCAGAAAGAACTGGACGAAGTGCTGCCTGATGTGATCCTGCTGGACTGGATGCTGCCGGGTGAAAGTGGTCTTGCCCTGGCCAGACGCTGGCGTGGCACGCCCAGGACAAAACAAGTGCCTATCCTGATGATCACTGCACGTGGTGATGAGCCTGACCGTGTGGCCGGACTCGATGCGGGCGCGGACGATTACATCGTCAAACCGTTTTCGCCGCGCGAACTGCTTGCACGCATCCGTGCCGTACTGCGACGGCGTGTACCTGAGCAATCGGGGGGTACGGTTGCAGTCGGTCCCCTGTCCCTGGATGCCGATACTTACCGCGTGACTTGGCAGGAGCAGTTGTTGAAGGTAGGTCCTACCGAGTTCAAGCTGTTGCAATTTTTCATGCGTCATCCTGAGCGGGTGCACAGCCGCGCTTCCTTGCTGGACAAGGTCTGGGGTGACCACGTCTACATCGAAGAACGCACGGTGGATGTCCATGTCAAGCGTCTGCGCGAGGCACTGGGCGAGGGCGGCAAGATGATCGAAACCGTGCGGGGTGCGGGCTATCGCCTGACCGCTTCTCCCTCAGCCTGATCCATGTTCATTTACCTGTTGGGGTTTGTTTTCTGGAGTGCGCTGGGTGCCTTGACGGGCTGGTTGGCTGGCGATGCACGGGCTGCCGCGCTGGGGGCATGGCTGGGTAGCGCAGTGTGGGCCTTGCAGCAACTGTGGCGCGCGCACCGGCTTGAAAGCTGGTTCCGCTCTGGCCCTGCGGGTGAACCGCCCCTGCTGGCGGGCATGTGGCGCGAGGTGTCCGACCGCATCCGCCGCGTCTTGCACCAGCGTGAACGTGAGGTGCAGGCGCATGCCGAGAGGCTGCGGCGCTACTTGCAGGCCATTCAGGCTTCACCCAATGGCGTGACCCTGCTCGACCGCGAGGGTCGCATCGAATGGTGCAACAGCGCGGCCAGCCAGCACCTGGGGCTGGACGCACAACGTGACCAGGGCCAGCATGTGGCGCACCTGGTTCGCGATCCGGTGTTTTCGCGCTATTTCCATCAGGCCGATCACAAAGTTGAAGTGCAGATGGATGGCCGTTCGGATTCGATCAGCCAGCAGCGCAGACTGTCGGTGCAGCTCTACCCTTACGGAGATGGGCAGCAGCTGCTGCTCACGCGTGACATCACCGCCATCACGCAGGCCGACAACATGCGACGCGATTTTGTGGCCAATGTGTCGCATGAAATCCGCACACCGCTGACGGTGCTGGCCGGTTTTGTCGAAACCCTCCAAAGTCTGCCTCTGAGCCGGCAGGAGCAGCAACACTACCTGGACCTGATGGCGGTGCAGGCTGGCCGAATGCAGACTTTGGTCAATGACCTGCTCACGCTTTCACAGCTCGAAGGAAGCCCCCCGCCCAGCCCGGCCGAACAAGTGGCCCTGGAGCCTTTCATGGTGCAGATCGAGGCCGATGCCCGAGCCTTGTCGGCCTTGCAGGCAGGGGACGGCATGCCGGCCCATGTGCTGGTCTTTGCGCCCGTGCCTGCATGGCGGCTGCTGGGTTCGCAGGCCGAGCTGCACAGTGCTGTCTCCAATCTGGTGAGCAACGCTGTGCGTTACACCCCGGCTGGTGGTCGCATCGAAGTGGCCTGGACTCAGCAAGCAGAGGAGTTGGTCATGGCTGTGCGCGACACGGGCCCTGGCATTGCAGCCGAGCATTTGCCTCGCCTGTCTGAGCGTTTTTACCGCGTCGACCGCAGCCGATCGCGCGAAACCGGGGGGACCGGCCTGGGGCTGGCCATCACCAAGCATGTGGCGCAGCGCCATGGCGGCATGCTGCGCATCGAGAGTCAGCCTGGGGTGGGTTCGACGTTCATGCTGGTGCTGCCCGCCAGCCGCCGCCTTCAGCGCGAAACCTGAGCTCTGCGCATGGCCCACTCCAGCCTGACCAGCAGAAACAGTGTCACAAGTCCCAGGGCCACAGTGCTGGTCAGCCAGAAAGTTTGCACCGATGGGCTGGCCGGCCAGGGCCCCAGGCCTCGGTAAGCCAGCACGTAGCCGCCGTAAAGACCCAGCCCCCACAGCAGTGCCGTGTAGACCAACAATGGTGAAAGGGTGATGCGCCAGCAGCGCAAGGCAAATACGCACACCGCCTGCAGTGCATCGGCCAGGTGGTACCAGGCCACCAGACCAAGCCAGATGGCCGCGGCGGCAGCCACCGCCGTATCGGCGGCATAGGCCGCCGCCAGTGTGTGGCGTGACAGTGCCAGGGCGCCGGCGCACACGACAGCCATGCAGCCAGCGATGAGCAGCCCGGTCCTGGCGGCTTGCCGTGCGCGCGCGTGCTGACCGGCACCCATCCAGTAGCCGGCGCGTGCGCTGGTGGCAATGCCCAGCGACAGCGGCACCATGTACAGCACGGCCGCCATGCTGGATGCGATCTGGTGGCTGGCCAGCGCCACCTCGCCCAGACGTGCGATGAACAGGGCCATCAGGGTGAAGGATGTGACCTCGACCATGATGGTCAGACCGGCCGGAATGCCCAGCGCCAGAAAGCGCCGCAGCTGCACCGCATCGGGCCTTTCCATGCGTTGCCACAGGCGGTAGGGGTGGTACACGTCCTGGGTACGCAGCAGCCACACGCCGGTCACCAGCATCAGGCTGTTGACTGCCAGCGTGGCCCAGGCGCAGCCCACGACGCCGATCCCGTTCCAGCTGCCTACACCGAACGTCAGCACGGCCGACAGCGGCACCTTGATCAGCAAGGCGCCCGCCTGCAACCAGGTCACCAGCCGAGGCAGCCCCAGGCTCTGGTTGAAAGTGCCATACAGCCGAAACAACAAGGAAGGTGTAACCGCAAGGGCCAGCACCTGCAGGTATTGGCGCACCTCGGGCCACAGGGCCGGTGGCACGCCTGTCCATCGCAGCCAGGGGTCTGGCCAGCACAGTGCCACGATGCCTAGCACGCTGGCCAGGGCACACACATACAAGGCCTGGCGCAGGGAGCGCCCCAGCTCGGCGTGGCGTCCGCCACCATGCAGCTCTGCCCAGACCGGCAGCAGAGCCTGCACCAGTCCATTGAGTGCCACATAGATGCTGATGTAAATGGACGAGGCCAGCGAGAGCGTGGCCAAGGCCTGCGGACTGTGCCGCCCGGCAATCACCGTGTCGGTCACGCCAAAGGCCATCACCGCCAGCTGCCCCACCAGCACCGTGCCTGCATGGCGCAGTATGGTTCGAAACTCCTGCACGGTCAGCGTTTCCCGGATTCGAATATCGCCAGGGTCTCGTCGTTGTCGGTGGGGCGCCGCAGCCGTGTCACCTCTTGCCAGCCCCAGCTGCGCAGGCGATCGGCATGTGCAGGCAGAGCCCGGGTGTCGATCACCAGCCATGGGCAATCCGCCTGCACCGGACCTGCAGTGCGCAGCTGCATCTGGCCGTGGTAGAGAAGGGCGGCCACCTGTGCATTGCCCAGGCCGATGGCCTGAACACAGCTGGAAGATCCGGTCACCGCCGTGATCTTGCCGACCAGCGGTGCGTAGCTGCGACCATGGTTGAGCAGGGGCAGCCACAGTGTCATCAGCAAGCTCCAGCACAGGGTGGTGCCAGCTGCCGGCAGCACCAGGCTCTTCCAGAGCGGCAAGCGGTGACGGCCGGTTCGCCAGCGCACCAGTGCCAGCCAGGCGAGGGAAACCAGCAAGGCGGCGAGCAGAAGCCATGCGTTCGGGGTGTACACGAATTCAGGGGCCGCCCGTGCCACATTGCGTGCCGGTTGGGAGGGGAAGCCTGTGTGCATGGATGTCCAGACCACCCAGATGATCAGCGCTCCCGCGCTGAAAAAAAGCAGTGTGAACCAGTCTATGAAAGCACCCACACTGCGGCGCAATGTGGGCAGCGCAAAAGCGGCCAGCACCGCCACAGCCGGCAAGGCGGACAGCAGCGCCCGGTCACTCATGCCGGTGAACCAGGTGACACCCACAGTGATCATGGCGAACCAGACCGGCAGCCCGATGTGTGCGAAACGCCAGGAGCGGATCAGCTGCCTGCGCCAACGCCAAAGGGCCCACAAGGCCAGTGGTCCGGCCGGCCAGGTGAACCACAGCAGCAAGCGGCCAAAGCCGCCCAGGTCGGCCATGGCATGTGACACCACCCGCCAGCGCCACAGGTCCAGAGCACCGGCCAGCGTGATGGCCAGCAAGCCGAGCAGGCCCAGCAAGCCGATTTCGAGCATGCTAGGTTTACGTCGCCCTGCATCTGCCGGTGCCATGACACGAATCAGGGTGCCACCTGCTCCAAGCAGCAAGGCCAGTACTGGCGCGCCCGAAAGGGTCAGACCCAGCATGCCGATTGCGGTGGCTGGTGCACTCCAGCGCCTTCGGCCGGGCAATGCCGAGAGGCCGAAAAACAGCATGGCGGTGAAGCACATCTGGCTCAATGCAGAGGTGGTTTCGTGGGACAGCTGGGCCAGGCCCAGGCAGGCCAGCAGGGCCAGCAGGGCACCATCTGCCAACGCGCGGGCATAGTCGGTGGGGCGGGCTTCCCCGCCAAAGGCAAAGGCCACAGGCTGGGCTGCATCGCTGCGTGCAAGGGCATATGCGGCATGCCAGGTGGCCATCAGGGTGAGGGCCAGCATCAGCACAAAGGGCATGCGAGCGGCCACCGCCTCCCAGCCCGCAGGGGCCAGGCCGATGGCCAGCGCACCCAGCCATGTGGGCAGCAAGGACAGGTTGGGCTCGGGCTGACCCAGCAGTGTGGGCTTGAGCCAGCTGACCGACTCACCAAACTGTGGTTGCGCCAACTGCAGCATGAAGCCCAAGGCTTCGATGTCCTGTTTTTTCCAGGGGTCACGCCCGAAAAATCCGGGCACGATGTAAGTGATGCACAGCAACCACAAGGCCCAGCGTGGAAGGGCGCGCACGGACGCTTGGGCAACGATGGCGGGGGAAGGCTGATTCACGGTTGAGAAGATAACAGGCCCCAAAACAAAAGGGCAGGCCGGTTGCCCGGGCTGCCCTTGGTGACTGACCTGCCGAATTACTTGGACAGGGCTGTCTTGCCGAAGCGGTTGCGGAACTTCTCCACGCGGCCGCCCATGTTGTCCACCGACTTCTGGGTGCCGGTGTAGAAGGGGTGCGACTCGCTGGTGGTGTCCAGCTTGAAGAGCGGCAGCTCACGGCCGTCTTCCATCTTGATCATTTCCTTGGTGTTCACGCAGGAACGGGTCACGAACTTGAAGCCGTTGGACATGTCCTGGAAGCACACTTCGCGGTAGTTGGGGTGAATGCCCTCTTTCATGGGTTTTTCCTTTTCAGCAAACCACGGTAGCCACGCCCCGGACCATCCCGAACGCACTTTCCGCAAAACCTGGGATTATAGGGGAATCAGCCCCCGCGGCGCATCATGTCGAAGAACTCGGAGTTGTTCTTGGTGGCCTTCATGCTCTTGAGCACCATCTCCATGGCCTCGATTTCGTCCATGTTGTACATGAACTGGCGCAGGATGCGGGTTTTTTGCAGCACTTCGGGCTGCAGCAGCAGCTCTTCGCGGCGGGTGCCGCTGCGATTGAGGTTGATGGCCGGGAACACGCGCTTTTCGTACAGGCGGCGCTCCAGATGGATTTCGCTGTTGCCGGTGCCCTTGAATTCTTCAAAGATCACCTCGTCCATGCGGCTGCCGGTGTCGACCAAGGCGGTGGCGATGATGGTCAGGCTGCCGCCTTCTTCCACATTGCGGGCGGCGCCAAAGAAACGCTTGGGGCGCTGCAGGGCGTTGGCGTCCACACCGCCGGTGAGCACCTTGCCGGAGCTGGGCACCACGTTGTTGTAAGCGCGGGCCAGGCGGGTGATGGAGTCCAGCAGGATCACCACGTCTTTTTTCAGTTCGACCAGGCGCTTGGCACGCTCAATCACCATCTCGGCCACATGCACATGGCGGGCAGCGGGTTCGTCGAAGGTGGAAGAGATGACCTCTCCGCGCACACTGCGCTGCATTTCGGTCACTTCTTCGGGACGCTCATCGACCAGCAGCACCATCAGGTGCACGTCGGGGTAGTTGGCGGTGATGGCGTGGGCAATGTGCTGCATCATCACGGTCTTGCCCGACTTGGGCTGGGCGACGATCAGTGCACGCTGGCCCTTGCCGATCGGAGCGATGATGTCGATCACGCGGCTGGTGATGTTTTCCTCGCCCTTGATGTCGCGCTCCAGACGCATCTGCTCCTTGGGGAACAGCGGTGTCAGGTTTTCGAACATCACTTTGTGCTTGTTGTTCTCGGGCAGGCCGTCATTGACCTTGTCGAGCTTGGTCAGGGCAAAGTAGCGCTCGCCGTCCTTGGGGATGCGCACTTCGCCTTCGATCATGTCACCGGTGTGCAGGTTGAAGCGGCGCACCTGGCTGGGGCTGATGTAGATGTCGTCAGTGCTGGCGGTGTAGCTGGAATCCGGGCTGCGCAAAAAGCCGAAACCGTCGGGCAGGATTTCAAGCACGCCGTCGGCAAACACCTGTTCACCAGCCTTGGCGCGCTTTTTGATGATGGCGAACATCAGCTCCTGCTTGCGCATGCGGCCGGTGTTCTCGATTTCGAGCGCTTCGGCCTGCTTGAGGAGTTCAGACACATGCTGTGCCTTGAGTTCATTCAGATGCATGGGATGGACCTGTGGGGATGCGGCCTTGTCTCGGGGCCGTTGTTCAAAACCGGGGGGAGTGGAATCTGGGGCCGGGCCTGCTCTGCTTGCGGGAGTCTGGGGGGCCTCGGGAGCGATGGCCAAGTGGTTTGGGCATCGCTGCGGAGAATTATGACAGGTTTTTTCCTGGGTTATCCGGGCGTAAAAAACCGGGCGCGAGGGCCCGGTTCGGTGCAAGGCAATTGGCTGTTCAGGCCAGTTGCTGGTCAATGAAGGCGGTCAACTGGGCCTTGCTCATGGCGCCGACTTTCGTGGCGGCGAGCTGGCCGCCCTTGAACACCATCAGCGTCGGGATGCCGCGGATGCCGAACTTGGCGGGCACATCGCGGTTTTCGTCCACATTCATCTTGGCCACTTGCAGTTTGCCCTGGTAGGCGGTGGCGACCTCATCCAGGATGGGGGCGATCATCTTGCACGGGCCGCACCATTCGGCCCAGAAGTCCACGATCACCGGCGTGGCGGATTGCAGCACGTCGGCATCGAAGGAAGCGTCGCTGATGTGTTTGATGAGGTCGCTGGCCATGGCCTGTTCCTTGTGAAGAATGAAGATGCGGCTAAAGTGGCGGCTATTTTGACAGAAACCTGCCTGCCCTCGCTGTCGTCGGGATGCCAGGAAACCACTGCCCGATGCCCGAGATCGCACCGCTCAAATCCCCTTACGAGACCTTGCACGCCGATGTGGCCATTGTCGGTGGTGGCCCCGCTGGCTTGATGGCTGCCGAGCAGCTGTCGGCAGCCGGCCGTGAAGTCCACCTGTTTGATGCCATGCCTTCGGTGGGCCGCAAGTTCCTGCTGGCTGGCCGTGGCGGCCTGAACCTGACCCACGGTGAAGCCCGCCCAGCCTTTGACGCCCGCTATGGCGCCATGCAGGACTGGGTGGCTGAATGGCTGGATGGTCTGGATGGCGTGAAGGTGCGCGCCTGGGCTGATGCGCTGGGGGCGCAGACCTTTGTCGGAACCTCCGGCCGGGTTTTTCCGCACGAGATGAAAGCCGCCCCTTTGCTGCGCGCCTGGCTGCAGCGGCTGCGGCATCCGGCCTCGGGTCGGCCGGTGCGCTTTCACATGCGCCAGCGCTGGCTGGGTTGGCAGGGCGACGATCTGCTCTTTCAAAACGAAGCTGGCCTGCAGGTGGTGCGTGCCGGTGCCACATTGCTGGCCCTGGGCGGTGCGAGCTGGCCTCGGCTGGGCTCGGACGGCAGCTGGGTGCCCTTGATGCAATCGCGCGGGGTTGAGGTCACACCCCTGCAGCCAGCCAACTGTGGCTTTGACGTTTGGGGTCGAGACGGGCAAGGCTGGACCATGCATTTCTCGCAGCGCCATGCCGGCGAGCCGCTCAAATCGGTGGTCTTGCAGCTGGGGACACCGGGCACGCCAGGACACTGGAGTCGCAAGGGCGAATTCGTGGTGACCGCCTCCGGGATCGAGGGCAGCCTGGTCTATGCCGCTTCGGCCCGGCTGCGGGACGATTTGAACCAAGGACAAGCCTGGCTGACGCTGGACCTGCTGCCTGACCGCTCGCTGGCGCAGGTACTGTCCGACGTCAGTCGCCCACGCGGCAGCCGCAGCCAGTCCAGTCACCTCAAAAGCCGGCTGGGCCTGCAGGGTGTGAAGGCGGGCCTGCTTCATGAGTTACTGCCCCGAGAAGACTGGACAAATCCGCAGGTTCTTGCACAGGCCATCAAGGCCTTGCCCTTGCGTCTGCGGGCCGCCCGGCCTGTGGCAGAGGCGATCAGTACAGCAGGCGGCATCCGGCGCCAAGCCCTGACGCCGGAGCTGATGCTTCGGGTTTGCCCGGGGGTCTACTGCGCCGGCGAGATGCTGGATTGGGAAGCGCCCACTGGGGGCTACCTGCTGACCGCCTGTCTGGCCAGTGGTTGGCGGGCTGCGCAAGGCATTCTGGCCGCCGGGACACAGAATTAAACAAATCCCTGTCTACCGGATTTGTGTCGGCCACGTTAAGGCTGTGTGTACAACTGTCGTGCCCCAGTGGACGAGGACAACATGCAGCCAGTCAATTCAGCCGAATACCAGGCCGCCGTCGAGGAAGCCGCCAACGCCTTCATGAAAGTCATGGCGCTGCGCGGTTTTGTTGCCAGGGATTACCCTCAGAATTTCGTTGCCCACATGGCCCAGCAGACCCGTCTGCACTTTGAAAACAGCCGTGCCGGCGCCCATCCGGAAGCCGATGCACTCGTGTCGGACTTCATTCGCTCGGGGCAATCCATCCCCCGCAAGGCACAGGCCGCCAAGGCCAAGACCATCCCCTTTCCGGTGTTGCGTCGCCGCGCGGCCTGATCACTCGAACACCTCTGAGTCGCCCTGCCATGGCTTGGCAGGGCGCTGTCGTTTGTGGGAGAAGACAGGAGATTGGGTGACGAGCCTTGACCCCGGCACTGGCTCCGCGGTTAGGGCTGCTCGGTTCCCCGCCTGACCCGGTTGGCCGCTTCCCCATGCGGGAAGGCCCGTCGAGGTCGATTGTAGGTCACCCGCTCCTGTTTTCTGCGCTGCAGCGCACTTTTCTCCTGGCACGATTGCGGGATCTCTCGCCTGAAAGGGCGCCAGCGTCCGCCCGATAGAATTGCCGCATGTCCTACCTTGTCCTGGCCCGCAAGTACCGCCCGCGCTCTTTCACCGAAATGGTGGGGCAGGAGCATGTGGTTCAGGCCCTGAGTAACGCGCTCACCCAGCAGCGCCTGCACCACGCTTATCTGTTCACCGGCACCCGAGGCGTGGGCAAGACCACGGTGTCGCGCATTCTGGCCAAGTCGCTCAACTGCCAGGGGGGCGACGGTCAGGGTGGCATCACGGCCGAGCCCTGTGGCGTGTGTCAGGCCTGCCGAGACATCGACGCCGGCCGCTTTGTGGACTACACCGAACTCGACGCCGCTTCCAACCGGGGCGTGGACGAGGTGCAGAGCCTGCTGGAGCAGGCGGTTTACAAGCCGGTGCAGGGCCGCTTCAAGGTCTTCATGATCGACGAAGTGCACATGCTCACGAACACCGCGTTCAACGCGATGCTCAAGACGCTGGAAGAGCCCCCCGAATACCTCAAGTTTGTGCTGGCCACGACCGATCCGCAAAAAGTGCCGGTCACGGTCCTCTCGCGCTGCCTGCAGTTCAACCTGCGGCCCATGGCGCCCGAGACGGTGTTCGAGCACCTCACCCGTGTGCTGGCGCAGGAAAACATTGCCGCCGAGCCGCAGGCGCTGCGCCTGCTCTCGCGTGCCGCGCGCGGCTCCATGCGTGACGCCTTGAGCCTGACCGATCAGGCCATCGCCTTCGGCAGCGGCCAATTGCAGGAAGCCGGTGTGCGCCAGATGCTGGGCAGCGTGGACCGCAGTCATGTGCTGCAGCTGCTGCGCGCGCTGGCCGACTGGGACGGCGCCACGTTGGTGGCGCTGGTGGACACGCTGCGCCTGCAGGGCATCTCGGCGGCGGCCACGCTCGAAGACATGAGCACCGTGCTGCAGCGCATGGCGGTGCTGCAGGCGGTGCCGGGCCTGGCCGATCAGGCCAGCGACGACCCGGATGCACCGGTCATCACCGAGCTGTCCCGAGCCATGTCGGCCGATGTGACGCAGCTGCTCTACAGCCTGTGCCTGCATGGCCGCACCGAGCTGGGTCTGGCGCCCGACGAGTATGCGGCGCTGACCATGGTGCTGCTGCGGCTGCTGGCCTTCCAACCTGCAGGGGCAGCCGCCGCGGCTGAAAAAAAAAGCCCTGAGCTGAGCGCGCGACCTGCTGCGCAGTCTTTAACTGCGCCTGTGCCGGCACCTGTTGCTGCGCCACCAGCGCCACGCGCTGCTGTCCCCCAGCCTGCTGCGCAATCGTTGCAACGCCCCGCGTCCATGGCGCCCCCTTCCCCTGCGCCAGCCCGCCCTGTCGAACCGCCCATGGCACCTTCGGATGCAGCTGAGGCCGATGTGGGCGACGCCCCGGCTTTCGACGATCTGCCGCCCTGGGAAGCTTTCGAGGACGTGCCCGAGCGCATGCCTGCGCAGCTGCCCGAGGTCGCGTTGGTGCAGTCCCTGCCCGTGCGCGAGGCGGTGACTGTTGCAGCACCGGCCGCAGCCAGTCGTACCGAAGTGCTCAAGCGTCCCGAAGCTCCCTTCCAGCCCACGCCAGAAGGTGATGTCTGGGCCGAGGTGGTGGGCCAGCTGCAAGCGGCCGAAGCCATCACCGCACTGGTGCGCGAGTTGGCCCTGCAGTCGCAGCTGCTGGCGCGCGAAGGCGAGATCTGGCGCCTGTGCGTCGACAGCGAATCCCTGGCTCGCCCAGCCACCTGCGAGCGCCTGCAGGCTGCATTGCAAGCTGCAGGTCATGCCGTGCGGCTGCAGTTCAGCCAGGGCGCCGTGACCGACAGCCCGGCCAGGCGCAATGCCCGGGCAGCGGCGGCCAAAATGGATGCGGCCATCGAACTCATCCAGAACGATCCGATGGTTCAATCGCTGGTGCGCGACTTCGATGCGAAGATCGTGCCGGGCAGCATCCAGCCCCTCTGATTACATTTCCGACAGAAAGACCACCATGTTCAATAAAGGACAACTCGCCGGCCTGATGAAGCAGGCCCAGGCCATGCAGGACAACCTGAAAAAAGCCCAGGACGAGCTGGGTAACATCGAAGTCGAGGGCCAGTCCGGCTCTGGTCTGGTCAAGGTGCTGATGACCTGCAAGCACGAGGTGCGCCGCATCACCATCGACCCCAGCCTGCTGGCCGATGACAAGGACATGCTCGAAGACCTGGTCGCAGCCGCTTTCAACGATGGTGTGCGCAAGGCCGAAGAGATCTCTCAGCAGAAGATGGGCAAGCTCACCGCCGGTTTGCCCGCTGGCATGAAACTGCCCTTCTGATCCCGCGCATGGCGGACACCCACGCGCTCGCCGCTTTGGTGCAGGCCCTCAAGGGCCTGCCGGGCGTAGGCGTCAAGTCGGCGCAGCGCATGGCGTTTCACCTGCTGCAGCACGATCGGCAGGCAGCCACCGCCCTGGCGCAGGCGCTGAGCCATGCGGTGGCTGCGGTGCGCCATTGCAGCCAGTGCCACACCTTCACCGAAAACGAAGTGTGTGACACGTGTGCAGATCCGCAGCGCGATCGCAGCCAGCTCTGCGTGGTTGAAACCCCGGCCGACCAGTCGGCCATCGAGCGCACCGGTACCTACCGTGGCCTGTATTTTGTCTTGATGGGCAAGCTCAGTCCGCTCGATGGGATCGGACCGCACGACATCGGCCTGGCACGGTTGCGCGAACGCTGCAGCCAGCCCGGCTTGCGTGAGGTGATTCTGGCCACCAACTTCACTGCCGAAGGTGAAGCCACCGCGCATGTCATTGCTGAGATGCTCAAGGTGCAAGGCCTGCGGGTGACGCGGCTTGCGCGTGGTGTGCCGGCGGGCAGTGAGCTCGAATATGTGGACCTCGGCACCATCGCACATGCCCTGGTCGATCGTCGCTGAACGGTTTTTCGCCCACACCCACAGCGTCTTTTCACTTAAGTGAAAACCCCCTCGGGACCGGTCCCGATGCGCCACTGGTAGACCTTGCCTATGCTTGTCACCAGGAGGACGGCGAGAGCATGGACGGACGGCGCAGACAAATGCTGTCGATGGCCTTGGGCACCGGTGGCGGGTTGCTCTGTCCTGTCTTGGCCCCAGCAGCACCTGCAACGCATCAGGTCACTGTCGCCCTGACAGCCCGCAACAGCCTCTACCACCTGCCCCTGGTGCTGGCCGATCGGCTGGGTTATTTCCGTCAGCAGTCCTTGCAGGTGAATCTGGTTGCCCATGAGTCCGGCCCAGCCGGGCTGGCCAGTGTGCTGCAGGGCAAAGCCGATGTATTGGCAGGGGCATTCGAGCGTGTGTTCGACTTGCAAAGGCAAGGGCACTTCTTCCAGGCCTTCGTGCAGATGGCCAACACCCCCATGGTCAGTCTGGGTGTGTCCACAATGCGTGCGGCGCCGCGTTCCTGGCAGGATCTGAAGGCTGCGCGAATCGGCGTTTCTGCCCTGGAGTCAGGCACCCACTGGATGAGCACCTTGTGGTTGCAGCGCCATGGGCTGCAGCCACAGGACGTCTATTTTGTGGAGGTAGGCACCTCTGCTTCGGCGCTGGGGGCATTGTGGGAGGGGCAGATCGATGCCTTGTGCAATCCCGATCCAGTGATGCATTGGCTCGAGCAGCGTGGCGAGCTACGCCTCATTGCAGAAGCGCGTACCGCCAGCGGGACCCAACAGATGGCCGGCGGGGCTTTGCCTGGCGGGTGCCTGATGGCCAGGGAGGAGTTCCTGCTTCGTCATCCCCAAGTGGCGGCTGGATTGGCCGAAGGCGTGGTTCAGGCCTTGCGGTGGCTCCAGACCGCGGGACCGACCGACCTGTTCAAGACGGTCCCCGTGGCACCGTGGATCGCGGACCGGGCGGTTTATCTGGGGGCACTGGACAAGTTGCGCGACGCTTACGCGCGCGACGGGCGCATCCAGGAAGAGGCTGTTTTCAACGCTTGGCGCTTGCACGCCAGAGTGGCTGCCCAATTGCCCTCCAGCCGCAGTCAGCTGGCCCGCACCTTCACCAGCGCCTTCATCAGGACGCGGTGACGTTTCAGCGGCGGCTCGGCTGTACCTTGGGCGCCTGAGCCAGACGCTGGGCAGTTTTCGGGCTGGACGTCGCAACCGCTTTGGTCTGTGGTTTGCCTGTTCCCGCCAGCCTGGTGCCAGTGCGGGAGGGGACACTGGGTACATACATCACCAGGTGCTGGCCCGGTTTGAGGACGGCCACCGCAGGCAGCCGATTCCAGCTGGCCAGGCTGGCTGCCGTGACGCCATGTCGCGCGCCCAGGCTGGCCAGGGTGTCGCCCTTGCGGGCTGTGACCGAGATGCGGCGCAACACCACCTCCGGTGCCAGGCTCAGCTGGGCATTGTCGGCAGTGTGCTCTGTCACGTCATTGTCCAGGGAGCCTTTGCGATGTACCAGCAAAGTGGAGCCGGCCTTGAGCAGCATGCCATTGGGGATGCCGTTGGCGGAACGCAGTACCGCTGCAGGCATGTCAACCTGTCTGGCGGCTTCATCGACCTTCATGGTGCGGGGTGTTGTCCATGCCGTCCAACTGGCCAGAGGCTGGCTGGCATGGGCTTGCAGATTGCGTTCAAAAATGGTGGCGTTGTCCCAGGGCAGCAGGATCTGGGGCGTGCCGGCGGCCAGGATCACGGGTCGGTTCATCTGAGGATTCAGGGCCTTGAAGTCTTCCAGCTTGACTTCGGCCAATCGGGCAGCGGTGGTGACATCGATGTCTCGTTCAATCGGCACGCTCCTGAAAAAGGGGTGGTTGTGGATGAGCGGCAGCCTCACATTGAAGAGATCGGGCTGGGCCACGATGTTTTTCACAGCCTGCAGTTTGGGCACGTAAAAGCGTGTTTCGTTGGGCATTTGCAGGTCGGTGTAGGTCAGCGGCAGACCCCGTGCCTTGTTGCGCGCCAGTGCCCGGCTGACACTGCCTTCGCCCCAGTTGTAGGCAGCCAGCGCCAGGTGCCAGTCGTCAAACATGCCGTAGAGCTTTTGCAGGTAATCCAGTGCGGCGCGGGTGGATTCGAGCACGTCGCGGCGCTCGTCGCGGAAGAGGTTTTGCTTGAGATCGAAATACTTGCCAGTGGCGGGCATGAATTGCCACATGCCGGCGGCCTTGGCGCTGGAGACAGCTTCGGGGTTGAACGCCGATTCGATGAAGGGCAGCAAGGCCAGCTCGGTCGGCATGTTGCGGCGCTCCAGCTCTTCGACGATGTGGAAGATGTAGCGGCGTGAACGCTCGGTCATGCGCAGCAGGTAGTCCGGGCGCGCGGCGTACCACTGTTCACGGTCCCGCACCAGATCGGTTTCGAGGTCGGGCATGGCAAAGCCCCGGCGGATCCGCTCCCAGATGTCCGTGGGTGGCTGCAGGCCCAGGCTGCCCTGCTTTTTGAGCTGTACCGGAAAATCTTCCTGCGGCATGACCAGGGGGGGCGCAACACGGGGTTGAACCTGGGCGGGTGTTACTGCCGGTGCCGGCGGGGTGGTGGGTGCAGCCTGCTCGACACTGGCGCAGCCGGCAAGCCAGAGGAGCAGGCTCAGGATGAGGCCCATGCCGGCCGGCCGTTGGGAGCGTTGGAAATGGGATGGCTTCATTTGAACTGGTTCTTCCATTCGCGCAGCTGGGCGAACACCATGACATCGTCCTGGGCTGTAAGGCCAGTGTGTTGCGCTGCGGCAGCACGGACGGCGCTGCTGCGGCTGCGCAAAAAAGGGTTGATCAGGCGTTCCTGGCCCAGATTTGCCGGCAGGGTCGGCAATCCCTGTTCGCGCAGCCGAAGGCATGCCTGCTCATAGGCGGCCAGCGCCGTGTTCTCGGGATCGACGGCGCGGGCAAATTTCAGGTTGGACAGTGTGTATTCGTGGGCACAACAGACACGGGTGTGTGCCGGCAGTTGCGACAGCCGATCGAGCGACTGCAGCATCTGTGCTGCCGTGCCCTCGAAAAGGCGACCGCAACCGCCAGAGAACAGCGTATCGCCGCAAAAGAGGATGGGGTTTTGGCCGGGGACCGGCGTCCAATATGCCACATGTCCGGACGTATGACCGGGCACATCCAGCACCTGCCACTGCAATGGTCCCCAGGCAATTGCCTGACCATCCGATACCGGGGTGAATGGCACAGGCAGTTTTTCCAGTGCCGGGCCGAACACGCGGGCACCCGTGGCCTGCACCAGCGCTTTCAGTCCGCCGGTGTGATCGGCATGGTGGTGGGTGACTAGAATTGTGTCGAGCTGCAGGCCGGGTTCGCTCGCGAGCCACTGCAGCACAGCCTGTCCGTCGCCGGGGTCGACTGCCAGCACCTGTTGCTGGTGTTGCAGCAGCCAGATGTAGTTGTCGGCGAAGGCGGGCACTGGAGTCAATTGCATGGCGCCTGAGATTATAAAAACCCCCCCTACCGCTGTGTCCTGGTTGCAGGCTCTGGGTGAGCCAGCAGCTCAGCGGCTGCTGACCTGGGGGCAGGCGCAGGCCGATGCCTGCCTGGCCGATGTGTTTGGCTACCATGCTGTGCAGGCCGGTTGGCCCGGCTTCGACGCGCTCAAGTCCAACCGCATGCCGCACCGCTGGCTGGCCCGACAGGAGTTTGACGATGCGATGCCGGCACATGACCTGTCGTTTGACAGTCGGGCCTGGCCATGGCCTGCCGAATCTCTGGACCTGGTGGTCCTGCCCCACACCCTTGAGCGTTCGGCCGATCCACATGCCTGCCTGCGTGAAGTGGAAAGGGCGCTGATCCCCGAGGGGCAGGTGTGCATCATGGGCATCAACCCCTGGAGCCTGTGGGGACAGAGGTTGCGCCGCCAGCAGGCCCTGGCGGCGCAGAACGGTCAGGCGCCCTGGCTTGTGCAACCGATCGCACCACACCGCCTGCGCGACTGGCTGCACCTGCTGGGCTTTGAGGTGCAGCTGCAGCGCTTTGCAGGCTGGACGCCCACCTGGCGCAGCGAGCGCTGGGTGCAGCGGTGGTCCTGGCTGGACACCCTGGGACAACGCTGGGCGCCAGTGCTGGGGGGCGTTTACCTGATCGTCGCCATCAAGAGGGTGCCTGGCGGGCATCTGCTGCCTGGACGGGCCTGGCGCAAGGTACCATCGCGCTCCGCCATGGCCGCACCTGCGGCCTCCATGGAAGTGCCGATGCACGCCAGTCCGAACCACGAGAGCCTGTCTTGAATGCCCCCACCGCCCTGAACTTTGTCGAAATCCACACCGATGGCGCCTGCAAGGGCAACCCCGGCCCGGGCGGCTGGGGCGTGCGCATGGTCTCGGGCAGCCACGTCAAGGAGTTGTTCGGTGGCGAGCTCAACACCACCAACAACCGCATGGAGTTGACCGCCGTGATCGAGGCGCTCAAGGCCCTCAAGCGGCCCTGCACCGTGGCCTTGTATCTGGACAGTCAGTATGTGCGCCAGGGCATCACCCAATGGATCCACGGCTGGAAGGCCAAGGGCTGGCGCACCGCCGACAAGCAGCCCGTCAAGAACGTGGACCTCTGGCAGGAGCTGGACCGGCTAGTGTCTTCTTCGGGACACCGGATCGAGTGGCACTGGGTCAAGGGTCATGCAGGCGATCCGGGCAATGAGCGTGCCGATGCCCTCGCCAACCAGGGCGTGTCACAGGCCCTGGGGCGCTGATTTGTAAACCGCAGGTAAAAGCTTCGGCCATCGGGCCCGGGCAGGTTTTCCGGGATGCGTGGAAACCGTCAAGACTGTTACATTGCCAGACTGTTTTCCTGAATCAGCAGTTGAGACAAAGCCCATGGCCTACAAGAAGAAATACGCCCTTGTGGCGGTTGCCGGCATCGCCATCGCCTCCGGCGTCGCCTGGTGGATGCAACGCCAGCCCCATACCGCATCCTCTGCGTCCCCTCTCGCCAATGCACCGGGTGCAGCCTCGGCCCCTGCGCCTTCGGCTTCCGGCGCTGCTGCGGGTGGCCAGCGGGCCCCGGCAGTCGAGGTGGCCAAGGTGGCGCAGGTCACGCTGGTGGACGAAGCCCAGTCGGTGGGCAGCCTGCGCTCGCGCCAGGGTGTGATGCTGCGCCCTGAAGTGGCAGGGCGCGTCAAGGCCATCCTCTTTACCGAAGGCCAGCGTGTGAGCAAGGGCCAGCTGCTGGTGCAGCTGGACGACCAGCTGCAGGCTGCGCAGGTGGCGCAGGCCAAAGCCGAGATGTCTATCGCCGAAGCCAACCACAAACGCAACCAGGAGCTGGTGGCGCAGAACTTCATCAGCAAGCGCACTGTGGACGAAAGCGCGGCTGCGCTGGACGTGGCCCGTGCCAAACTCGAGCTGGCACAGGCCACCCAGCAGCGGCTGAAAATCGTGGCGCCTTTTGATGGTGTCACTGGCCTCAAGCAGGTCAGCGTGGGCGACTACCTCAAGGACGGTGCCGACATCGTCAACATCGAGGACATCGACGCCGTGCTGGTGGACTTCCGCCTGCCCGAGCGTTTTCAGAGCAAGATCCGCCCCGGGCAGAAAGCCCAGCTGAACGTGGATGCGCTACCCGGGCGGCCTTTTACTGCACTGGTGCAGGCGGTGGACCCGCTGATTGACGCCAATGGCCGCTCGGTCGGGGTGCGCGGCTGCATCGACAACCGCCAGCGCCAGCTGCGTCCGGGCATGTTCGCCCGCGTCAACACCGTCTTTGGTGTGCGCGAAAACGCCCTGACCGTGCCCGAAGAAGCCATCGTGCCGCAGGGCGGCCGGACCTTCGTGGTCAAGGTGGTGCCTGGCGACAAGCCTGACACTCTGGTGGCCCAGCGCGTGGCCGTCAAGACCGGTGTGCGCCAGCCGGGCAAGGTGGAAATCACCGAAGGCCTGGAGGCCGATGACACGGTGGTCACTGCTGGCCACCAGCGTCTGCAAAAGGATGGCACGCCGGTGCGCGTGGTGGATCTGGCCGCGGGCCGGGGCCCGGCGGTGGGTGCCAGCGCCCCGGCTGCAGCCTCTTCTGCACCTGCTGCACCCCCTGTCGCGGCGTCCGAACGACCGGCGGCCAGGCCCGCAGCGGCCTCTGCCGCAGCCCCCGCAGCCCTGAGCGGCCCCAACCCCTGCCAGCGAGGCTGAGATGCAGCTCGCCGAAATCTCCATCCGCCGGCCGGTGCTGGCCGTGGTCATGTCGCTGCTGATCCTGCTGGTCGGTGCCGTGAGCTTTGACCGCCTGTCGGTACGCGAGTACCCCAAGATCGACGAGCCCACGGTGACGGTCAGCGTGAAGTACCCCGGCGCTTCTGCCGAGGTGATCGAGACCCAGGTGACCAAGCCGCTGGAGGACTCGATCGCCGGGATTGACGCCGTGGATGTGATCACCTCCATCAGCCGTGCCGAGCAGTCGCAGATCACGGTCAAGTTCCGTCTTGAGAAAGATGCCGACACGGCCGCCGCTGAAGTGCGTGACCGCACCTCGCGCGTACGCAATCGCCTGCCGCAGGCGATCGAGGAGCCGGTCATTGCCAAGGTCGAGGCCGACGCTTTCCCGGTGATCTGGCTGGCTTTCTCCAGCGAGACCATGAACCCGCTGCAGATCAACGACCTGGTCAACCGCATCGTCAAGCCACGGCTGCAGACCGTGACCGGGGTGGCCGATGTGCGCATTTATGGCGAGCGCAAGTACGCCATGCGCGTGTGGCTGGAGCCCGAGCGGCTGGCGGCCTACCGGCTGACGCCAGCCGATGTGGAAGACGCCATCCGCCGCAGCAACCTGGAACTGCCGGCCGGACGCATCGAGTCGAGCAAGCGCGAGTTCACTGTGACCTCGCAGACCGACCTGAGCCGGCCGGGGCAGTTCGCCGACATCGTCATCCGCACCGTCAATGGCTTTCCGGTCAAGATCCGCGACGTGGCGCGGGTGCAGGAAGGTGCTGCCGATGAGCGCAGCGCCGTACGTCTGAACGGTCAGCCTGCCATCTCGGCTGGCGTGATCCGCCAGGCCACAGCCAACCCGCTGGAGCTGTCCAAAGGGGTGCGCGAGATGATGCCGCGCCTTCAGGCCGACCTGCCGCCAGGCCTTACCGTGACGGTGGCCAACGACAACTCGGTGTTCATCGACCGTTCCATCAAGAGTGTGTTCCAGACCATCGTCGAGGCGGTGATCCTGGTGGCGCTGGTGATCTTCGTTTTCCTGCGCACCATTCGCGCCTCCATCATCCCCATCATCACCATCCCGGTGAGCCTGATCGGCACCTTTGCCATGATGGCGCTGGCCGGGTTCACCATCAACACGCTCACGTTGCTGGCACTGGTGCTGGCCATCGGCCTGGTGGTGGACGACGCCATCGTGGTGCTGGAGAACATCTACCGCCACATCGAAGAGGGCATGGACCCGTTCTCCGCAGCCATCAAGGGTTCGCGCGAAATCGGCTTTGCCGTGGTGGCCATGACGCTCACGCTGGCCGCGGTGTTTGCGCCGCTGTCCTTCACCCCGGGGCGCACCGGCAAGCTGTTCACCGAATTCGCGCTGGCGCTGGCCGGCTCGGTCATCGTCTCGGGTTTTGTGGCGCTGACGCTCTCGCCCATGATGAGTGCCAAGCTGCTGCGGCACAACCCGAACCCGGGCTGGTTCGACCGCAGCATGGACCGCTGGCTCAACCGCCTCTCCGACGGCTATGCCCGCGTGCTGGGTTGGGTGTTGACGCGCGCGCGCTGGCTCGTGCTGCTGGTGATGGCCGGCAGCGGCGTGGCGATCGCCGTCATCTACCCGACCATGAAGCAGGAGTTGGCCCCTCTCGAGGACCGTGGCGTGCTGCTGGCCACGGTGACTGCCCCCGATGGCGCGACACTGGACTACACCGACCGCTATGCCAAGGTGCTCGAGCGCATGGGCGAGGGCTACAGCGAATTCGATCGTGTGTTTGCCAACATCGGCAACCCCACGGTGGCCCAGGGATCGGTGATCTACCGGGCAGTGGACTGGGAAAAACGCGAGAAGACCACGCTGGAGATTGCCCGCGAGCTGACCCCCAGATTCGGTGGCCTGCCTGGCGTGATGGCGTTCCCGATCACGCCGCCCTCGCTGGGTCAGGGCTTTCGCGAGCGGCCAGTCAACTTCGTGATCCAGACCTCCGACAGCTACCAGAACCTGAACGCGGTCACGCGCCAGATGCTCGACGAGATCGCCAAGAACCCCGGCATCCTCTCGCCCGATGTCGACCTGCGCCTGAACAAACCCGAGCTGCGTGTCGAGGTCGACCGCACCAAGACCGCCGAACTCGGTGTGAGCGTGGACGCGGTGGCGCGTGCCATCGAGACCATGCTGGGCGGCCGGGTGGTGACGCGCTACAAAAAAGACGCCGAGCAGTACGACGTGATCGTGCAGGTGCAGGACAGTGGCCGCAACACGCCCGAAGACATCGACAACATCTACGTGCGCGGCAAGAACGACGCCATGATCCCCTTGTCGGCCGTGGTCAAGGTGCGCGAAAGCGTGAGCCCACGTGAGCTCAACCACTTCGGCCAGCGCCGCTCGGTCTCAATCACCGCCAACCTGGCGCCCGACTATTCGCTGGGCGAGGCACTGAAGTTCCTGGACGCCACGGCGGCCCAGGTGCTCAAGCCGGGCTACACCACCGAGCTCAACGGTACCTCGCGCGAATTCCGCAACTCCCAGGGTGCGTTGGTGATCGTCTTCGTGCTGGCCCTGTTTTTCATTTTTCTTGTGCTGGCAGCGCAGTTCGAGAGCTTTGTCGATCCTTTCGTGATAATGCTGTCGGTGCCCCTGTCCATGATCGGTGCACTGCTGGCCCTGAAATTCACCGGGGGATCGCTCAACGTCTACTCGCAGATCGGCTTGATCACGCTGGTGGGCCTGATCACCAAGCATGGCATCCTGATCGTGGAGTTCACCAACCAGCTGCGCGAGCATGGCATGGCCATGAAGGAAGCGCTGATCCAGGCCTCCAGCCAGCGCCTGCGTCCGATTCTCATGACCACCGGCGCCATGGTGCTGGGCGCGGTGCCGCTGGCGCTTGCCAAGGGCGCCGGCGCCGAGAGCCGCATGCAGATCGGCTGGGTGATCGTGGGTGGCATGAGCCTGGGCACGCTGCTGACCATCTTTGTGGTGCCGACCATGTACTCGCTGTTCGCGCGTCAGGCGGTGCCCGGGCCGAACAAGGCGGTGGCCAACGAGTATCCGCCGCAGACCGACGCGGCGGACATCAACGCCTGAGTATCCTCTGTGTCATTCCCCGGCTTGACCGGGGAATCCATGCCTGAAAAATGTGGATCCTTGGGTCAGGCCCGAGGATGACAAGAAAAGAGGCCTTCCTCTGACTTCAGAGCTGCCCGTCGAACATCATCACGTCCACCCAGTCGCCCGACTGGACGGTGGGTTGCGCGTGGCCGAGCACGATCAGACCATTGGCCTGTACCATGGAGCTGAGCACGCCAGAGCCCTGGTTGCCGGTCAGGTGCACCCACAGCTCACCGTCTTCCCGCCGCTCGACGATGCCGCGCTGGTATTCGGTGCGGCCGGGCTTCTTGCGCATGGTGTCCACTGCGCGTGCGCGCAGCAGGGGCTGGGGTGGCACATTCCAGCCCATGAGCTTTTGCAGGGCCGGGCGCACGAAGGCGGCAAAGGTCACCATCACCGCCACCGGGTTGCCGGGCAATCCAAACAACAAGGCAGAGTGTTGGCCCTCGCTCAGGCGGCCCACGGCCATGGGACGGCCCGGACGCATGGCGATGCGCCAGAAGGCGACATCGCCGAGCTTTTTCATCATGGCCTTGGTGTAGTCGGCCTCGCCCACGCTCACGCCGCCGCTGGTGATGACGGCGTCGGCCTGCGCTGCGGCCCGGCGGAAGGCGGCTTCGAGCAGTTCGGGCTGGTCCTTGACCACGCCCAGGTCGATCACCTCGCAGCCCAGCCGCGTGAGCAGGCCGAACACGGTGTAGCGGTTGCTGTCGTAGACCGCGCCTTCGCGCGGCGGCTCGCCCAGGCTCAGGATTTCGTCGCCGGTGGAGAAATAGGCCACGCGCGGGCGCCGCCAGACCTTGACCTGCGGTAGCCCCAGACTGGCGATCAAGCCGCAGGCGGCAGGTGTCAGGCGGGTACCGGCCGACAGCGCAGGGCGACCGGCCATGAGGTCTTCGCCGAGCAGGCGGCGGTTGTCGCCGCTCTGCAGCAGGCCGGCAGGCACCGTGACCTGTTCGCCATCGACCTGCACCAGCTCCTGCGGCGCCACGGTGTCCAGCCCGGCGGGCATGATGGCGCCGGTCATGATGCGCACGCATTCGCCCGCGCCGCAGGAGCCCGCCCAGGCCTTGCCGGCCAGCGCCGTGCCCACCACGCGCAAGCGTGTGGCTTGTCCGGTCTGCATCTCGCTGCCGCGGAAAGCGAAGCCGTCCATGGCCGAGTTGTCGTGCGGGGGCACGCTGATGGGGGAGACCACGTCTTCGGCCAGGATGCGCTCGAGTGCCTGCATCGGAGAGACCATTTCGGTCTCGCGCACCGGCTCTACCAGTTCGGCGAGGAAGGCGTTCACATGGTCGGCCGACAGGGCTTGCGGGTCGTAACCCTGCAGGCGTTCGGCAATAGTTTGCAGGCTGTCGGGGGCGCTCATAGCGATTCGAGCTTCTGGAGTTCTTCCAAGGTGTTGGCGTTGAAAAAAGCTTCCGGCGCATCCTGCGTTCGGTCGAACGGCACGATGGCGCAGCGGTGCTGGCTGGTCCAGGCGTCGATCTTGCGGCCGCCTTTCTGGGTGAAGGCCACCAGACTGTCCAGCAGCTCGATGCGCAGCAGGCAGAACACCGGCTGCGGCCGCACCTGGCCGTCTTCTTCGCGGGCGGCGGCCATGGCCAGATCGGCGTTTTGCTCGATCATCGCCGCGTGCAGCCGCTCGGTGAGGTCCAGCGGGAACAGGGGGGTGTCGCAGGGCACGGTGAGCAGCAGCGGGGTCTCGCAGCGCTCCAGCCCGGTCAGGAAGCCGGCCAGCGGGCCGGCAAAGCCATCCAGCGTGTCAGGCCAGACCGCGGCACCCAGCGACTCGTAGGCGGCCAGGTTGCGGTTGGCGTTGATCAGGACCTCCTGCGGCGGCAGGCTTTGCAGCTGCAGCCGCATCAGGGTCTGCAAGGCCAGCGGCAGGCCGCGGAAATTCTGCAGGCCCTTGTCGATGCCGCCCATGCGTGAGCCGCGGCCGCCAGCGAGGATGAGGGCGGTCACGCCTTCCGATGCTTGTGCCAATTCAGCCTCCGATGTAACTCATTTCAACGCGGCGTACCGGCGCGCTGCTGGTGTCCGGCGGCATGGCGCTGCGCAGCTGTGAGTAGCGGTCACCCCGGCTTTGCCAGATGGCGTCGATCACGCCGGCGATCTCGGTGTCGCTGGCGGCCTTTTCGCGCAGCAGCTGGCGCAGGTCGTAGCCCTGGCTGGCGAACAGGCACAGGTACAGCCGGCCTTCGGTCGAGAGCCGGGCACGGTTGCAGTCGCCGCAGAAGGCCTGGGTCACGCTGCTGATCACACCGACCTCGCCCAGCGCCGGGTCGTGCCGGCCTTGCGCATCAAGGTAGCCCCAGCGCTCGGCGGTTTCGCCGCTGGTCGTGTGCTGCAGCGGGGCCAGCGGCCACTCGGTTTGCAGGCGTTCAATCACCTGTGCGCTGGGTAGAACCTCGTCCATGCGCCAGCCGTTGGTCGCACCTACATCCATGTATTCGATGAAACGCAGCACCACGCCCGTGCCGCGGAAGTGTCGCGCCATCGGGATGATCTCGTGGTCGTTGGTGCCGCGCTTGACCACCATGTTGACCTTGATGGGGCCGAGACCCGCCGCTTTGGCCGCTTCAATGCCTTCGAGCACCTCGACCACCGGGAAATCCACGTCGTTCATGCGGCGGAACACAG
>Ga0256340_1000008_pt1 | contig 28007 bp, 24 predicted proteins | sample AtltaT_3_FD_183807 | JGI IMG/M metagenome (GOLD analysis project Ga0256340, IMG submission 183807) | Metatranscriptome of freshwater microbial communities from Altamaha River, Georgia, United States - Atl_Colum_RepC_8h (Metagenome... | ecosystem: Environmental > Aquatic > Freshwater > River...
TTGCAGCCCATGTTTGGCAGCTGATTCAGATTGGGTTTGCGCATAAACTATGCACAAACTCAATGGAGGTATTCCATGTTGCGATTCGACGAAGCACCCAAAAAACCGACCAATCTGTCTCTCAACGCCGAGGTGCTCGCCATGGCCCGCGAGCTCGGCATGAATGTCTCGCGCACGGTGGACGCCTTGTTGGCCGAGGAGGTCAAGCGCCAGTACTGGGCACGCTGGAACGAGCAAAACAGCGCGGCCATCGACGAATACAACGCGCGTATCGAGCGCGAAGGTCTTCCACTGGCCCAGTACCGGACATTCTGAACATGGCGCAATTTGACGTGTACCTGAACCCGGACCCGGGGCAACGCGAGTGGACCCCTTATCTGCTGGATGTGCAAAACAGCTTTCTGGAGCGCTTGGCCACGCGTGTGGTAGTGCCCCTGCGCCGTGCCGAGCATGCCCCTTTGCCCATGCGTGAACTTAACCCCGCGTTCGAGGTGCAGGGGCAGGCGCTTGTGCTGGACACGGCCGCGTTGGCGGCCATCCCGGGCCGGGGGCTGGGGCAGGCGGTGGCTTCCCTGTGTAGCCAGTCTGCCGAGGTGGTCTCGGCGCTGGATGTGCTTTTTGGTGGCTACTGAACCCGCCGGACCGGATTTTTGAATGTCTGAACCCGTCACCCTCTCCGAAGTTTCAACCGAAACCCCCCAGGGCCAGTTTGTCTCTTACCCCGATTCACCCTTCGAGCTGTTCCAGCCCTACCCGCCAGCGGGGGACCAGCCCACGGCGATTGCGCAGCTGGTTGAAGGCGTACAGGACGGCGAAGTCTTCCAGACCCTGCTGGGCGTGACCGGCTCGGGCAAGACCTTCACCATGGCCAATGTGATCGCCCAGCTGGGGCGCCCGGCCATCGTGTTTGCGCCCAACAAGACGCTGGCGGCGCAGCTCTACAGCGAATTCCGCGAGTTCTTTCCCAGGAACGCGGTCGAGTATTTCGTCAGCTACTACGACTACTACCAGCCCGAGGCCTATGTGCCGCAGCGCGACCTTTTCATTGAAAAGGACAGCGCGATCAACGAGCACATCGAGCAGATGCGCCTGTCGTGCACCAAGAGCATCCTGGAGCGGCGTGATGTGGTGATTGTGGCCACGGTGTCGGCCATCTACGGCATCGGCAAGCCCGAGAGCTACCACCGCATGATCATGACGTTGCGGGTGGGCGACAAGGCGGGCCAGCGCGATGTGATCGCGCAGCTCATCCGCATGCAGTACCAGCGCAATGATCAGGACTTCAGTCGCGGCAAGTTCCGGGTGCGGGGCGACACGATTGATGTCTTTCCGGCTGAACATTCCGAACTGGCGATCCGCATTGAGCTGTTTGACGACGAGATCGAAAGCTTGCAGCTGTTTGACCCGCTGACGGGACGCATCCGCCAGAAAATTCCCCGTTTCACGGTCTACCCGTCGAGCCACTACGTCACGCCGCGCGACCAGGTGCTGGCCGCCATCGAGACCATCAAGATCGAGCTCGACCAGCGCCTCAAGGAGCTGGTGGGCATGGGCAAGCTGGTCGAGGCGCAACGGCTGGAGCAGCGCACCCGCTTTGACCTGGAAATGCTGCAGGAAGTCGGCCACTGCAAGGGCATCGAGAACTACAGCCGCCACCTCTCGGGCGCCGCCCCCGGCGAGCCGCCGAGCACGCTGACCGACTACCTGCCGCCCGACGCGATCATGTTCCTGGACGAGAGCCACCAGATGATCGGGCAGCTCAACGCCATGTACAACGGCGACCGCCAGCGCAAGACCACGCTGGTCGAATACGGCTTTCGTCTGCCCAGCGCGCTGGACAACCGGCCGCTCAAGTTCGAGGAGTTCGAAAAGCGCATGCGCCAGTGCGTCTTCGTCTCTGCCACGCCGGCCGACTACGAAAACACGCACGCGGGGCAGGTGGTCGAGCAGGTGGTGCGACCCACCGGCCTGGTGGACCCCGAGGTCGAGGTGCGTCCTGCCACGCACCAGGTCGACGATGTGCTGCAGGAAATCCGCATCCGCGTGGAGCGGCAGGAAAGGGTGCTGATCACCACGCTGACCAAGCGCATGGCCGAGCAGCTCACCGACTACCTGAGCGACAACGGCGTGAAAGTGCGTTACCTGCACAGCGACGTGGACACCGTCGAGCGCGTTGAAATCATCCGCGACCTGCGTCTGGGCGCCTTCGACGTGCTCGTAGGCATCAACCTGCTGCGGGAAGGGCTGGACATTCCCGAGGTGTCGCTGGTGGCGATTCTGGATGCCGACAAGGAAGGCTTTTTGCGCGCCGAGCGCAGCCTCATCCAGACCATCGGCCGCGCCGCGCGCAACGCCGGCGGCAAGGCCATTTTGTATGCCGACGTCATCACCAAGTCCATGAAGAAAGCCATGGACGAGACGCTGCGACGCCGCGAAAAACAGATCGCATACAACGAGGCGCACGGCATCACGCCGCGCACCATCATCAAGCAGGTCAAGGACCTGATCGACGGGGTCTACAGCGAAAAGTCAGGCCAGGAAGCCGAGCGCCTGGAGCAGGCCGCGCTGCAGCGTGCCAAGGTCGAGGACATGAGCGAAAAGGACATCGCCAAGGCCATCAAGCAGCTTGAGAAGCAGATGATGGAGCATGCCCGCAACCTCGAATTCGAGAAGGCGGCCCGGGTGCGCGACCAGTTGGCCATCCTCAAGGAGCAGGCTTTTGGTGCGGCAGGCGGCGACAAGGTGGTGCCGTTGGTGCGGGGCTGAATAACCCCAGAACCCGAGTGTTTTGATCGGGTTTCTGGTATAGTTGAGTTCCTTAGTCGGGAACTCGGGACATTCCCGCCCGACACGGTTCAGCCCACCCAAGGAGCCTGCCATGAGACTGACCACCAAAGGCCGTTTTGCCGTCACCGCCATGATCGACCTGGCCCTGCGCCAGCAGTCTGGTCCTGTGACGCTCGCCGCCATCAGCCAGCGCCAGCAAATCTCGCTGTCCTATCTGGAGCAGCTGTTCGGCAAGCTGCGCCGCCACCAGCTGGTCGAATCCACCCGCGGGCCGGGCGGTGGCTACACCCTGGGCCGCAAGGCCGACGACATCACCGTGGCCGACATCATCCTGTCGGTGGACGAGCCACTCGACGCCACCAGCTGTGGCGGCAAGGAAAACTGCCACGGTGGCGACAGCCGTTGCATGACGCACGACCTGTGGGCTTCGCTGAACGCCAGGATGGTGGAGTTTCTCGATTCCGTCTCCCTGCAGAAGCTGGTGGATGACCAGATTTCCAAGGGCGTGGTGATCGAGGCCAAACCCACCCTCAAGCGCGCGATTTCCTCCACGCCGGTGGTCAAACCCATCCGCGTGACCGGTCCCAACTCTGTTTTCGACCTCGGCAACGTGTTTGCCAAGTCCTGAACCTCACCTCCAGCAGTTTGCACCTCAAGAAGTCAAAACCATGAGCAGCACCCCGCATTTCCCGATCTACATGGACTACGGCGCGACCACGCCGGTCGACCCGCGTGTGGTCGACGCCATGATCCCCTGGTTGCGCGAGCATTTCGGCAACCCGGCCTCGCGCAGCCACGCCTGGGGCTGGGAGGCCGAAGAGGCGGTCGAGAAAGCGCGCCAGCAGGTGGCCGAGTTGATCGGCGCCGATCCCCGCGAGATCGTCTGGACCAGCGGCGCCACCGAGTCCAACAACCTCGCGATCAAGGGCGCGGCGCAGTTCTACAAGTCGCGTGGCAAGCACCTGATCACCGTCAAGACCGAGCACAAGGCTGTGCTCGACACCATGCGCGAACTCGAGCGCCAGGGCTTTGACGTGACCTACCTGGACGTGCAGGAAGACGGCTTGCTGAGCATGGACGCGCTCAAGGCGGCCATCCGTCCGGACACCATCCTGATCAGCGTGATGTTCGTCAACAACGAGATCGGTGTGGTGCAGGACATTGCCGGCATCGGCGCGCTCTGCCGCGAAAAAGGCATCGTCTTCCATGTGGACGCGGCGCAGGCCACGGGCAAGGTGGCCATCGACCTGAACACACTGCCGGTGGACCTGATGAGCCTGGCTTCGCACAAGACCTACGGGCCCAAAGGCATCGGCGCGCTGTATGTGCGTCGCAAGCCGCGCGTGCGTCTGGAAGCGCAGATGCACGGCGGTGGCCACGAGCGCGGCATGCGCTCGGGCACGCTGCCCACCCACCAATGTGTGGGCATGGGCGAGGCTTTCCGCATCGCCAGGCTCGAAATGGACCAGGACAACGCCAAGGCCGCCGCGTTGCACAAGCGCCTGATCGACGGCCTGTCCGATCTGGAGCAGGTGTTCCTCAACGGCCACCCCACGCAGCGCGTGGCGCAGAACATCAACATGAGCTTCAACTACGTCGAAGGCGAGTCGCTGATCATGGGCATAAAGGGCCTGGCGGTGTCGTCGGGTTCGGCCTGTACCTCGGCCAGCCTGGAGCCCAGCTATGTGCTGCGTGCCCTGGGCCGCAGCGACGAGCTGGCCCACAGCAGCCTGCGCATGACGATCGGCCGCTGGACCACCGAAGAGGACATCGACTTTGCCGTCAAGACCATCCGCGAGAACGTGGCCAAGCTGCGCGAACTCAGCCCCTTGTGGGAGATGTACAAGGATGGCATTGATCTGAATACCATTCAGTGGGCAGCCCACTGAGAGACCCAGGAGGACACCATGGCTTATTCTGAAAAGGTCGTTGACCACTACGAAAACCCCCGCAACGTCGGCTCCTTCGACAAGGGCGACGAGGATGTGGGCACCGGCATGGTGGGCGCGCCCGCCTGCGGTGACGTCATGAAGCTGCAGATCAAGGTGAACCCGGCCACGGGCATCATCGAAGACGCGCGCTTCAAGACCTACGGCTGCGGCTCGGCCATCGCGTCGAGCTCGCTCGTGACCGAATGGGTCAAGGGCAAGACGCTGGACGAGGCCGCTGCGCTCAAGAACAGCGAGATCGCCGAAGAGCTGGCGCTGCCGCCCGTCAAGATCCACTGCTCCATCCTGGCCGAAGACGCCATCAAGGCGGCCGTGGACGACTACAAGAAAAAACACGCGCAGTAAGCCATGGCCATCACCGTCAGTGAAGCCGCAGCCCGGCACGTCAGCCGTTACCTTGCCAAGCGTGGCAAGGGCATTGGCGTGCGCCTTGGGGTCAAGACCACGGGTTGCTCGGGCCTGGCCTACAAGCTCGAATACGTGGACGAGGCCGAGCCGGAGGACGTGGTCTTCGAAGGTCACGGCGTCAAGGTGCTGGTCGACCCCAAGAGCCTGGCCTACATCGACGGCACCGAGCTGGATTTTGTGCGCGAAGGTCTGAACGAGGGTTTCCGCTTCAACAACCCCAACGAACGCGACCGCTGCGGTTGCGGTGAATCCTTCCGCGTGTGAAATCCCTGCAGGCCAACGATTTCGAGCTGTTCGGCTTGCCGCAGCAGTACGCGCTGGACCGCGCGCAGCTGGATAACACCTGGAAAGCCCTGCAGCGCGAAGCGCATCCCGACCGCTTTGCGGCCGAAGGTGCCGCCGCCCAGCGTGTGGCCATGCAGTGGTCGGTGCGCATCAACGAGGCCTACCAGCGGCTCAAGGATCCGCTCAAGCGCGCGGCTTATCTGTGCGAACTGCGTGGGGTGCCGGTGCAGGCTGAGAGCAATACCGCCATGCCGCCCGCCTTTTTGATGCAGCAAATGGAATGGCGCGAGACGCTGGAAGACACCGATGCCCCGGATGCGCTGGAGGCGCTGGCCGACGAGGTGGCCGCCGAACGCCAGCGGGCGCAACAGTCGCTGGGCCAGCTGCTCGATGGCGAGGGCGATGCCGGTGTCGCCGTGGGGCAGGTGAGGGCGCTGATGTTCATCGAGCGCTTTGCCGCCGAGGTGGACGCTAAACTCGAAAAAATACTTTGAACCATGGCGCTTTTGCAGATTTCCGAACCGGGCCAGTCGCCGGACCCGCACCAGCGGCGCATCGCCGTCGGCATTGACCTGGGCACCACCCATTCGCTGGTGGCCGCTGTGCGCCATGGCGTGGCCGAGTGCCTGCCCGACGGCGAAGGCCGGGTGATCCTGCCCTCGGTGGTGCGCTACCTGCCGGGGCAGGGCCGTCAGATTGGCCACGAGGCACAACACAACGCGGCGCAGGACCCGGCCAACACCATCGCCTCGGTCAAGCGCTTCATGGGCCGCGGCCTCAAGGACATTGCCCACCCCGACAAGCTGCCCTACAGTTTTGTGGATCAGCCCGGCATGCTGGGCATCGAGACGGTGCAGGGCACCAAGTCGCCGGTCGAGGTGAGCGCCGAGATCCTGGCCACGCTGCGCTTTCGCGCCGAAGACAGCTTCAACGACGACCTGTACGGTGCCGTGATCACCGTACCCGCCTACTTTGACGATGCCCAGCGCCAGGCCACCAAGGATGCGGCCCAGCTGGCGGGCATCCAGGTGCTGCGCCTTATCAATGAACCGACAGCGGCGGCCATTGCCTACGGCCTGGACAACGCGGCCGAAGGCATCTATGCGGTGTTCGATCTGGGGGGCGGCACCTTCGACATTTCCATCCTGCGGCTCACGCGTGGCGTGTTCGAGGTCATGGCCACCGGTGGCGACTCGGCCCTGGGTGGCGACGACTACGACCGCGCCCTGGCCGACTGGGCGCTGGCGCAGGTGCCGGGTGTCCAGGCCGAAACCGCTGAAGACAAGACCCGGCTCAAGGCGGCTGCGCGCGCCGTCAAGGAGGCTCTGACCAGCGCCGAGCAGGCCAGCCTGGCGGTCGAGCTCTCTGGCGGTCAGCTGTGCGTGCAGGTGGGGCGCGCCGATTTCGAGGCCGTCACCGCCGCGCTGACCCAGCGTTGCCTGTCCGCTGTCCGAAAGGCTTTGCGCGATGCCGGCCTGTCCAAAGACGAGGTCAAGGGCGTGGTGATGGTGGGCGGCTCGACCCGCATGCCGCAAATCCAGCGGGCGGTGGGTGACTTCTTCGGTCAGGCGCCGCTGAACAACCTCAATCCCGACGAGGTGGTGGCGCTGGGCGCCGCCATCCAGGCCAACCAGCTCGCAGGCAACGACGCCGCCGGCGATTTGCTGTTGCTCGACGTGATCCCGCTGTCGCTGGGCATCGAGACCATGGGTGGCCTGGTCGAGCGCATCGTGCCGCGCAACCAGACCATCCCGACCGCGATGGCGCAGGACTTCACCACCTACCAGGACGGCCAGACCGCCCTGGCGCTGCATGTGGTGCAGGGCGAGCGCGATCTGGTGGCCGACTGCCGCAGCCTGGCGCGTTTCACGCTGCGCGGCATCCCGCCCATGGCGGCGGGCGCGGCCCGCATCCGCGTGACCTTCACGGTCGATGCCGACGGCCTGCTGCAGGTCTCGGCCAAGGAGCAGCTCAGTGGCGTGGAGGCGCGCATCGACGTCAAACCCTCCTATGGCCTGAGTGACGAACAGATTGCCACCATGCTGCAGGACAGCTTTGCCACCGCCCAGCAGGACATGCAGGCGCGTGCCCTGGTCGAGGCCCGGGTAGACGCCGACCGTATGCTGCTGGCCACGCGCAGCGCCCTGCAGGCCGATGGCCATCTCCTCTCGCCCGCCGAGCGTGCCGACATCGACCGGCTGATGGACGTGCTGCAAAACGCCATCGCCACCGAGACCGATGCCAAGGCACTCGAAGACCAGACCCAGGCGCTGGCCAAAGGCACCGAGGCCTTTGCCGCCGAGCGCATGAACCACAGCATCCAGAAAGCCCTGGCCGGGCAGAGCATCCAGAACGTCTGAGACACCACCATGCCGGTCATCAAGATCCTTCCCCACGCCGAACTCTGCCCCCAGGGTGCCGAGATCACCGCCGCCGCGGGCACCAGCATCTGCGAAGCCCTGCTCGAAAACGACATCGCCATTGAGCACGCCTGCGACATGAGCTGCGCCTGCACCACCTGCCACGTCATCGTGCGCGAGGGCTTTCGCAGCCTCAACGAGATGGAAGAAACCGAGGAAGACCTGCTCGACCGCGCCTGGGGCCTGGAGCCCGACTCGCGCCTGAGCTGCCAGGCCATCGTGGGGCGCGACAATCTGGTGGTGGAAATTCCCAAATACACCATCAACCACGCCAAGGAAAACCACTGAGCCATGCGCCAGATCGTCCTCGATACCGAAACCACCGGTCTGTCGGCCGAGACGGGTGACCGCATCATCGAACTCGGCTGCGTGGAGCTGTTCAATCGCAAGTTGACCGGCAACAACCTGCATTTTTATTTCAACCCCGACCGCGAGAGCCACGAAGACGCGCTGCGTGTGCACGGCATCAGCAACGAATTCCTCAAGGACAAGCCCCGCTTTGCCGACCTGGTCGACGAGATCCTGGCCTATGTGCAGGATGCCGAGGTCATCATCCACAACGCCCCTTTCGACCTCGGCTTTCTCAACAAGGAGCTTGAGCTGCTGGGCAAGCCGCCCTTCAAGAGCTTCGTGAGTGGCGTGATCGACTCGCTGGCCATGGCCAAGGAGATGTTTCCTGGCAAGCGCAACAGCCTGGATGCCCTGTGTGATCGCCTGGAAGTGGACAACTCTGGCCGCACCCTGCACGGTGCCTTGCTGGACGCAGAACTGCTGGCCGATGTCTACGTCAACATGACCCGTGGCCAGGAGGCCCTGATCATGGAGACAGTGGAAAGCGGTGCCAGTGGCAGTGTGGCGACCCGTCTGGACTTGCGTTCTTTCCAGTTGCCTGTGCTGGTGGCCAACGAGCAGGAGATGGCGGCCCATGAAGACGTTCTGGGCCAGATGGACAAGGCCAGCGGCGGCAAGACGGTGTGGAGAAACCTGCAACCCGCTTCGGCAGCCTGAAAAATGTGGCATAATCCAGGTCTTCGCTGTAACGCAGTGACGGGTGATTAGCTCAGCGGTAGAGCACTGCCTTCACACGGCAGGGGTCACATGTTCGATCCATGTATCACCCACCAAGACATTAGCCCTGCAAGTCCCCGACTTGCGGGGCTTTTCTGTTTTGAGCGCTTGAAAAGGATGCGGCAGTTGACACTGGTTTCGCCGTTGTATCCGGTCAGAAGATCAGCTAATCCATGCAAACCGCAGTGCTTCACCGACTGTGACATAGTCTGCAGCAAGAACTGAAGAGTTGCATTCTCACAAGGAGTGGCAAATGCTGGAAGACGAGCGCTGTTGCGGTACAGGCACCTGCATCATCAACGCGCAGGGCTACTGCTGGTGTGGTCAGAAATGGGACGGCGAAAAGATGTGTTTTCCGGAACGCCAAGACTCTGCGCAAACCTCTCCCCAGGTCCCCGCGCAAACCCCATCCAATCCCGAGTGATCGAGTGACACTGAGCCAGACACTGCAGCGGTTGGCGACGCAGGTCATTGGGCATCGGGTGCAGGCAGTCACAGCTTCCCGTTCATCGCTTGAAGACTTTGCGAGTCCAACAGGTGATCCTGGCTTGTTCGGGCCCGACTCCATGGCCTGGGGAGTGCATGAGCACTTCACGGCCATGATGGTCGGTGGGTTCTCTTCCTTGATGGTGCAGGCTCTGAACCCCAGTGCCCTGGCTGCGTGCTGCAACAGCAAGGCGTTGCTGACACGGCCCGCAAGCGGGCGAGCGCAGCCCTCAAGACAGGATCACCACAACAACATGAATTCACATGAATGAACCAGCATTGAACATCTTGGGCAAGCCTCTTGTGGCCTGTTCTTATGACCCATTGACGGGCTATTTTCGAGACGGTTGTTGCAATACACGTCAGGACGACACTGGCTCACATGTCGTTTGTGCACGCATGACCAATGAGTTTCTGGCCTTCTCGCGCTCACGTGGGAATGACCTGATGACTCCGCGTCCGGAGTACCGTTTTCCTGGCTTGCGAGCCGGTGATCGCTGGTGCCTTTGTGCCGTGCGCTGGAAGGAGGCCCTGGACGCCGGGCTGGCACCTCCAGTATTTCCCGAGTCCACCCATGCTCGCGCGTTGGATTTCGTGACGCTGGAGCAATTGATGGCTTGCGCCCTCAAGCAGTGAAAAGCAGGGCGGCAGTTTTCCTCTTGGCTGCCATGGTGATCTTTTTGCCACTGAGCCATGTGGAGATCGATGTATCTGATGACAGTTGGTTGCTTCGCGTTGACGGCCGTCCTGTGGATGTTGCCGGGTACTTCTCCGAAAAATATTCAGCGCTCACACGCACTTGCAGCAAGGTACAAGACCTGCAGCCGTCTGACCCTCTTTTTGCAGACGCGCTCGATGTGATCCGTCGTTACAGTCAGCCCGATTCGCTGTCTGCGCAGCTGGTGGCTTTAAGCATGCAGGGCGATTGGCTGCTGGCCCGGGTCAGATTCAATCGCTTGCAAGATGCTGTAGTGCTTTTGGTTCGGTCAGAACAAGATCTCATGATTGTTTCGGGTGGCGTCTGGAGTGGGTCAACCCATCCGCATCGGCCAGAGCCGATGATTCGCCGTTATCTGCGAAACAGAGTTCCTGCTGCGCCATTGGACCTGACAGATTGTCTTGAACCCATGTCCTGAAAATCTGCCTGGAAAATGTGGAGGTGGTCTGGGGCAGGCACATGCGTCACTTGAGCAGCGTTTCAACGCCCGTCGTCAGGGTGATGCGCCGTGGGCATTTCCTTGCTCATGTCCTGGAGTCTTCCCGCCAGCCTTTGGGCAGGGTCCATGGGTTGGACCAGATGGGATGGCGTTCAGTGACTCCGGAGTCACTTTTGAGTGTCAACCTGTAGCCATAACCCCTTGTGAAGGTGATCTGCACCCCGTAAGGCCTGATCTTGCGGTTGATTCGGTGCACGTAAAGAGAGGCTATGCCGCTGTTTTGGCCAAAACAGTCGTCATGGCCCAAAACTGCCAGTATTTCTGAACTTTTGATCGGGTTGGGGCTTTTCTGGAACAGCAATGCAGCCACCTGTGTTTCTCGACTGGTCAGCGCAATGCGCTGGGATTCGTGGAAAAGTGAGCGAGCGTCGTGTTCGAACCGCAGCGGACCTAGAACCGACACGGTTGCGGCAAGGCCCTGGCTTCTGCGAAGCGTGGCTTTCACCATGGCCAGAACCAGTCTGCAGTCCTCTGCAATGATGCAGCGATCCGCGCCCGCATCAAGCCACTGGCCTGTTTGGTCTGGACATGGCATGGGCAGCAGAACGAGCACGAATCGGTTGTTCCTGATCCGCCCAGGTGCAAGCCAGGAGGTGGCTTGCACAGGCTGGATGGGTGGATGCTCCAGCACCAGCAGGTCGGCCGCCTCGGTTGTCATGACGCAGTGCTGCTTGCCGTCTTGGTCCCAAAGTCTGCAGTCCACCCGAACGCTTTCGGGCAGGTGGTTTTTGACGTGATCAGGCAGACTTGAAACCCCGTTTGAGATCCATTCAATTTTCACGGCACGGACACCCTGTGCTGCATCTTTCAGGCGGCTGCCATCTGCATGAAGGAAGACAGCTGAAAGACAGAATTTGGTGCGAACGGCCTGAGCTGCTCTGGCATGGGACCCAGCTGAAAACCAGATCGTGCAGGGGTGTGGGCTGGCATTGCGGGGTCGATTTCGCCAACGAATTCGTTGATGAAGTGTGCAGCCAGGTGGTCTTTGAAGGTCGAGAAATAAGCTGCCTCAAGCCAATGGGTCAGTGGGGATGACGGCGGGCTGGAGCTGGCTTGAACGGCTGCAGGATTCGCGCCGACCACAACGTCCCAAATGGATATCTGACTGGAAGCCTTGGCCAGGCAGTAGCCACCACCAGGTCCTCGGACGGATTGCACGAGTCCAGCCTTCTTGAGTGTGCACATCATGCATTCAATGTGGGACACCGAGGTGGACAAGCGCTGTGACAGGTTTTTGGCTGTCACCAGCGCTCGCTCCCCAGAGCGGGCCATGGTCAGCAGAATTTCAACGCAAAGGAGGGTTCTTTTGCTCAACATGCTGTACCTGAATTTTCGTTTTTGAACAGGTGCAATCTATCAGAAAATGGAATATGAGTAGATTAAAAAAGGTTTTTCTTTTATATTCCTGTTCATAACCTACTCAAATGCTGCTGCAATGAATCAAAAATCAAATGTGCACAGGATTGGGGCTGTCGCTTCGCTCAGTGGCGTACCCGTCTCCACATTGCGCGTCTGGGAGTCACGATACGGCGCATTCCGTCCCCAGAAATCAACTGGCAGCCAAAGGCTTTACAACGATGAAGACGTCCTGCGTGCCAGTCTGCTGCGTCAGCTGACGGAGGCCGGTCATGCGATCAGCACAGTCGCCAATCTGGATGCTTCCCATCTGGGGGCCTTGCTCTACCAGCAACGCTCGTCTGCGCGAGATCGCCGGGACGCCCAGCCGGGACCGCGTACCGTGAACCTGGCCCTTGTGGGCTGGCCACTGGCGATGCGCATCCAGTCGGCCACTTTCATGCAAAACGTGACCGGCATCAGCGTGTGCGTCAATGACGCGCTCAAGGACCTCGACGAGGCTGCCGACCATGTTTTTGCCGGCAGACCAGACATCCTGATGGTGAGTGTGAATTCCTTGCAGATGAACAGCCACACGGCCATACGCCATTTGGCCGAGAAACACCAGATTCCAAGGGTGATCGTGCTCTACAGATTCGGGCTGGAGAAGGTCATCCAGGCCATGAAACTCGCGGGCATGATCGTCAAAAGGGAGCCTGTGCCCGATGCCGAACTGGCAGAACTGATCCAGTCGGTGGTGCTGATCGATGCGCGGCAGTCTCTCGGCTCTGCAGACACTGGCGTCATGATTCCGCAACGCAAATACAGCGACGAGACCTTGATCCGTGTGGCGCGCATTTCAACCGATGTGTTGTGCGAATGTCCCAGGCATGTTGCTGAGTTGATTTCGCAGCTTGTGAGTTTCGAGAAATACAGTCAGGATTGTCTGAATAAAAGCATCCAGGACGCGCATTTGCATGCGCAGCTCAGTGCAATTTCCGGTTCAGCCCGTGCCCTTTTCGAACGGGCGCTGGAAATGGTGGCGCAGCACGAGGGCATTGAACTGCAGTCCCTTTGACTGTTGCCGTCCCCTGGACTTCAAACACGAAAGAACGATGTGAAACCTCTGCGAATCCTCGCCTTGCTGTTTTTTTGCTGCGCATCGGCTGCTGCCACTGCGCAAGCCTCTGCCGAGCTCCAGTCTGTCCCGTTCCTGGACGTGCAGCGCTACCTCGGCCGCTGGCATGAAATCGCCAGGTTTCCCAACCGTTTCCAGCAAAAGTGCGTGGGCGATACCTCGGCCGATTACAGCCTGAGGCCCGATGGCACCCTGAGCGTGCTCAACCAGTGTCGCCTGAGCAATGGCCAGATGGAACAGGCCCTGGGTGTGGCTCGGCAGATCGGTGGTCAGCAATCCGCCAAGCTGCAGGTCAGATTTGCCCCGGCTTGGCTGTCTTTCCTGCCTGTGGTCTGGGGCAATTACTGGGTTATTGACCTGGATGAGCACTACGAGCTCGTGGCCGTGAGCGAGCCGCGACGCGAATACCTGTGGATACTCTCTCGCACACCCACTGTGGATGAGGCGCGTTACAGGGCGCTGATCGCGCGCCTTCAGGCCATGGGCCTGGATGTGTCAAAGCTGCAGCGGTCCGTCCGCAGCGCTCAGTAGCCCCTGGAGGGGATGCCGATCTGACCTGCCGCAGGCAGCAGGCCCGACACCGTCTGGACCGCCTGTGCGCTGAGCACGGCATCCACGGTTGCCAGGGCGCAGGCCTGGGCGGCCATGATCGACAGCAGGAGCGCGTCGGGGGGCGTGCTTTCGGTGCCCGTGGCCATGGCAAACAGCGTGTCACCGTCGAACGGCGTGTGCGCCGGACGGACGCTGCGCGCCAGACCGTCGTGGCCGCTCATGGCCAGGCGTTTGGCCTGTGCCTTGTCCAGCAGGGCATTGGTGGCCACGACGCCAATGGTGGTGTTCGTGCCCGGTACCGGTGGTTGCGGGTATTCGCCCTGCAGCAGGGCCCGCTGGGTGTCCAGCAATGCCGTGCCGTCGGCTGTGCGTGCGCCAGCCAGGACGCGCCCACTGTCCGGGTCGGTCACGTCACCCACGGCATTGCAGGCCACCATCGCCGCCACCACCCAGGGGCCTACGCGCACGCAGGCATGACCGACGCCGCCTTTCATGGCCCGTTGCAGGCCGAAGAGTTTTCCCACGCTGGCCCCTGCACCGGCGCCTGCGTTGCCTGAAACCGGGGGCAGGCGGCTGGCAGCTTCGCAGGCAGCGTAGCCGGCCTGGGCGTCGGGGCGTGCCCGTGCATCGTCACCGGGGCGCACCACTGGCAGGTCAAACAGCACTGCGGCTGGCACGATCGGCACGGTACCGTGCGGTGTTGCAAAGCCGATGCCACGTTCGTCCAGCCATCGCACGACGCCACTGGCGGCATCCAGGCCGAAGGCGCTGCCGCCGCACAGCACGATGGCGTGCACCTTCTGCACCAGGTTGGAGGCCTCGAGCAGGTCTGTCTCACGGGTGCCGGGCGCAGCGCCGCGCACATCGACGGCCGCAACCGCCCCATCACGCGCCAGGACCACGCTGCAACCGGTCAGTCGCGTGCCAAGGGTGTATTGCCCGACTTCGATGCCTGGCACATCGACCAGGCTGCCTCGCAGGGACGGTGGATTGGATGGGGTCATGGCCTTTCTCCGGTGGCGACACGGCCCAGCCGGGCGGCCCAGAGGGCTTGCAGCGTGAGGGCCAGAGACAAAAAGCCGGCCAGTGCCCACAGGTGGGTCAGCAGGGGCCAGCCCAGCAGCGGCGGCAGCAACAGCAGCAGGGCCTGCACCGCGTTGATGGCCAGGCACTGCTGCGTGTAACGACGGGCGTACCCCTGTTGGAATGGGCGGTGGGATGCGGCTGCGATGAGGCTGGCCGCCATCTGCCACAAGGCCACGGGCCAGAGGTAGACCTGCAAAGCCGACCAGGCGCCCGAGAGCCAGCCCGACTGCAAGGCCAGGTGGGCAATCATGCCAACAGCGCCCACAGCCGTTGCCCCCAAGCCCGCGGCCCATGCCGAGGACGGCCGCTGCGCCTGAGGGCGGCTGAGCACCACCTGCGCCCATGCGGTGCCTACTAGCGCCGGGATGAAGCCCATCACGCGCAGCAGGATCAGCAGACAGCCAGCCTGGGCAGCGCCATAGACTGCCGTCCAGTGACTGGCCAGGACTGTGGCGACCAGCACATCGCTGAGGGTGTGCATGAACTTCAGTCGGGTGCTGCGTGGATCAGTCTGGCTCTGCGGCTCGACGCTTGCGACGGGCAGCGGCTCGCGACTGCGCAGCGCGGGCAGCAGCCACAGCGCCCCCAGCGCATAGCCCGCCAGTGCTGCGCTGGTCAGGGCATGGCTGCTGCGCCAGTCCAGCGCGGTGGCTGCGGCGCCGGCCAGTGCAGCGGCCAGCCACGGCGGCAGCATCCGAACCGCGGCGATGGACGTCGGTGTCTGCTGACGCAGGGTCAGGCTTTGTGCCAACAGCCAGCCCATTTGCACCAGGGCGATGGCCGTGGCCCAGAGCAGCATCGCCCATGGCGCAATCTGCGGACCCGCGGTCCCGGACCGACTCGACCACCAAACGGTCGCCGCCGCGGCCGGAGCCAGCCAGAGCCAGCGCCGCAGGCTGCTGTGCCAGGCTTGCCGTGCCGCGGGCAGTGCTGGCAGGTGCAGGTTGGCCAGCAGGCTCACCGGGCTTTGGGCCAACGCCAGGGTGGCCCAGCCAAAAGCCACTTGTGCCACCACCGAAAACACGCCCACCGCCTGCGGCTCGAACAGCCCCAGCAGGAACAGCGCCATGGCGGCCTGGGCGGCCAGCGAGCCCAGGCTGCCCAGGGCTGCTGGCAAGGTGCCGCCGCGCAGCAAGGCCAGGGTCTTCATGGCCTTTGCTCCGTCAAGCCCAGTTGCTGCCAGACCGGCAGGACGGCCAGACGCGCAGGCCAGGCCAGGCCTTGCAGGTCTGTTCGGTCTGCGGCGCATGCCGGCACCCTGGCCATGGCCTGCGCCCAGCGCTCGGGCAGCCGGATGTCCCGCAGCAGCTGGATGCGAAGGGGGTGTTGTGTGGCCACCGCCCGCGCCCAGGCGTAGTCGTTGCTGAGTACCGGCAGGCCCACGGCCAGGTATTCAAGCACCTTGGTTGAGGTCTGCATGGCCAGTGGCAGCCGCTCGGGCATCAGGTTCAGGCCGGCGCGAGCGCGCAGCAGCTGCGCCGGCACCTGGTCCTGCGCGATGCGGCCGGTGCAGTGGACGCCGGGCGTCAGGCGCAGGGTGCCTTCCAGGTCGGCCGGCACCTGGCCGATGAGCAGCAGCCTGAGCCCGGCCTGCGAGATGGCCTGCAGCGCGGGCAGAAAGCCGCGCAGGCGGCCCATCTCACCCAGGTAGACCAGGTCGTGGTCAGGCGTCTGCGTGGCAGCAGCCTGCAGAAAGGCGGGCGGCACGCCCATGTCGCGCAGGCTGCAGGGCACGCCGTCGTCAAAGCCCATGCGATTGCGCACCCAGTCGTTGAGGAAGATGCGGTGGTCGGGTCGTGGGTGTTGCCAGCGCTTGAGCCGATCCTTGAGGGCCGGCCAGCGGCCCACGCTGGCCGAGGCGTATTCGTGCACCTGCAGGCTGCGGCGCAGGCGGTGACTGTGGTGCGCGCTGATGCGGCCGCAGATCCACCAGACGATGTCGGCATCCAGCGGTACCGTGGCCGGGTCGCTGTGGCGTACGCAGTGGTGGCCGAGTTGTGTGATGTGGGCTTCGTAAGCGGTCAGCTCGGGCATGTAGGCCGGGCCAGTGTGCACGAAGTGCACGGTCTTGTGCCCGGTGGTGACTTGCCGTGTGCAACGCAGCAGCTGCGTGTGCCACTGCTGGCCGAAAGTGTCGGCACTGTGTTGACGGGCCAGGGCCAGTGACTGTTCGCGGCGCTGTGCCGCCGGCCTTTGCAGTGCCTGCTGCAAGGTGCTGGCCAGGCTCAGCGGGGTGTCCTGCGGTGCCAGCCATTGGGCGGCCTGGGGGCCCAGCATTTCCTGCAGTGCGGGCAGGGGCGTGCCGATGCAGGGCACGCCGGCCGCCAGCGATTCGAGCGCCGCCATCGGGTAGCCCTCGTAGGCCGAGCACAGCAGCGTGGCCTGCCAGGGCAAATAAGTTTGCGTCGTCACTGGCTGCGCGCCGGCAAAATCCACCCGGGCTGGTGTATCGCCGCTTCCGCTCAGGCCCAGGGCCGCTGCCTGCGCCTGCAGCTCAGGCAGCAGGGGGCCGTCGCCCACCAGCGTGAGATGGTGATCGTTGGGCAGGTGCGTCAGCATCTGCAGCAACAGGGCTGGGCGCTTTTCGGCCGACAGCCGGCCCACAAAACCCAGCGCCACGCCGGTGGGGTCTGCGGGTGCTGCTGCGGCGCAAGCTGGCGGGGCCGGGTTGTGGATGACGGCCTGCAAGGGCAGTTCAGCCGGTGCCAGCACCCGGTGCAGGCTGTGCTGCGAAGTGCGCGAGGCGAACACCAGCAAATCGGCCATGTGGCAGGTCCAGCGCATCAGCTGGTGCTTGAACCGAGAGACCGGCTGCTGGTGCAGCACCTCGGCCAGCGGACCATGGACCCAGACCACGCTGGGGCGCTGCACCAGCAGGCCCAGCAGCACCGCCCAGTAGGCCGGACTGAAGTTGTTGGAGGCCACCAGCACCTGCGCCTGTCGGGCGCTGGCCAGCAGCCGCAAAAAGCCCGGGCGCTCATGGCGCACATGGACGGTGTCGACCGTCCAGCCCAGCCTCGTCAGTTGTTCGCGCAGCTGGCCGAGCACGGTGTGCACGCCTCCGTGGCCCTGTTCTTCGGTCAGCAGCAGCACGCGGCGTGGCTCCATGGCGATTCCTTTTTCAGCGGGCGCCGTGGCCGGTGAGGACCGTACGCAGTGTCTTGGCCAGGATCAACAGGTCCATGGCCAGGCTGTAATGGGTGACGTAGTACAGGTCGTAACTGAGCTTGACGCGGGTCTCCTGTGTGTTTGCAGCATAGCCTTGCTGCACCTGGGCCCAACCCGTCAGACCGGGGCGTACCAGGTGGCGCCAGGGGTAACTGGGAATGTCCCTGGCGAACTGCTGCACGAAGGCGGTCTGCTCCGGGCGGGGGCCGATCAGACTCATGTCGCCGCGCAGCACGTTCCACAGCTGTGGGATTTCGTCGAGCCGGGTCTTGCGCAGGAAGGCGCCCAGCCGGGTGATGCGCGGGTCACGCTCGCCGGCAAATTGGGGCCTGTCTTGCGCGGTGTGGCGCATGCTGCGGAATTTGTGGATGCGAAAAGGCTGCCCGTGCAGCCCGGTGCGCCACTGGCTGAACACGGCTGGGCCGGGGCTGTCGAGCCTGACCGCCAGCGCTACCAGCGCCGCCAGCGGTAGCCACAAGGGGGCGGTGAGCAGCACGGCCGTCAGGTCCAGCACCCGTTTGAGCAGGTCGTAGGCGGGGTTACCGTCCGGTTGCCAGAGTTCACTGGCGAGCACCTCGTCGGGCACGCGGCCCGACAAGGCTTCGGCCACGGCCAGGGCGCCGTACAGCCGCACATGCTGCAGCTTGAGCGTGGTCAGGATGGCCCGGCGCTGTGGCTCGGCGGGTGCCCCGGCTTCGGGTGCATCGGCCAGTGCCCCCTGCACGCTGAGCACGGCAGGACAACGCTCGGGCTGGTCCCGCCAGTGCGAGGGCCAGCGCAAGAGCTGCAGCCGCCCGCGTGCCGCCGCTTGGGCCTGCGGCCCCAGTCGCGCCAGCAATGCCTGCAGGCGTGCAGGCTGCGCGGCATCCCAGTACAACAACTTGAGGGCACGCGGCGCGATCAGCCAGCGGTAGCCCAGCCAGAACCAGGCGGTGGTCAGCAGGTAACTCAGCAGCAGGGCGCTGCGCGAATAGGGGGTCTGCGTCAGGGCAAAGCCCAGGGGGGTGAGCACAAAGGGCACGGCGGTGGTCACCAGCAACAGCACACCGCGTTCGGCTGCGGGCAGGTGCGCGCCGCGGTAGAGCAGGTGGGCGGCCACTGCATACGGCAGCAGGCAGGCCAGCACGGTGCGGCTGAAGTCCACCGTCACCCAGCCCTGCTGGCGCAGCCACTGGCCCAGCAGGCCGGCCAGCGCCAGCACCGAGGTGCCCAGCAAGGCCCACAGCAACTGGCTGTGCTGGTGCCGGGCGTGCTCGGAGGCGAGCGCGGCGCGGTGGCGGCGCGGCAGGGTCATCGGCCAGGTGGCGGTGGGCAGCAGGGGGGCTTCTTCGTAAACCTGCAGCAGCTGCGCGCCCATGGCTTCGGGTCTGTGGCGGGTCTCGTAGCGCGTGCGCGCCGCGGCGGCCAGGCGCTGGCGCAGGGGCGCGTCCTGCAGCAGCTGGCGCAGGGTCTGGGCGATCTCGAGGGGGTCGTTGGTCACCAGCAGGGCGCTCTCACCGTGCACCAGCAGTTCTTCCACCCCGGGCAGTCGGCTGGCCACGATGGCCATGCCGGCGCGCATGGCCTCGATCAGCGAGATCGGCAAGCCTTCGTGGTCGGACAGCAGCACAAAGATCTGGTGCTGCGCCAGTTGCTCGGGCACGTTGTGCACGTCACCGCTGAACACCGCATGGGGCAGGCCCAGTGCGCTGGCCAGTTGCTGGTGCTGCGTGCGTTGCGGACCGTCGCCCAGCAGCTGGCAGGCTGGGCGCAGGCCATCGGCCGCCAGCAGGGCCAGGGCCTGCAGCAGCAGGTCGTGGCGTTTGGGCGGAGCCATGCGCGCCACCATCGCCACACTGGGCTCAGGCGTCTCTTGCCTGCTTTGCCAGACCACGTCGGCAATGGCGTTGGGGATCACGCTGGCACGTGCCGGGTCCATGGGCAGGCGGGCGGCCAGGGTTTTTTCGTGTTCGGACACGCAGACCATGCGCGTGGTCCAGGCCGCCAGCAGCGCTTCGGCCAGCCAGGCGTTCAGACGCACCAGTGCGGGGGCCTGCGGTTTGAAGCCAAAGCCGTGCACGGTGTAGACCACCGGCGCATCGCCCAGTTTGCCGGCCAGGCGAGCCACCACGCCGGCCACCGCGCTGTGCGCGTGGATCAGGTCAGGCGGGTCGGTACGCATTTGCGCGCGCAGCGCTCGTACCGAGGCCAGCACGCGCAGGGGGTTGAGCGAGTTGCGCAGTGCGGGCAGGGCGAGGACAGGCACGTCCAGCGCCTGCAGGGCCTGCTGCAGAAAGCTGCCGGCCTCGCCGCCGATCACTGCGCTGAAACGCACCTGGCCGCGCAGGGCGCGGCACAGCTCGATCACATGGGTCTGGGCGCCGCCGATCTCGCCTTTGGTGATGACCAGCAGGACATGCAGCGGCGCAGGGCTCACTGGTAGCCCTCGGGGTTGCCAGACTGCCAGCGCCAGGCGTCCGCACACATGCGGTCCACGTCCAGGCGGGCCTGCCAGCCCAGGGCATCGCGTGCCAGGCTGGTGTCGGCGCAAAGGGTGGCCACGTCGCCCGGTCGACGGTCCACATAGCGGTAAGGGATGGCCACGCCATTGACCCGGGCAAAGGTGTCAGCCAGTTCTTTCACACTCACACCCCGGCCCGTGCCCAGGTTGACGGTGATGCCGGTCTGCCTGTCCTGCAGGTAACGCAGCGCCGCCAGATGTCCCTGGGCCAGATCGACCACATGGATGTAGTCGCGCACACCGGTACCGTCGGGGGTGGGGTAGTCCTGACCGAAGATGCTCAGGAACTCTCGCTTGCCCACGGCCACCTGGGTGATGAAGGGCATCAGGTTGTTGGGGATGCCGTTCGGGTGCTCGCCGATCAGGCCACTCTCATGGGCGCCAACCGGGTTGAAATACCGCAGGATGGCCACCTGCCAGCGCGGATCGGCCGCCTGCAGGTCGCGCAGAATGTCCTCGCACATGAGCTTGGTGCGGCCGTAGGGGTTGGTCACCTGCAGCCGGCTCGACTCACGGATCGGCACCGTGTCGGGATCGCCGTACACCGTGGCCGAGGAGCTGAAAACGATGCGACGCACGTCCGCACGGTCCATGGCCTGCAACAGGGACAGGGTGCTGCCAACGTTGTTGTCAAAGTAGCGCAGCGGCTGGGCCACCGATTCGCCAACGGCCTTGAGGCCGGCAAAATGGATAACACCGCTGAGCGCGTGCTCGGCAAAGACGCGATCCAGGGCAGCACCGTCGCGCACGTCGGCCTGAACAAAATGCAAGCGGGGTCCACACAGCTTGACCAGCCGGTCCAGCACCTGAATGCTGCTGTTGCACAGGTTGTCGACGATGACCACCTCGTGGCCGGCATTCATGAGTTCTACCGCCGTGTGCGAGCCGATGTAGCCGGCACCGCCGGTGATGAGGATTTTCGGGGGCATGGCTGCCGATTGTAGGTAGGGCGGTTGCCGCAAGCTGGGATAATGACGGGTTGCTTGCATTTTCAGGGTTCCCAAGGTTTCCAAATGGCTCAATACGTTTTCTCCATGAACCGGGTCGGCAAGACCGTCCCGCCCAAGCGTCAGATCCTCAAGGACATTTCGCTGTCGTTCTTCCCCGGCGCCAAGATTGGCGTGCTCGGCCTCAACGGCTCAGGCAAGTCCACCCTGCTCAAGATCATGGCCGGCATCGACAAGGAGATCGAGGGCGAAGCCATTCCGATGCCCGGTCTGAAAATTGGATACCTGCCGCAGGAGCCTCAGCTCGACCCCGAGCACACCGTGCGCCAGTCGGTCGAAAGCGGTATGGGTGAAGTGGCTGCAGCCAAGCAGCGCCTCGAAGAGGTGTACGCCGCCTACGCCGAAGAAGACGCCGACTTTGACGCCCTGGCCGCCGAGCAGGCCCAGCTCGAAGCCATCATTTCGGCAGCCGGCGCCGAAGGCGACTCCGAGCACCTGCTGGAAATCGCCGCCGACGCGCTGCGTCTGCCGCCCTGGGACGCCGTCATCAAGAACCTGTCCGGCGGTGAAAAGCGCCGCGTGGCCCTGTGCCGTCTGCTGCTGTCCAAGCCCGACATGCTGCTGCTCGACGAACCGACCAACCACCTGGACGCCGAGTCGGTGGACTGGCTGGAACAATTCCTGTCGCGTTTTTCTGGCACCGTGGTGGCCATCACCCACGACCGCTATTTCCTGGACAACGCCGCCGAGTGGATTCTCGAACTCGACCGCGGCCACGGCATTCCCTACAAGGGCAACTACTCCACCTGGCTGGAGCAGAAAGAAGCCCGTCTGGAACAGGAGCAGCGCACCGAGGACGCCCGCACCAAGGCCATGAAAAAGGAACTGGAGTGGGCGCGCCAGAACCCCAAGGGCCGCCAGGCCAAGAGCAAGGCGCGTCTGGCCCGCATCGAGGAACTGAGCGATTACGAATACCAGAAGCGCAACGAGACCAACGAGATCTTCATCCCGGTGGCCGAGCGTCTGGGCAACGACGTGTTCGAGTTCAAGAACGTCAGCAAGTCCTTCGGCGACCGCCTGCTGATCGACAACCTGAGCTTCAAGGTACCGGCCGGCGCCATCGTCGGCATCATCGGCCCCAACGGTGCCGGCAAGTCCACGCTGTTCAAGCTGATCTCGGGCAAGGAAAAGCCCGACAGCGGCGAGGTGCACATCGGCCAGACGGTGAAGATGGCCTTTGTCGACCAGTCGCGCGAAGACCTGGCCAACGACAAGACCGTGTGGGAAGACATTTCCGGCGGTCTGGACATCATCACCGTGGGCAAGTTCCAGATGCCCAGCCGTGCCTATTGCGGCCGCTTCAACTTCAGCGGCAGCGACCAGCAAAAGAAGGTCGGCATGCTCTCCGGTGGTGAGCGCGGTCGCCTGCACCTGGCCAAGACCCTGATGCAGGGCGGCAACGTGCTGCTGCTGGACGAACCGTCCAACGACCTCGACGTGGAAACCCTGCGCGCCCTCGAAGACGCGCTGCTCGAATTCGCCGGCTCGGTCATGGTCATCAGCCACGACCGCTGGTTCCTGGACCGCATTGCCACCCACATCCTGGCCGCCGAAGGCGACAGCCAGTGGGTCTTCTTTGACGGCAACTACCAGGAATACGAAGCCGACAAGAAACGCCGTCTGGGCGAAGAGGGCGCCAAGCCCAAGCGCGTGCGTTACAAGGCTTTGAAATGAGCCACTACCACCTCTACGCGATCGGCAATGCGCTGGTTGACACTGAATACGAAGTCTCCGACGAACTGCTGGCCGCGATGGGCGTGAGCAAGCGCCACATGACGCTGATCGACGCCGAACAGCGCACGGCCCTGCACAAGCATGTGCAAGGCCTGCATGCCCGCCGCACCGGTGGCGGCTCGGCCGGCAACACGGTGGTGGCGCTGGCGCAGTTGGGCGGCAAGGCGTTTTATTCGTGCCGCGTGGCCGATGACGAGCTCGGTGCCTTCTACGCACAGGACCTGCAGGCCAATGGTGTGGCCACCAACCTCACGCACACCCAGGCCCAGCCGGGCCAGACCGGCAGCTGCATGGTGCTGGTCACGCCCGACGCCGAGCGCACCATGTGCACCTTTCTGGGCGCGACCTCGCAGCTCGACCGCCAGGCCCTGCACCCGCACGACATCGCCAAAGCCAAGATCTACTACATGGAAGGCTACCTGGCCGCTTCGCCCACCGGGCTGGAAGCCGCGCTCGAAGGCCTGAAGATCGCCAAGGCGCACGGCGTACAGACCGCGCTCACGCTCAGTGATGTGAGCATGATCAATTTCTGCCGTGCCGGTCTGGAGGCCATGGTCGGTGAAGGTCTGGATTACCTGTTTGCCAACGAGGAAGAGGCGCAGGTCTGGTGTGGCAGTACCGATCTGGCAGTCATCCTGCCGCAGTTGCAAAAGCTGGCGCGCACCGTGTGCCTGACACGTGGCCCCAAGGGCTGCATCGTGCTGCAGGGCAGCGACATGGCCAACGTGCCTGCCGTGCCGACAAAGGCGGTGGACACCAACGGCGCGGGCGACATGTTTGCCGGGGCCTTCCTGTATGGCGTCACGCATGGCATGACCCAGGCCGAGGCCGCTGCACTGGCCAACCGCGCCGCTGCGGCCGTGGTGTCGCAGCACGGCAACCGCCTGACACGCGAGCAGATGCAGGTCCTGCGCCAGGCCTGAGCGCGGGCGGGACCTGGCCCTGTCCCGGTCCCGCCGCAAGCCCGCTAGAATGCAGCCAGCCGCGCCGATCGCACGGCCACTAGTTCCTTTAGCTCTGGCTACTTTTCTTACAGGCTTCCCCATGAAACGCGAATATTTCCATTCCGGACTCCGTCACGACCGCCGTTCCGGCGAACAACGCAGTGGCACCTGCATGGCCCTGATCGACGGGCGCTTTCTGATCTGGATGGCCCAGCAGGGCGCGGTCGGCACGACCGGCGAATCCGTCAACCGCCAGGGCCTGCTGGCCCTGCTGTCTCAGGCCCTGGCCCATACCGGGCTGGACGTGGACCTGCGCCGCATCTATTGGTACACCGACCGCTCGGACGGTCTGGTCATTGACGACCAGATTGTCCGTCTGGTGCAGACCCATGATGCCGATGGCGGTGCCTCACTGCTGCGCTCGCTGGGGCATGACCTCAAGCGGCTGGCCGAGCACCATGCCTGTGACCATGTGCTGGTGGCCAGCGATGACGAGCGTTTTTTGGGGGCCATCGACGAAGCCCAGCTCAGCGGCCTGAGCGTGCACCTGCTGGCCGATGAATCGGCGCGCAACATGCCGCAGATGGTGCGCAGCGATCCGGGCTGGGCCCGACTGCTGTCGCAGGCCGACCGCCGCGTCATCGTCAACTCGCAGGCCCTGGCCGACATGCTGCAGGGCAAGGTGCCCACTGGCATGGGCCTGTCGGTCGAGGATGTGGAAGAACTGCGCAAGTCCATGCAGGAGGTGGTGACCGCCTGGTGGGCCGAAGAGCCCGAAGACCTGCGCGAAGACCTGCGCGATGCACTGCAGATCAGCCGTGGCATCCCGCAGGAAGTGGACCGCCAGCTGCTGCTGCGCATGCGCCAGCGTCTGGCCCGTGCCTTGAGCCTGCCCGAAAAGAAAATGCTGCGCGAAACCCTGCGCGGCGTCGTCATGGGGGGACCAGAGGCGCAGCCCGAAGCTGCCGGTTTTCCTCCTGACAGTGACGAGTGAGGGCCTTCACCTTGCATGGATTGCCCGGTCCAGCCGGGCAATGACCAATGGAGCGCGCGGCAATCACAGGTGAAGAGGTGTCGTGCCACCCTCGGGCTTGACCCGAGGATCCATGCATCAGTCCACCGTCGCGCCCGAGTCCTTGACCACCTTGCCCAGTCGTACCGTGTCGCGGCGGATCAGTTCGCCGAATGCTGCTGCGGTGCTTGCCACCACCGGGGTGCCGATCGCCTCCCATTTGGTGCGGAACTCGGGTTCCTTGAAGATGGCGACCAGCGTGCTGTTGAGCTTGTCGATGATGGCGGGCGGTGTGCCGGCGCGCACCGCAATGCCGTGCCAGGCGCCGAACTCGTAACCTGTGACACCTGCTTCGGCCATGGTCGGCACATTGGGCAGCTGCGGCACACGTCTGGCCGAGGTCACCGCCAGCGGCACCAGCTTGCCACCCTGGATGTGGGGCAGGGAGCTGCCCAGGATGTCAAACATCACACCGACCTGACCGCCGATCACGTCGTTGAGGGCCGGACCTGCGCCTTTGTAGGGGATGTGGGTGATGTGGGTGTCCATCTGGGTATTGAACAGCTCACCGGCGAGGTGCTGTGGCGTGCCGTTGCCAGCCGAGGCGAAGCTCAGGGCCTTGGACTGTTTGGCCTGTGCGACAAGTTCCTTGACGTTTTTCACGCCCAGGCTGGGGTGTACTTCGAGCACCAGCGGGAAGGATGAAATCTGCATGACCGGGGCCAAGTCGGTCAGGGGGTTGAAGGGCATGCTGCGGTAGAGCGTCGGGTTGACGGCCATCGGGCCGCTGGCTGCCAGCAACAGGGTGTGGCCGTCGGCAGGCGCCTGTTTGGCCACTTCGGCACTGCCCAGGTTGCCGCCGGCGCCGCCCTTGTTGTCCACCACCACAGCCACACCCAGCCGTTTGGCCAGTTCGCCTTGCAGCAGGCGTGCCATCAGGTCGGTGGGACCGCCGGGCGGGTAGGGCACCACAAAGCGGATGGTTTTGGTTGGCCAGCTGTCCTGGGCCTGGACGGGGGCGGTGATGCCGATGCTGCCCAGGGCTGCGATCAGGCTGGTCGTCAACAGGGCTCTGCGTTGCATGGAGGTCTCCTCTTTGAAGGGTGGGGATCAGGCGCCAAAACGCTGGCGGATGTGTTCTGCCGTGGCCACGGGGCGGCCCAGGCTGTGTGCCGCCTCGGCGGCTTGCATGACCAGGGCGGCGTTGTCGGGGGCGACATCGCCGTTTTTCAGGTACAGGTTGTTTTCAAAGCCCACGCGCACGTGGCCACCGAGTGCGGCCGCAGCCGTGACGCAGGCGTGCTCGGTTTTGCCAAAGGCGCAGACCGCCCAGGGTTCGTCGCCGGTGTGGGCGTGCACAAAGGGCACCACGTCGGTGGGGCTGGAGGTCTGGCCGGCGGTGTAGCGGCCCAGCACGAACAGCAGGAACCACGGCGCTTCGGGCACCACGCCGCGCTGGCGCAGGTCCTGCCAGCGGCGCAGGTCGGCGGTGTCGTACATGATCACCTGGGTCATGACTTTTTCGCGGGCCAGCCAGCCAAAGAAGGCACTCAGACCAGCCTCGCCGATGGCGGGCTGGTCCACCTCGCGCAGGCCTACGGACACCGCCTCCGGGCGCAGCTCGCGCACCATGGCGATCTGTGCAGGCGCCTCGTACACCTTGGCGGCCTCGCTGGTGATCTGCAGCACCATGGCGTCGCCCACAGCGGCGCGTACCGCCTGCAAGGCGGCTCGGTAGCCCGTCACGTCCAGACTGTGGCGGCCCTGCGGATCGCGGATGTGCAGGTGCAGCATGCTGGCGCCTGCATCCAGACAGGCTTTCGCGGTGCGCGCCAGGCTGTCGGCCGTGAGGGGTACCTGCGGGTGATCGCTGGCGAGTTTGTAGGCGCCGTTGGGAGCGCTGGTGATGATCAGAGGCTGGCTGTAGAAGTCGCTCATGGGGCGCTTTCAGAAACTCTTGTCGATCGGGGGCAGTTCGGAAGCGAGCAACTGCAGGCCCTGGCGCAGCAGGCGGTCGTAGCGCTCGCGCTCGGCCTGCCGGGTCTCGGGTGTCCAGTCGTAAAAACCGGCGCCGGCCTTCATGCCGACGCGACCTGCGGCCACCCGCTCGCTCAGGGCGCGCGAAGGCTGGTCGGTGTTCGACAGACTGGGGTACATGGTGGCGGCGGCGGCGCAGTGCACGTCCAGACCGGCATGGTCGCGCTGCATGACCGGACCGGCCGCCAAATAACGGAAGCCGAAGCCAAAACGCACCGCAGCATCCACGTCTTCAGGTGTGGCCACGCCCTCGTCGATCATGGCGAAGGCCTCGCGTGAGAGGGCATGTTGCAGTCGGTTCGCCAGAAAACCGGGCTTGTCCTTGCGCACCACCACCGGTACGCTGCCGCAGCCGCGCATGAAAGCGCTCAGGGCCTCGGCCGTGTCGGGCCGCGTCTGCGGCCCCAGCACCACTTCCACCAACGGCACCAGATGGGCCGGCATGAAGAAATGCAGGCCCAGCATGCGGTCCTGCGTGGGCAGGCCCTGCGCGATGGCGCTGATCGGGAAGCTGGAGCTGTTGCTGGTCAGCACGGCACCGGCTGGCGCCAGTGGCACCAGTTGTGCGAACAGGGCCTGCTTGAGGTCGAGCTTTTCGGGGATGCACTCCACCACCAGACGCACCTCGGTCCAGTCCACGTCCGGCAGGCCGGGCACCGCATTCACCTGCGCGGCGCGGTGGCCCAGACCAAGATCGGCCAGTCCAGCCTGCACGCGTTGCTGCAAGGCGTCGCGCTGGGTGGCTTGCGGCTCGGTCACGCTCACGCGGCAGCCGCCGCGCGCCAGCACAATGGCCACGTCGGCGCCCATGGTGCCGCCGCCCACCACCACCGCATGCAGCCCGCGCGGCTGGGCGGGCAGGATGGGGTCAAAA
>Ga0256340_1000011_pt1 | contig 24054 bp, 28 predicted proteins | sample AtltaT_3_FD_183807 | JGI IMG/M metagenome (GOLD analysis project Ga0256340, IMG submission 183807) | Metatranscriptome of freshwater microbial communities from Altamaha River, Georgia, United States - Atl_Colum_RepC_8h (Metagenome... | ecosystem: Environmental > Aquatic > Freshwater > River...
TGATGTCAAAGCGCACAGCACGCGCCCTTCATCAGTAATCGGGCTGCCAGTCCACGGTGATGCACCGTGCCTGCAGGTCCACCTTGTCGATAAAGGCGTCCACAAACGGAATCATGCGCTCGACCTTCTTGCCGCCCTCTTCGGCGTGCAACACCAACACCGTCTGCGGTCCGGTGGACAGCAAATCGTGCACCATGCCCAGGCTCACGCCCTCGCGGTTGGTCACGGGCAAGCCCATCAGGTCCACCCAGTAATACTCGCCATCTTCCGGGGTCGGAAAGCTCGAACGCGACACAAACACCCGAGCGCCCTTGAGGGCCTCGGCACCATTGCGGTCAGTCACGTCTGCGCTGCACGCCACGATGCTGTCGGAATGTTCTCTGGCCTCTTTGACCTTGAGCAGCAAAGGCTCGGTCCAGGGCAAGCTGGTGGTTGGCGTGGCCGATGCCGCAGCTCGTGCCGGGCGCGCCTGCTGCTTTTCGGGCGGCAGCAAATACCAGCGTTTGGAAGAAAAAAAGCGCCTCGGGCGAGGCGCTGTGGGGCAAGACCTTGAACCAGCCTTTGATGCCCCAGGCATCTGCAATGCGCCCCACCTCTACAGCGTCAGCCGGCAATTCGGCCACTTCGAGTTGTGGGCGCATCAGGTGCAAACCAATCAGGCAGCAGCTTTGGCAGCTTGCTTGATCAGGCGTTCCACGGTGGGAGATGCCTGCGCGCCAACGCTCTTCCAGTAGGTCAGACGGTCCATGGCAATGCGCAGGCCCTCTTCACCGCCCTTGGCGGTAGGGTTATAAAAACCCAGGCGCTCGATGAAGCTACCATCGCGACGAACGCGCTTGTCGGCCACAACGATGTTGTAGAAAGGACGGGCTTTGGAGCCGCCACGGCTCATACGGATAACGACCATTTTTAAATCCTTGGGTGGTCTGGAAACTGCCTTGTGCAGCATCCATCAAATCTTCAGCGTTTGAGACACGCAACTGGCCACCCGGCCAGTGACACACTGAAAAGCCTTGGATTATAGCCCGGCCGGGGTTTGCAAGGGCCTTGTCCTGCCGGATCACTTGGGCTGGCCCATAATCGCGGCCATGAAAAACAAGACGCTGGCCACTTGGTTGACCTTTTTTGGAGGCCCTTTGGGCCTGCACCGTTTTTACCTGCGTGGTCTGGGCGACCTGTGGGGCTGGCTGCTGCCGGTGCCTACGGCGCTGGGCCTGTATGGCATCGAGCGCGTCATGCAGTTCGGCCAGGACGATCAGATGAGCTGGTGGCTGATTCCGCTGCTGGGATTCAACATTGCCGCCTGCGGTCTCAACGCGATTGTCTACGGCCTGATGTCTCGCGAAAAATGGAATGCCCGCTACAACCCGGATGCTGCACCCGACGCCTTGGCCGGTCGCACCACCTGGTTCACCATCGGGGGCGTGGCGGTATCGCTGCTGCTGGGCACCGCCATCCTGATGTCGAGCATCGTGTTCAGCTTCCAGCGCTATTTCGAATACCAGATTGAAGAAGCGCTCAAAGTCAGCCAGTGAAAACAGATTGACTCAGACCAAAAGCAAAACGCCCGGATGAGCCGGGCGTTTTGCTTGGTGACGGGCAGCGTGTCCGTCAGAACAGCTGCATGCTGGCCCAGTAAGCAACAGCGGCCACAAAAGCGCTGGCGGGAATGGTGAAGATCCACGCCCAGACGATGTTGCCGGCAACCCCCCAACGCACAGCGCTGGCGCGTTGGGTAGAGCCCACGCCCACGATGGCACCGGTGATGGTGTGTGTGGTCGAGACCGGAATGCCCAGACCCGTGGCAATGAACAGCGTCATGGCACCACCGGTTTCGGCGCAGAAGCCGCCCACGGGTTTGAGCTTGGTGATTTTCTGGCCCATGGTCTTGACGATGCGCCAGCCACCGAACATCGTGCCAAAGCCGATGGCCATGTAGCAGGACACGATGACCCAGTTGGGCGGCGTCTTTTCGCCAGCCGACACATAGCCTGTTGCGATCAGCAGCAGCCAGATGATGCCGATGGTCTTCTGGGCGTCGTTGCCACCATGACCCAGGCTGTAGGCGCCTGCCGAGACCAGCTGCAGACGACGGAACCACTTGTCCACCTTGAGCGGTCGGGTACGGCGAAACAGGTTGGCCACCAGCACCATCATGAGTGAGCCCAGCGCAAAGCCCAGCAGGGGGGACACAAAGATGAAAGTGACTGTCTTGAGGATGCCGGAAGACAGCAAGGCCCCCGTGCCGGCCTTGGCGATGACAGCCCCGACGATGCCGCCAATCAGCGCATGCGAGGAACTGCTGGGGATGCCGTAGTACCAGGTGATGATGTTCCAGGTGATGGCCCCGACCAGGGCGCCGAACACCACATGGGTATCGACCACACCCGGCTCGACAATGCCCTTGCCCACCGTGGCGGCCACACTCAGGTGAAACACAAAGATGGCGATGAAGTTGAAGAAGGCGGCAAACAGGACCGCCTGGGTGGGTTTGAGCACGCCGGTGGAGACGACGGTGGCGATGGAGTTGGCCGCGTCATGAAACCCGTTCATGAAGTCGAAGGCCAGCGCCAGCGCCACCAGCATGATCACCACCCACAGTGCGGCTTGTGCGGTTTCCATGTGTCAGGATTCTCCGCGCCGAATCAGGAGTTCTCGAGGACGATGCCCTCGATCTGGTTGGCCACATCCTCGCACTTGTCGGTGATGGTTTCGAGCAGCTCGTAGATGGCTTTGAGCTTGATGATTTCACGCACATCGGGCTCGTCACGGAAGAGCTTGCTCATGGCGCTTCGCATCACACGGTCTGCATCCGATTCAAGGCGATCGATCTCTTCGCAGGTCTTGAGCGCCGACTCGGCCACTGCCGGGTCACCGATGCGGGCCAGCAGCTTGACCGCGTCCTGCACACGCTCGCAGCAGCGCACCGACAGGTCGGTCAGGCGGCTGATTTCATCGGTCATGTGGCGCACGTCGTACAGCGCCATGGTTTCGGCCGAATCCTGGATCAGGTCGGCCACATCGTCCATCAGGTTGATCAGGGCATGGATCTGCTCGCGGTCGATGGGCGTGATGAAGGTGGTGTGGATCAGGCGGTTGACTTCCTGGGTCACGCGATCGGCGGCATGCTCGGCGTTGTCCACATCGCGGTTGTATTTCTCGCGCAGGTGCAGATCGCCGTAGTGCGTCACCAAGTTGGCGAAGGCGCGGGCGGCTTCGACAATGCGCTCGGCATGCTGGTTGAACAGTTCAAAAAAATTGCCTTCTTTGGGCAGCAGTTTGCCAAACAGCATGGGGGCTCCTGGATAGAGGTCTGAATATGTGACAGGAAATGACAGGGGCGAGTTTAACCGGCCGGACCTGCACAGCGGCCGAAGCGCGATCTGCTCAGGCGCTGCGGAACATGAAGTAGACCGCCCCCACCATGCACAAGGCGGCCCAGACATAGTCGAGCTTGAAGGGCTCTTTCATGTAGAGCACCGCAAACGGCACAAACACGGTCAGAGTGATGACTTCCTGCAGGATCTTGAGCTGGCCGACGCTGAACTGGGTGTGACCGATGCGGTTGGCAGGTACCTGCAGCATGTATTCGAAAAAGGCGATGCACCAGCTCACGATGGCTGCGGTGTACCAGGCAGCGTTCGATAAGCTGCGCAGATGCCCGTACCAGGCGAATGTCATGAACAGATTGCTGGCAAGCAAAAGCAGGACCGTCTGCAGACCCACAGGCCAGGACTGGAAGGTGGCAAGCAGGCTCATGAAGAGGCATTCTCCAGGGGGGTGATGGGCTGGTCGCGAAGGGCCAGCAGGTCCTTGGCCGATACCCGATCGGGCGCCACATCGGCCAGCGGGTACAGCACAAATGCCCTGCCCCCCATGCGCGGGTGCGGCACGGCAAGGCGCGGGCTGTCGATGTGGGCATCGCCATAGAGCAGGATGTCCAGATCGAGTGTGCGCGGCGCGTTGACGTACGGACGCTGGCGGCCGGCGGCGTTTTCGATGGCCTGCAGCGCATCGAGCAGTGCGGGGGCCGTCAGTGAGGTTTCGATGCGGGCCACGGCATTGATGAATTCAGGACCCGTGGCCTCGTGTGGCGCGGTGCGGTACAGGCGCGAGCGCGCCATCAGGCGCGTTTCGGGCAAGGACGCCAGGGCCTCGAAGGCGCGCAGCACGGCAACCTGTGGATCGCCCAGATTGGCCCCCAAGGCAATGAAGGCCGTGACCGGATCACGGCGCATGGTTCACTCCGCAGCAGGCGCGGCGCCACCACCGGCTGGCTTGCGGCGCCGGCGGCGGCGTTTTTTGGGAGCAGCTTCGCCATCGGACGCATGCTCCGAGGTCGGCCCGGGCGCCTCCTGGGCATCACCGTCGGCTGAGGTCGCAGCAGACGCAGCGTCGGCCTTGGGCACACGGCGCACGCGCGGGCTGCGGGGCTTGGCCTGTTGCTCGGCCTTGGCCTGCTGCACCAGATCTTCGCGCGTGGCGTCATCGGCCAGGCTGAACTCCTGCCACCAGTCAGCCAGGGGCTCGTCCACCTCCTGCACATCGGCGCGCAGGCGCAAGAAGTCGAAACCGGCTCGGAAACGAGGTTGCTCGGCGAGACTGAAGGGGGTGCTGCCCACGCGCTTTTCGAAGCGCGGCTGCATCATCCAGATCTCGCGCATGTCGGCGCCCAGCTTGCCGCGACCCGAGACATCGCCGATGCGGCTGTCGAACACTTCGTCGATGGCTTCCTGCAGCGCCGGAAAAGGGTGCGCTTTGCGCGCGATGCGCTGGGCCCAGCCCTCGCGCACATCGGACCACAGCACGCAGGCCAGCAAAAAGCTCGGCGCCACCGGCTTGCCTTCGCCCACGCGGCGGTCGGTGTCGGCCAGCGCGGCTTTGACGAAAGCGGTGTCGGCACGCTCGACCACGATGTCCAGCAGCGGGTAAATGCCCTTGGCCAGCCCCAGCGCCTTGAGCTGTGCGATCGAGGCCAGCGCGTGACCGGTCTGCAGCAGCTTGAGCATTTCGTCGAACAGGCGGCTTTGCGGCACGTCGGCCAGCAGGGCCCTGGCTTCGGCCAGCGGTTTGGCGGTCTTGGCTTCGAGCTTGAAACCCAGCGCGCTGAGCTTGGCCGAGAAACGCACGGCGCGGATGATGCGCACCGGGTCTTCGCGGTAGCGCGTGGCAGGGTCACCGATCATGCGCAGGGTGCGCTTTTTCGCATCACCGATGCCACCGTGGTAGTCGACCACGATCTGCGTCTGGGGGTCGTAGTACATGGCGTTGACGGTGAAGTCGCGGCGGGTGGCGTCTTCGTCCTGCGGGCCCCAGACGTTGTCGCGCAGCACACGACCGCTGGCGTCCACGGCGTGCTTGACGCCTTCGAGCTGGCGCTTGCTGGTGCGCTCGTTGCCCTTGACCTGCTCGGCAGCAGCGTTGTCGAGGTAGGCCCGGAAGGTGGAGACCTCGATCACCTCATGTTCACGGCCACGGCCGTAGACCACATGGACGATGCGAAAGCGCCGACCGATGATGAAGGCGCGGCGAAACAGGCCCTTGACCTGCTCTGGTGTGGCGTTGGTGGCCACATCAAAATCCTTGGGGCGCAGGCCCAGCAGCAAATCGCGCACGGCACCGCCCACGATGTAGGCCTCGAAACCTGCGTTCTGCAGGGTGCGCACCACGTTGATGGCACGCTCGTCCACCAGCTGGGGGTCAATGCCGTGCACGCTGGCCGGCACCTCGGTGCGCTTGCCGAAATAGGGCTTGTCGCTGGCGGGCTTGCCCAGCAGCTTGGTGATGAGTTTTTTGATCATTCTTGGAACAGGTCGAGGATGCGCCATCCTCTTTGGGTGGCCAATTGTCGCAGGCGGGCGTCGGGGTTGGTCGCCACCGGGTGCTGGGCCTTCTCCAGCAGGGGCAGGTCGTTCATCGAGTCCGAGTAAAAACTCATCTCGACATCGGTCCAGGTCAGGCCCCTGGCGGCCAGCCACTGCTCGACGCGGGCGACCTTGCCCTCGCGAAACGAGGGCGTGCCCCGGATCTCGCCGGTGATCCAGCCGTGGGCGTTGCGCTCGAGCTCCACCGCAATCAGTTCGCTCACGCCAAAAGCCTGGGCAATCGGTCGGGTCACGAACTCGTTGGTGGCCGTGACGATCATCACCGTGTCGCCAGCGCGCTGGTGGCTGCGCACCAAGTCGAGCGCAGGCGGCAGGATGCGCGGACGGATCACCTCGTCCATGTAGCGGTTGTGGGCCTTGGCCGCCTCCACCGGACCGCGCACGCAGGCCGCTTCGGTGGCAAAGCGCACGTATTCGTGGATGTCCAGCGTGCCGGCCTGGTAGTGGGCGTAAAAGGCGTCGTTGCGTTCGCGGAAGGTGGCGGCATCCTGCCAGCCCAGGTCAATGGTGAATTCGCCCCAGCTGTGGTCCGAGTCGATCGGCAGCAGGGTATGGTCAAGGTCAAAAAGAGCCAGTTTCATTCGTTTTCCAGCATGGCGCGCACCAGCGGGATGGTCAGGGCGCGTTGCGTCTGCAAGGCATAGTGGTCCAGATGATCGAGCAGCTGCATCAGGCTGCCCAGATCGCGGGAAAAGCGGCCGAGCATGTAATTCAACACCTCATCGCTCAAAAAAAGGCCGCGCGCGTCGGCGGCCTGACGCAGCACCGCACGACGCTCGGACTCATGGAGCACCTTCAGACCGTAAACATGACCCCAGCCAAGACGGGTGCGCAAATCGTCACGCAGCTGCAGGTCGGCTGGCGGCAGCTGGCCGGCAGCCAGCACCCAGCGCGGCGCGCCACTGCGGGGGGTGAGTGCATTGACAAACCAGTTGAAGGCCGTGTGTTGCTGTTCGCTGTTGTAGAGGTGCACATCGTCCATCAGCACCGCCACCCAGTCGTCATTGAACTCGGGCGGGTTGAAGGTGTAGCTGTCAAGCCAGCCCACAGCCTGGCCCTGTTCGCTCAGGGCCTGGTGCACTGCCTGCAGCAGGTGGGTCTTGCCCGAGCCGCCCTCGCCCCAGAGGTAGGTGGGCACCGGGGCGCGGGTGCCGCCCGAAGTCCACAGGCGCAGGTGGTTGATGGCGGCCTCGTTGGGACCGCTGAAAAATGAGTCCAGCGTCGGCCGTGTCGAGAGGCCGATGTCCAGTGCCATCTGTTTCATGGCCTGTCGTCCGGATTGGGGCCGTGGCGGTAAAGCGGACTGGCCAGGTAGTGCGCACGCACGCGGCGCAAGCCCACCAGCAGCACGGCACTGGCCGGCAAGGCGATGAGCACACCCACAAAGCCCAGCAGCTGGCCGAACGCCATCAGGGCCAGGATCACAGCGAGCGGATGCAAGCCGATGCGCTCACCCACCAGCCGCGGCGTCAGGACAAAACTCTCGAACAGCTGACCCAGGCCGTAGACCAACGCCACCATCAGCAGGGCTTGCGTGGGCGCGGCAAACTGCAGCAGGCCCGCCAGCATCGCCAACAGCAAGCCGGTGCCAAAGCCCAGGTAGGGCACAAACACGGCCAGACCGGTGAAGACACCGATCGGCAGGGCGAGATCCAGACCGAACAAGGCCAACCCACTGGCGTACCAGACGGCCAGCGCGAGCATGACCAGCAGTTGGCCACGCAGGTATTCGCCCATCACGCGGTCGCACTCGCCGGCAAAACCGTCCACCGCCTCGCGCCAGCGCGGCGGCACCAGCTCGAGCACAGTGGCCACCAGTCTGTCCCAGTCGTTGAGCATGAAGAACAGGGCCACCGGCACCAGCACCACATAACCCAGCACCGACAGCACGGCGCTGCCGCCGACCTTGAGCGAGGCCAGCACCGGGGCCATCCAGTCCTCGCGGTTGTCACTCAGCCAGGCCACGAGCCGGGCCTTGAGGTCGGCCAGGTCAAGCGAAAATTCGATGCCCAGCGCGTTCAGTGTCGGCTGCAGCAGCCCGGCCAAGCGGTCCAGCAAGCCAGGCAGCTGCTGACGCAGCAATGGCCATTCGCGCACCAGCACCGGGACCAGCAGGAAAAACAAGCCCAGCAAAGTCAGCAAGGCCAGGACTTCCACCACAACCACGCTCAGGCTGTGCGGCAGGCCCACCCGGTCCAGACGCAACACCAGCGGATGCAGCGCATAGGCCAGCACAGCAGCGACCACAAATGGGGTCAGCACCGGCGCCAGCCACCACAGGGCCAGCCCCAGCAGCAGCAAGACGCCAGACCAGGCCAGAAGGCGGTTGAAGGAAAGCGGAGCAGGTGCGGGCACGAAGGGCTCTGTCGGGTGTATGCAAGGGGTTCAGGGTGAACCCTTAAAATTACGGGTGATTTTAGTCTGCCTACCGTTTACCAGGCCCTTTTTACCCGAATTGAACGCCCGTCACGGGCCGCCCCCATGAGCCAAACTCCTCTCTCCTACAAAGACGCCGGTGTGGACATCGTTGCCGGCGATGAACTGGTCGAACGCATCAAGCCCCTGGCCAAAAAGACCATGCGTGAAGGCGTGCTGGCCGGCATTGGCGGCTTTGGCGCCCTGTTCGAAGTGCCCAAACGCTACAAGGAGCCGGTGCTGGTGAGCGGCACCGATGGCGTAGGCACCAAGCTCAAGCTGGCTTTTGAATGGAACATGCACGACACCGTGGGCATCGACCTGGTGGCCATGAGCGTCAACGACGTGCTGGTGCAGGGTGCCGAACCGCTGTTCTTCCTGGACTACTTTGCCTGCGGCAAGCTGGACGTGGACACGGCCGCCGCCGTGGTGGGCGGCATTGCCAAAGGCTGCGAACTCTCGGGCTGCGCCCTGATCGGCGGTGAAACTGCCGAAATGCCCGGCATGTACCCGGCCGGTGAATACGATCTGGCGGGCTTTGCCGTTGGCGCTGTTGAAAAGAGCAAGATCCTGACCGGCCAGAACGTGCAGGCCGGCGACGTGGTGCTGGGCCTGGCCTCGGCGGGCGTGCACTCCAACGGCTTCTCGCTGGTGCGCAAATGCATTGAACGCGCGGGTGCCAACACCCCGGCCACGCTGGACGGCAAACCGTTCAAACAGGCCATCATGGAGCCCACGCGCCTGTATGTGAAAAACGTGCTGGCCGCATTGGACAAGCACCCCATCAAGGCCCTGGCCCACATCACCGGCGGCGGCCTGCTCGAGAACATCCCCCGTGTGCTGCCCGCGGGCCTGGCCGCCCACCTGCAAAAAGGCAGCTGGCCGCAAACCGAACTCTTTGCCTGGCTGCAAAAGACGGCTGGCATTGATGACATCGAGATGAACCGCACCTTCAACAATGGCATCGGCATGGTGGTCGTGATCGCCGCCGATCAGGCCGATGCCTGTGCTGCCACACTGCGTGCTGCGGGCGAGACGGTCTACGCCATTGGCAAAATTGTGCCGCAGGGTGACGGTGCCCAGGTGGTGGTGGGCTGATCACAGCCCGGCCGAGCCCGCGATCTCCTTGACGCGGGCCTCCAGCGCCCCGTGGTCCGCCGCCAACGGCTCCGCCTCCAGATAGGCCTGCAGGTCTGCCAGCGCCTGACCTGCATGCCCCAGCTCGGCATGCACAAGCCCCCGGTCGCGTCGCTCGGCCATGTCGGCAGGCAACAGCACCACCAGCCGCTCCATCACGGCCAGCATGCGCGGCCAGTCTTCCTGGCTGCGGAAGATTTCCTTGAGGTTGCGCAGCATGCGCGCCAGCACATGGCGCGGCGGACAAGCCTGCAGGTACAGCCCCAGCGGCGTTTCACCCTCGTCCAGATCGGCCCCCGCATGGCGGTCCGCCTCGTCGCGGTAGGGTGCCAGCCGCTCGGCCAAGGTGTCCACCCCGAGCGACACCCCCGTGGCAGGGTCGATCACCACCAGCCCGGCATCGAGGGCCACCTTGACCAGAAAATGTCCTGGAAAAGCGATGCCCTGCGCGTTCAGACCCAGGCCCTGGGCCAGCTCCAGCCAGACCACGGCCAGCGAGACCGGTATGCCCCGACGTGTGCGCAGCACTTCACTGAGGTAGCTGTTCTCGGGGGCGTAATAGTCGTTGGCGTTCAGACCGAAACCAAGGTCCTTGTAGAACACCTGGGTCAGCACGGCCAGTCGCGTGAGGTCATCGGCGTCCGGCATCATGCGTGACTTCACGCGTTTGAGCAGCCGATCCACATCTTCGAGCACCTGCGCCACATCAAGCGTGGGTTCCTCATCCTGGGCCAGGCTGGCAGCGGCCTCCAGCAAAGGCAGGTCCTCGTCGCTGTGCACCAGGCTGGCGAAATAGTCCAGTGGCGTCGGGGGGATGAATTCAAGAGTGCTGCCCATGCTCACCGCCTCATGAAGGCCCGGGGCCGCAGGCCCAGCGCCAGCAACACGCCAAAGTACAGCACAGCGCTGGCCGCCAGAACCACCAGCATCTGCCCGATGCGCAGCCAGGGCTGGGTGCGCATCCCGACCCAGTCGAGCTGTTGCGCGGACAGGTGGAGCAAGATCGTCAGCAGCAGCGTCGCCGCAAGTACCTGCAGCGCAAACACGCGCCAGCCCGGTTGTGGTCTGTAGCTGCCCCGCCGCAGCAGGCCCAGCAGCAGCCACAAGGCATTGACCAGCGCCCCCAGACCGATCGACAGGGCCAGACCCGCGTGTTGTAGCCAGGGCACGAACACCAGGTTGAAGGCCTGCGTGACCACCAGCACCACCACCGCGATCTTGACTGGGGTGCGAATGTCCTGGCTCGCGTAATAGCCCGGCGCCAGCACCTTGATGGCCACCAGGCCCAGCAAACCCACGCCATAACCGGTCAGGGACAGGGTGGTCTGCTGCACATCCCTGTCGGTGAAAGCGCCGTAGTGGTAGAGCACGGCTACCAGGGGCTGGGCAAACACCAGCAGGGCGGCCGCGCAGGGCAAGGCCAGCAGCAGCACCAGGCGCAGGCCCCAGTCCAGCATGGCGGCATAGCGTTCGCCATCGCCCGTGGCCTTGGCCGCTGCCAGCTGCGGCATCAGCACGGCGCCCAGGGCCACCCCCAGCATGGCGGTTGGGAATTCCATCAGGCGGTCGGCGTAGCTGAGCCAGCTGACGCTACCGGCCGCCAGGTGCGAGGCGATCTGCGTGTTGATGAGCAATGAAATCTGAGCCACCCCCACCCCGAGCAGGGCCGGCCCCATCAGGACCAGGATGCGGCGCGTGGCCTCGTTGCGCCAGGCCATCCGCACCGCTGTCCAACCCATGCCCAAACGCGGCAGCAGCCCCAATCGCTTGAGGGCCGGCACCTGTACGGCCAGCTGCAGCACACCGCCCAGCATCACACCGACTGGCAGGGCGTAAATGGCGTCCACACCTTTTGTCGGCAGCCAGGGCGAGAGCAGCCAGGCGGTGCCGATCATGCTGAGGTTGAGCAGCACCGGTGTGGCGGCCGGTACGGCAAAGCGCCTCCAGGTATTGAGGATGCCCGCAGAGAGGGCCACCATCGACATGAAGCCGATGTAAGGGAACATCCAGCGCGTCATGGTGACGGCAGCGTCGAAGCCCGGCCCCTGACGCAGACCACTGGCCAGCAGCCAGACCAATGCTGGCGCCAGCAGCACCCCCAGCAAGGAGAAAGCCAACAGCACCCAGGCCAGCACGGTGGCCACGCTGTCAATGGCGGTTTTGGTGGTCGCATCGCCGTGTTCGGCCCGTGTGGCGGCCAGCACCGGCACAAAGGCCTGGCTGAAGGCGCCCTCGGCGAACAGGCGACGGAACAGGTTGGGAATGCGAAACGCCACATTGAAGGCGTCGGTCAGGGCGCTCGCCCCGAACATGGCAGCGATCAGGAGCTCCCTCGCCAGCCCGGTGATGCGCGAGGCCAGGGTAAAGAGGGAGACGACAGAGGCGGAACGAAACAGACTCACCCGCCAAGTGTAGCGGCCCGGACCGGGACTGAAATGCATCTTGCCGGGTCTGCTAGAATACCGGGTTCGCTGACATCATCCTCAGACACCAAAGGAAATCAAAATGGCATCTGGAAAGCCGAAGAAAAAGAACCCCCGTCTGGCCTCGGGCCGCAAGCGCGCACGCCAGGACGTGAAACTCAACGCCGCGAATTCCTCGCTGCGCTCCAAATACCGCACCGCCGTCAAGAACGTCGAAAAGGCAGTTGCCGCTGGCGACAAGACCAAGGCCGCTGAGCTGTTCGGCAAGATGCAGGCCGTGGTGGACACGATCGCCGACAAGGGCATCTTCCACAAGAACAAGGCCGCTCGCGACAAGAGCCGCCTGAGCGCCAAAGTCAAGGCCCTGGCCCTGGCTGCAGCCTGATCCGCTCCACAAGATCAACAGCCCGGCAGGGCCACAGCCCTGCCGCCGTTTGAAACGGGTGCGCTGTCAGCGAAACACAAAAACCGCCTTCGGGCGGTTTTTTCATGGCTTACTTCACCTTAGGCGGATCGGGCAGCAAACAGGCCTCGACCACCTGCAGGTTGTTGTCCTTCGCGAAGTTCATCACGAAGTTCCAGGCCATCGGCTCGTACTCTTGAAGCTCACGGTTGACCACCACGCACTTGGTGTTGCCCATGGTTGTTGGAATGCACCAGGGTGAATAGCTCAGGTGGCTGCCGGGACTGACACCGCCAGGACGGAACTGGCTCATGACGCCTGCCAGACGTTCGGCCCAGTCGCTGGGGCGGAACGTTCTGCCATCCTGGGTGATGCCCTGGATGAAGACTTCTTTGGCGTTGTTGGAAACCATCGGATAGAGGCGGTGAAGTGGTGCGCCAGAGCTCGGGATCGCCGCCCTCTGGGGGTCCCCAGTATTTTATCTTATATAAGACTTGAAGCCGCCCGGTAACCCTGGACAAGTCGGTGAAATTTGCATGACAGCACGCAGTGCTGCTGCGCCCGGCATCTCTGATAAATGCCCCTAAAATCACATTTCAACGGCCCTCTTTTTCGTTGGGCCGCTTTTTATTTGCAACGGAGTTCACGCATGACCGCTTTCATTGAAGCCGCCTCGCCGCACACCATGAACACCTACGGGCGCCTGCCAATCGCGCTCGAACGTGGTCAGGGCTGCCGCGTCTGGGACGTCAATGGCAAGCAGTACCTTGACGCACTGGCCGGCATTGCCGTGAACACCCTGGGCCACAACCACCCCGAGCTCGTGCCGGCCCTGCAGGACCAGCTGGCCAAGATCATCCACAGCAGCAACTACTACCACATCCCCAACCAGGAAAAGCTGGCGGCCAAGCTGGTGGAACTCTCGGGCATGAGCAATGTGTTTTTCTGCAACTCCGGCCTGGAAGCCAACGAAGCTGCGCTCAAACTGGCGCGCAAGTTCGGCCACGACAAAGGCATTGCCCTGCCCAAGATTGTGGTGTACGAAAAAGCCTTCCATGGCCGCTCCATTGCCACGCTCAGCGCCACCGGCAACAAGAAGGTGCAGGAAGGTTTTGCGCCGCTGGTCGAAGGCTTCATCCGCGTGCCTCTCAACGACATCGAAGCCCTGAAGGCAGCCACGGCCAATGACCCGGATGTGGTGGCAGTGTTTTTTGAGACCATCCAGGGCGAAGGCGGCGTCAACCCGATGCGCGCCGACTACCTGCGCCAGGTGCGCGCCCTGTGTGACGAAAAAGACTGGCTGCTGATGATCGACGAGGTCCAGTGCGGCATGGGTCGCACTGGCAAATGGTTCGCCCATCAGTGGGCAGGCATCGTGCCCGACGTGATGCCGCTGGCCAAGGGCCTGGGCTCGGGGGTGCCGATCGGCGCCGTCGTGGCCGGTCCCAAGGCGGCCAGCATCTTCCAGCCGGGCAACCACGGCGGCACCTTTGGCGGCAATCCGCTGGCCATGCGCGCGGGGGTGGAGACCATCCGCATCATGGAAAAGGATGGCCTGATGGACAACGCCGCCAAGGTGGGTGCCCACCTGCGCAGCGGGCTGGAAAAAGCCCTGGCAGGCACGCCCGGCATCAAGGAAATCCGGGGCCAGGGCCTGATGATCGGCATCGAGCTCGACAAACCCTGTGGCGTCCTCACCGGCCGCTGCGCCGAAGCCGGCCTGCTCATCAGCGTCACCGCCGACAGCGTGGTGCGCCTGGTGCCGCCCCTGATCATGACCACCGCCGAGGCCGACGAGGTCATCGCCCTGCTGGTGCCGCAGATCCAGACATTTCTCTCAGAGCAAGCATGACCATCCGCCACTACCTCCAGTTCACGGACTGCACGGCCGACGAGTACGCTCACCTGTTCGCGCGTGCAGCCGAAATCAAGCGCAAGTTCAAAGCTTACGAGAAGTACCACCCGCTGGCCGACCGCACGCTGGCCATGATTTTCGAGAAGGCCAGTACGCGCACGCGCGTGAGCTTTGAAGCCGGCATGTACCAGCTTGGCGGCTCGGTGGTGCACCTGACCACGGGCGACAGCCAGCTGGGCCGGGCTGAACCCATCGAAGACAGTGCCCGCGTCATCAGCCGCATGGTCGATCTGGTGATGATCCGCACCTTCGGGCAGGACAAGATCGAGAAATTTGCGCAGTTCTCGCGCGTGCCGGTCATCAATGGCCTGACCAACGAATTCCACCCCTGCCAGATCATGGCCGACATCTTCACCTTCATCGAACACCGCGGCTCGATCCAGGGCAAGGTGGTGGCCTGGGTGGGTGATGGCAACAACATGGCCAACACCTGGCTGCAGGCTGCCGAACTGCTGGGCTTCACGGTGCATGTCAGCACGCCCAGCGGCTACGAAGTCAACGCCGACGTGGCTGGCCTCAAGGGTTCAAGCCGTTACAAGGTGTTCAGCGATCCGCTCGAAGCTTGTCGCGGCGCCGACCTGGTCACCACCGACGTGTGGACCAGCATGGGCTACGAAGCCGAAAACGAAACCCGCAAAAAGGCGTTTGCCGACTGGTGCGTGGACGAGGCCATGATGCAAGCCGCCAAACCCGACGCACTGTTCATGCACTGCCTGCCCGCCCACCGCGGCGAAGAGGTCACTGCCGAGGTCATCGATGGCCCGCAATCCGTGGTGTGGGATGAGGCGGAGAACCGCATGCATGTGCAAAAAGCACTCATGGAGTTCCTGCTGCTGGGCCGCGTGCACGGCTGATCGACGCATCTGACATGAGCCAGTGCACCACCTGCGGCGCCTGCTGCGCCAGCTTTCGGGTGGATTTTTCGGTCTTTGAATATGAAGAAGGCGGTGGCTCGGTCCCGGCAGGCCTGGCCGCCCCCATCACCGACAGCACCTGCCGCATGCGCGGCACCGACCATAGCCCGCCACGCTGTGGGGCGTTGTATGGTCGGATTGGCGAGAAAGCCACTTGCGGCATCTACGAATGGCGCCCCTCCCCCTGTCGCGAATTTGAAGAAGGCAGCGACGCCTGCCTGCGCGCCCGCCAACGCCATGGACTGCCTTCCCTGAGCACCTGACCCCACCTGCCCTCGGCCAAGCTGGCCCCCTGGGGGACACAGATCAGCCTTTCGCACCCTCGAGCAAAAGACGGACCGGTGCGGGCAACCCCAGCTGCGGCCAGTCCTGTGCGTCGACCCACTGGCCTTCGCATTGCGGCGAATGCCTTTCCGGCAGATGCAGGCGCACCGGGTGCAGGTACAAGTCCCGGTGGGTCAGCACATGCTTCCAGGGAGCGATGTGGTGCAGCGATTGGCCGTGCGCACTGGCCGCCAAGAGACCGGCCTCGTCCTCAAACACCGGCAGACTGAACAAGCCAGCCCAGATACCGCGTGCCGGGCGCTTGTGCAGCCAGACCTGGCCTCGGGCGTTCACGGCCCAGAGCAGCCACAACGTGGCGCTGCTGCGCTTGACCTTGCGCGTCTTGACGGGGTAAGCCAGTGGCTGGCCCTGGTGGTGCGCGACACACAGCCGCTGAACCGGACAGGCTTCGCACTGCACCTTGCGCGGCTGGCACAGCGTGGCACCCACATCCATCAGCGACTGGGTATAGGCCGGCATGTCCCGGGCCTGCTCAGGCAGCAGGCGTTCGGCCAGAGCCCACAGTTCACGCTCACTGGCCGCCACGGCCAGATCGGCGCTGTAGCCCAGCACACGGGTCAGCACACGTTTGACGTTGCCATCCAGAATCGATACCCGCTCGTCAAAACAGAAGGCTGCAATAGCGGCAGCCGTTGAGCGACCAATGCCAGGCAGGGTCTGCAGCAACTCGGCAGACTTTGGGAACGCGCCGCCAAAACGATCCATCACCTCTTGCGCGCAACGGTGCAGGTTGCGCGCCCGGCTGTAGTAACCCAGCCCGCTCCACAACCCCAGCACATCGTCCTGCGGCGCAGCCGCCAGGGCGACCACATCGGGAAAACGCTGCAAAAAGCGCGGGTAGTAATCGAGCACGGTGCTGACCTGGGTCTGCTGCAGCATGATCTCGGAGAGCCAGACCCGGTAGGGGTCGCGGGTGTGCTGCCAGGGCAGGTGCTGGCGGCCCTTGCGGCGCTGCCAGTCGACCATCTGGCCGGCAAAGCCTGCGGGCAATGTCAATTCTTCTGGCATGTGGGGCAATAGAAAGTGGTGCGCTGGCCCTGCACGATGGAGCGGATCGATGTGCTGCAGACGCGGCAGGGTTGGCCCGCACGGCCGTAGACAGCGGCTTCGAGCTGGAAATAGCCCGTCTTGCCCTCGGCGCTCACAAAGTCCCGCAGGCTGCTGCCCCCCTGCAGTACCGCGCGCGAGAGCACATCGATGATGGCCGCATGCAAGCGCACAGCACGTGGGCGGGAGATCTGTCTGGCTGGCAATGTCGGACGGATGCCCGCCAAAAACAGCGCCTCGGAGGCATAAATGTTGCCAACCCCGACAACGATGTCACCGGCCAGAAGCACCTGCTTGATGGACGCCGAGCGCTTGCGCAGGGCCGTATGGAAAGCCACAGCATGGAATCCGCCATTCAGAGGCTCCACCCCCAGATGCCCCAGCAGTTTCTGCGCCTGTGGCGAGTGTTCCGAAGGGGCCCAGACCACGGCACCAAAACGCCTGGGGTCATGCAGCCGCAGCGTCCCCCTGTCTGTCACAAGGTCCATGTGGTCGTGCACGCCAGCCTCGGGCTGGACAGGCGCGAAATTCAGACTGCCCGACATGCCCAGGTGCAGCAGCAGCAGGCCCTGATCCAGATCGAGCAGCAGGTACTTGCCCCGCCGGCGAACCGCCCTGATCTGCTGGCCGCACAGGGACTGGGCCTGAACACCCAATGGCCAGCGCAGGGGTTTGCCCATGCGCAACACACGGATGCGCGCACCGGCAATCCGGTCGGCAAAGCTCAGGCGGGTGACTTCGACTTCGGGCAGTTCAGGCATGGAAACAGCGGCTCTTGTGGCAATGGCCGCAAGGCCGGAGGGCTGCAGACGCTGGATTATCATGCCCGCATGAAATCCTGGTTGCGCATTGCCGTTTTGTCCTCCTGCATCCTGACGTCTGGCGTGCAGGCTGCCACGCCTTCGGACAAACCAGCGGTGCCAGCGGCTCAGTCCGCACTGGACGCCGTGCTTTTCTACCAGCTCTTGCTGGGCGAGCTCAACGTGCGTCAGGGGTCTCCAGGCGCAGGGTTTTCGCTGATCCTGGACGCTGCGCGCAAGACACGTGATCCCGCCCTTTTCCAGCGCGCAGTGGATGTGGCGCTGCAGGCACGCTCGGGCGAAGCCGCGCTGCAGGCTGCGCAGACGTGGAAACGTGAAATACCCCTCGCGCCCGAGCCCAACCGTTACATCCTGCAGATCCTGCTGGCGCTCAACAGGATCGATGAAGCAGGTCAGGCCCTGGCCAGTTCAATCGACGAATTGCCCGTCTCCGAAAAACAGGGGGCCATCATTTCCATCCCGCGGGTGTTCGCCCGCGTGAGCGACAAGGCCCAGGCCGCACGTGTCGTCGAGAACGCCCTTCAGCGCAGCCTCGCGCAAAAGGGTTTGGAAGCCACCGCCTGGACGACCATCGGTCGCATGCGGCGCGATGCCCAGCAGATGCAGCAGGCCATCGAGGCGGCCCTCAAGGGCCATGCCGCCGATCCTCAGGCCCAGGGGCCCCTGATCCTCGGGCTGAGCCTGCTGCCATCGGGCTCTGCAGACATCCGGCGCATGCTCGATGAAGCCATGCGTGGCCCCGTTTCGCCCGAGATGCGGCTGAGCTATGCCCGCAGCCTGATCGCCCTTCAGGCACAAAGCGATGCCCTGGTGCAATTGCAGCAGCTGACCGGGCAGCATCCGGCGTTTTCCCCAGGATGGCTGCTGCAGGGTCTGCTGCAAATCGACCTGGGCCAACCCAGCCAGGCCCGTCAGAGCCTTGTGCAGCATGTGGAATTGGTCAGGAACAGCCAGGAGGCCGAACAGCAGGCCGGGCTGACGGAAGCGCTCATGGCCTTGTCCCAGCTGGCACAGCAGCAAGGCGAACTGGATCAGGCCGCACGCTGGCTCAACCAGATTCCTGCCAGCGCCGACCCGGTGCGGCTGGCCATTCGTCGCGCCGAGGTGCTCGAGCAGCAAGGCCGCCCTGACGAGGCGCGCGTCGTCCTCAGCCAGGTCCAGCCTGCCACAGCAGAACAGGCCAAACGCAAGACACTGGCACTCTCGCGCTGGATGCGGGAGCATCGCCAGGCCGAGCAGGCCTATACCCTGGTCCAGCAAGCCCTGGGGCCGAGCGCTGACGACGTCGAATTGCTGACCGAGCTGTCCATGGTGACCGAAAAGCTCAAGCGCTATGAAGAAATGGAAAAACTGCTGCGCCAGCTCATGCGCATGCGGCCGCAGGACCCCCATGCCTTCAATGCGCTGGGCTATTCGCTGGCCGACCGAGGCATCCGACTGGAAGAAGCCCGCCAGCTGATCCAGCAAGCTGTCCAGTTGGCGCCGCAGGACCCTTACATCCAGGACAGTCTGGGCTGGGTGGAGTTCCGGCTCAACCGCCCCGAGGAAGCCCTGCGCATCCTGCGCGCAGCCTACCAGGCCCGTCCGGACGCCGAAATTGCGGCGCACCTCGGGGAGGTGCTGTGGTCTCTTGGGCAGCGCAACGAAGCGGCCCGCATCTGGCGCGAGGGTCTTCTGCTCAAGGCCGACAACGATACCTTGCTGGACACGATGCGCCGGCTGGGTTTCAAACCATGAACCGGCGTCTGGCCATGCTGGCAGCCAGCCTGATGCTGGGCGCGTGTGCGACACCGCCGCGGCCACAGCCCCCCGAGGCTTTCTGGTCTGGCCGCATCGGCTTGCAGGTGATGGGCGAGACACCGCAAAACCTGCATGTGGCATTCGAACTGCAGGGCTCTGCACAAAACGGGGAACTGACCCTTCTGGGACCGGTCAGCAGCGTGCTGGCACGACTGAGCTGGAACCCGCGGCAAGCCATGCTTGAACGGGGCAACGAGCGATGGGTCCAGCCCACGGTGGAAGCCCTGACACAGCAGCTGGTACAGACCCCTTTGCCGGTGCAACTTCTGTTTGACTGGATCGAGGGACGGCCGGTGACCCACGCCGGCTGGGAGCCGGACCTGAGTGCGCGAACGCAGGGTCGCATCACGGCCAGACGCACCTCCCCCGCGCCCGAAGCCTTGCTGCGCATCCTGCTCGACCAGTGAGCTCACATACCCCCTGCCGATAATCGCCGCATGAAAGCCCTGTTCGACGTCCCGGCTCCGGCCAAGCTCAACCTGTTCCTGCACGTGACCGGCCGACGCGAAGATGGCTACCACCTCCTGCAGTCGGTGTTCATGCTGATCGACTGGTGCGATACGCTGCACTTCGAACTGCGCGCTGATGCGCGCGTGCTCCGCCACGATCTCGGCACACCGCTGCCTGCCCAAGACCTGATCACACGTGCAGCCGCCTTGCTGCAGCAGGTCACGGGCACCGCCCTGGGGGCTGACATCAGCATCGATAAACGCATCCCGGCCCAGGCAGGCATGGGAGGTGGCTCATCCGACGCGGCCACTACCCTGCTGGCGCTCAACCGCCTGTGGAATCTGCAGCTGACCCAGCAGCAGCTGGAAAAGCTGGGCTTGCAACTGGGCGCCGATGTGCCCTTTTTCCTGCGCGGTCGCAATGCATGGATCGAAGGCGTGGGCGAGCAGATCACCCCGATCGATCTGCCCGCGGCGCACTTTTGCGTCGTCAAACCCCCGGCCGGCGTCGAAACAGCCAGCATTTTTCGGCACCCCCAACTCGGGCGATCCACAAAACCTGCTACAATCGCTGTCTTTGCTGCAGATCCTTACGGCTTTGGCCGCAACGACCTGCAACCCGTGGCAGAAATGCTCTGCCCCGAAGTTTCAAAAGCGATCGGGCTGCTCGAATCGCACAAACTTCAGGCTAGAATGACGGGCTCCGGCAGCGCAGTGTTCGCACGCTGCACACCAGGAGACGCAGCGATTCAGGCGCCTGACCACTGGATCGTTCGTGAATGCAGCAATTTGGAAGTTCATCCCTTGCAGGGGTGGGCAACCAGCGACAATTGATCGGTGGGCTGTTGCAAGACAGTCAACCTGTGTAGGGGAGTCGCCAAGTTGGTTAAGGCACCGGATTTTGATTCCGGCATGCGAGGGTTCGAGTCCTTCCTCCCCTGCCAAATGACACATACCGTCCAGGCCCTGTTTTGCTGATCGCTGGAATGCTCATGCAGCCGACTTCTTCCGCCAAGCCCGATTTCATGCTCTTCACTGGCAACGCCAATCCGGCCTTGGCAGCAGAAATTGCCCGCAACCTGGGCACCGAACTCGGGGCAGCCGATGTCGGCCGCTTCTCTGACGGCGAAGTGACCGTCGAGCTCAAGCAAAACGTGCGGGCCCGCGAGGTTTTCGTGATCCAGTCGACCTGTGCGCCGACCAACGAAAACCTGATGGAACTGCTCATCATGGTCGACGCGCTCAAGCGTGCTTCGGCCGAGCGCATCACCGCCGTCATCCCCTACTTCGGCTACGCCCGCCAGGACCGCCGCCCGCGTTCCACCCGTGTGCCAATTTCGGCCAAGGTCGTGGCCAACATGCTGCAGGCCGTGGGCGTGGGCCGCGTGCTGACCATGGACCTGCACGCCGACCAGATCCAGGGCTTTTTCGACATTCCGGTCGACAACATCTATGCCTCGCCGGTGCTGCTGGGCGACCTGCGCCAGAAAAACTATGAGGACCTGATCGTGGTCTCGCCCGATGTCGGTGGCGTGGTGCGCGCGCGCGCGCTGGCCAAGCAGCTGGGCTGCGATCTGGCCATCATTGACAAGCGCCGCCCCAAGGCCAACGTGTCCGAAGTCATGCACGTCATTGGCGACATCGACGGCCGCAACTGCGTGATCATGGACGACATGATCGACACCGCCGGCACCCTGGTCAAAGCCGCCGAAGTGCTCAAGGACCGCGGCGCCAAGAACGTCTATGCCTATTGCACGCACCCGATCTTCTCGGGTCCGGCCATCGACCGCATCGCCCAGGGCTCTGCTCTTGACGAAGTCGTCGTGACCAACACCATTCCGCTGTCGGCCAATGCGGCCGCCTGCAAAAAAATTCGCCAACTCTCCGTGGGTCCGCTGGTGGCTGAAACCATCCAGCGCATCGCCAAGGGCGAGTCGGTGATGAGCCTGTTCTCGGACCAGAACTGATCTGGGCCATCAGGCGCACGCAGCCTGCCGTCAGCCGACTGGCAGGCTTTTTGTTGAACAGGGGCTGCACTGGTCGCGGTCGGTCCCATCAGGAGATTGATATGAAATTCACCGCTTTCGAGCGTTCCAAGCAGGGTACGGGTGCGAGCCGCCGTCTGCGCAATTCGGGCAAGACCCCCGGCATCGTCTATGGTGGCTCCGGCGAGCCCAAGCTGGTCGAGCTGGACCACAACGCCCTGTGGCACGCCCTGAAAAAAGAAGCTTTCCACGCCAGCATCCTGGACATGGAACTGAACGGCCAGACCAGCAAGGTCCTGCTGCGCGACTACCAGATGCACCCCTTCAAGCAACTGGTGCTGCACGTCGACTTCCAGCGCGTGGAAGCCAACACCATGCTGCACATGAAGGTGCCACTGCACTTCTCTGGCGAAGAGAACTCGCCTGCCGTCAAGAACGACAAATGCCTGGTCAACCACGTTGTCAACGAAATCGAAGTGAACTGCCTGCCCGCAGATCTGCCCGAATTCATCGCTGTGGACCTGTCCAAGCTCGAGAGCGGCAAGTCCCTGCACCTGAACGACATCTCCCTGCCCAAGGGCGTGAAGGCCGTGACCCACGGCAAGCCCAACCCCGTGCTGGTCTCCGTGACCCTGCCGGTCGAGGAAGAGATCGTGGCTGCCCCCGTGGCCGCTGAAGCTCCGGCCAAGGGCAAAGGCAAGAAGTAATTCCTGCCCCACCCGGTTCATGGCCCGCTGTGTCGCAAGACCTGCGGGCCTTGTTGTTTCTGGCACGCAGGCACACACCAGATAATTCAACCCCATGATCAAATTGCTTGTCGGCCTGGGCAACCCCGGCCCGGAATACGAAGACACCCGGCACAACGCTGGCTTCTGGTTCATCGACGCCGTGGCGCGCGAACTCAAGGTCTCTCTGGTGCCAGAGCGCAGCTACCACGGCCTGGTGGCACGCACCAGCGTGAACGGCCAGAACGTCTGGCTGCTGCAACCGCAGACCTTCATGAATGTGTCGGGCAAGTCGGTGGCGGCCCTGGCGCGATTTTTCAAGATCCAGCCCGACGAGATCCTGGTGGCGCACGACGAAATGGACATCGCACCGGGCGAAGCCAAGCTCAAAAAGGGGGGCTCGCATGCCGGCCACAACGGATTGCGCGACATCCATGCCCAGCTGGGCACACAGGACTACTGGCGTCTGCGCATCGGCGTGGGGCATCCCGGCAACAAGGCCGAGGTGGTGAGCTGGGTGCTCAAGAAACCGATGGCCGAACACCGGGAGGCGATTCATGCGAGCATCGAACGCGCGGTGACGGCCTTGCCTTTGCTGCTGGCCGGCGAGATGGAAAAAGCCATGGTCAAGATCCACACCAGCAAGCCGCCTCGGCCGAAACCACCCCGGCCTGCTGCACCTGTTTCTGAGGCTACTTGAAGGCTCGCTGGGGTTTTCCGGCGCGGGTTGGGCTTGGGGCCGGGCAACGATCTATGCGCACCCGCATCATGAGGAGACCAGCCCTGTCCTCACCACAGCCCTCCTTGAGGCGGAACGTCAAACCGACTGCAGCCTTCGGTATTTCGCCCAAAGCGATTCCTGCGACTCCACCCGCTGCGGATTGACCGGAATGCAGGCCACCGGACACACCTGTACGCATTGTGGCTCGTCAAAATGCCCCACACACTCGGTGCACTTGTCCGGGTTGATCTCGTAGATTTCCGGGCCGAGGTAAATTGCCTGGTTCGGGCACTCAGGCTCGCACACATCGCAGTTGATGCATTCGTCGGTGATCATCAAGGCCATGACACCACCCCGCACGGAAAACGCTGGAAACTCATGCCGGGATTATCCCCGAGCCCCATGAGTCCTCAAGCTTTGGAGGGCGATGTGATGGGGTAAACCGCCGCGGGCGGCAGGCCTTCGAGGTGGTCGGTCTGCGCCCACTGAACGATCTCGAAGCGTTTGCCATCGGTGCGCACATGGTTCAGACCGGCATTCGGAATCGGACACTCACGCGGCTCGCCCAGCGCCTGACCCGTGGCGCTGCGGTAGATCATGTCCAGCACACCACCGTGCGAGACAACGATCGTGGATCGCCAGCCTTCTTGCAGACAACGATCGACCAGCGATTGCACCGCCAGCATGACACGGGCATGGAACTGCCGACGCGACTCACCGCCCTGAGGTGCAAAATCCGGGTCATGCCGGCGCCATCCATGGACGATTTCGGGGTGGCGCTGCTGGATTTCATCCAAAGTCAGGCCCTCGATCACGCCAAACGCCTGCTCGCGCCAGAGGCTGTCGGGCAAGGCCGGTGTCTGCCACTGTCCCGCCAGAGGCTCGGCTGTCTGGCGCGTGCGCAGCAGGTCGCTGGCCAGCAAAGGACGCGGCGGCAAGCCAGCCAGATGCGCCCCCAGCCGCTGCGCCTGCTGGAGCCCCAGGGCGTTCAGCGGCGCGTCCAGGTGCCCCTGAAACCGCAGCTCGCGGTTCCAGTCGGTTTCGCCATGTCGGACCAGCCAGAGATCAA
>Ga0256340_1000013_pt1 | contig 23501 bp, 19 predicted proteins | sample AtltaT_3_FD_183807 | JGI IMG/M metagenome (GOLD analysis project Ga0256340, IMG submission 183807) | Metatranscriptome of freshwater microbial communities from Altamaha River, Georgia, United States - Atl_Colum_RepC_8h (Metagenome... | ecosystem: Environmental > Aquatic > Freshwater > River...
ATCCGTAGGTCCCTGGTTCGAGCCCAGGTCGGGGAGCCAAAGTTTTGCGGGATTAGCTCAGTTGGTAGAGCGATACCTTGCCAAGGTATAGGTCGAGAGTTCGAGCCTCTTATCCCGCTCCATTTCAAAAGGCCTGCTGAAGTTGCTTCAGCAGGCCTTTTGTTTTTTCAGGCCACGTCTTCGATCGTCTGTCCGTCGTCCACCAGCGCGCCGCTGCGCGCCAGGTCGGCGATCAGCTGCTCCAGCCAGACGTTTTGCGGTGCGCCTGCGCCGTAGTGCTGGTGCAGGCTGTGCATGTAGGGCACCCCTTGTGCCCACGCCAGAAAATCGCCGCGGCCAATGCGGCCAAACTCCTGGAGCTTGAACTTGAGCAGCACCTTGGCGCCGTAGCGGGCGTGTTTGTCGGGTGTTCTGGCAAAGGCCTCGAGCTTTTGCCGCGCGCGCTGCAGGGCGCCTGCCGTGTCGGCGAACACCGGGCCATGGCCGGGGATGATGGTGTGCGGGTTGAGCCCTTCGATCAGGTCGAGTGTCGCGGCCACATCGTCAAAGCCAGCCACGCCTTCGAGTTCGGGAAAGACCACGCCAAAGCCGTTTTGCCAGAGCGCGTCGGCCGAGATCAGCAGCCGGTGCTGCGGCGCAAACAGGATGACCGAGTGGGGGTCGTGGCCGGGCGCGGCATGCACCTGCCACTCGGTGCCGGCCCAGCGGTGGCTGCTGCCCGGCTGCAGCAGGCCGGTGATGGCAAACGGCGGGCAGGTCTGGCCGGTGGGCAGGTAGCTCAGCTCCGCGTCGCGCCAGGCGCGCACCGGCTCGGCCAGGCCCGGCGGGATACGGGTCTCCAGCGCGCTGTAGCGCCGCTGCAGTGCGGCATTGCCGCCGCAGTGGTCGCTGTGCAGGTGGGTGTTGACCAGGCGGTCCAGTGGCCTGCCCTGCAGGGCGCGCTCGACCAGCGCCAGGGTCTGCGCGGCGTGGGTGGCGTAGCCGCTGTCCACCAGCGTGGCGCTGTCCTCGTCGGTCAGCAGGATGTTGTTGGATGAGAGCCAGCCGCGTTCAAAAACCTGAACGCCGGTGGGCAGCAGGCGCTCGGCCATCACTTGCCGCTGCGCAGTTCGCGACGCAGGATCTTGCCCACGTTGGACTTGGGCAGTTCGTCGCGGAACTCGATGTATTTGGGGCGCTTGTAGCCGGTCAGGTTGTCGTGGCAGAAACGCGCGACCGCGTCTTCGGTCAGGAGCGGGTCGTTGCGCACCACAAACACCTTGATGGCTTCGCCCTGCGAGGTGTCGGGCACGCCCACGGCAGCGCATTCGACCACGCCAGGGCAGGTGGAGATGACGTTTTCGAGTTCGTTGGGGAAGACGTTGAAGCCGCTGACGATGATCATGTCCTTCTTGCGGTCGACGATGCGGGTGAAGCCTTCGGTGTCCATGATGCCGATGTCGCCGGTGCGCATGAAGCCGTCGGCGGTGAAGGTCTTTTCATTTTCTTCGGGCTTGTTGTAGTAGCCCGGCATCACGTTGGGGCCCTTGATGCAGATTTCACCCGACTCGCCCACCGGCACGTTCTGCCCGTTGTCGTCCTTGATGGCGATCTCGATGCCCGGCAGCGGCAGGCCGATGTTGCCGCTGAAGTGTTTTTGTGTGACCGGGTTGTTGGTGCCGATGGCGCAGGTCTCGCTCATGCCCCAGCCTTCGATCATGGCACTGCCGGTGGCCTGTTGCCACTGGCGGGCGGTGCCCTCGGAAGCGGCCATGCCACCCGCCTGCGTCAGGCACAACGAGCTGAAGTCGATGGTTTTGAACATGGGGTGGTTGAGCAGCGCGTTGAACAGCGTGTTGACGCCCGGCAGGATGTGGAAGGGGCGCTTCTTGAGTACTTCGATGAACTTGCCAAAGTCGCGCGGGTTGGGGATCAGTGTCAGATGCGAGCCCTGACGAATGGCCAGCAGGCACAGGGTGAGCGCGAAGATGTGGTACAGAGGCAGCGCGGCAATCGAGTTGACCTTGCGCAGATCGCCCACGCGCTCGAGCGCCGGCTTGAACCAGGCCTCGGCCTGCAGCATGGCAGCGACGATGTTGCGGTGGGTCAGGACCGCGCCCTTGGACAGGCCGGTGGTGCCGCCGGTGTATTGCAGGAAGGCGATGTCGTCCATGCCCTGGGGGGTGGGCTTGAGCGTGAGGTTGCGGCCGCGGGCCATGGCCTGACGCCAGGGGGTGACGGTGCGGCCGTTGTCCAGCGGCAGCTCGAACTCGGGCACCAGCTTGGCCAGGTGGCGCACGGCAAAGGTCATCCAGCGGCCATACACAGGCCCCAGCATGTCGCCCAGTGCGGTCACCACGGTGTGGCGGATCTGCGTGTGCGCGATGACTTCCTGCAGGGTATGGGCGAAGTTTTCAAGGATGACGATGGCGGTGGCGCCCGAGTCCTTGAGCTGGTGTTCGAGCTCGCGCGCGGTGTAGAGCGGGTTGACGTTGACGCAGGTGTAGCCGGCGCGGATCACTGCGGACATGGTCACGGCGAACTGTGGCAGGTTGGGCAGCATGATGGCCACGCGGCTGCCTTTTTCCAGGCCTTGTGCCTGCAGCCAGGCGCCCAGCGCGGCCGACTCGCGGTCCAGATCGCGGTAGCTCATCCAGCGGTCCATGCAGACAGAGAACGGACTGCCGGCATGTTCGCGGAAGGCTCGCTCGAGCACATCGGTCAAAGAGCTGTACTGCTCGGGGTGGATGTCGTGTGCGACACCCGGGGGGTAGCTCTTGAGCCAGATTTTTTCCATGCGAAGGTCTCCTTTGTGCTGCGATTGTGCGCAAGAAAAAGCACGACCGTGCTCCGGATAAATCCCCGGTCGACTTTTGCAAGGTCCCGGGGGTGACAAATCCGCGCCAGTTTGGCCCCGCTTGCCCGAGGGCTTGCAATTGCAGGCAGAATAAGGGTAAATACTTATCCTGCTGTCACACACCCTATGGACTCCAACGCTTCCAGGCCTCCGGGATTCTGGCGCCGCCTTTGGCAGCGCTGGTTCTCTGCCGCCGACCCCGGCACTGCGGGCGGGGCGCCGCGCCCTTTTGGGTGGGTGCCGATCCGGGCGCTGTCGCCTCGCCACCGGCCGCGCATCCTGACGCATTTGCTGGCGCTGTCCGACAACGACCGTTACCTGCGCTTTGGCTATCCGGCCACCGACGAGCACATCCAGCGCTATGTGGATGGGCTCAATTTCGGGCGCGACGAGATTTTTGGCATCTTCAACCGCCGCCTGCAGCTGGTGGCCATGGCGCACCTGGCGTTTTCGGTGGACCCGAAATGGTCCACCTGCGCCGAGTTCGGTGTGTCGGTGGCGGCCAGCCAGCGCGGGCGTGGCATGGGGGCCAAGCTGTTTGACCGTGCGGTCATTGATGCCCGCAACCAGGGCGTGCACATGCTGTTCATCCATGCGCTCAGCGAGAACGCGGCCATGCTCAAGATTGCGCGCAATGCCGGCGCCCGTGTCGAGCGCGATGGCAGCGAGAGCGAGGCCTACCTCAGCTTGCCCGAGGCCACGCTCGACAGCCAGGTCTCCGGCCTGCTGCAGGACCGCATGGCCGAGATTGACTACCAGCTCAAGCTGCAGGCCCGGCAGTTTCGTGAATGGCTGAGCCTGATGCAGGAAGTGCGCAGGGGCGTGCGTGAGGCGCGCCACCATAAAGACCTGTAGACAGGGTGGCGCTTGCGGCGCGGTCACATGAATCCGCTATCCTAGTGGGGTATCCACAACCGCACGTCCTGCACTGCACACTGTGTCAGATCCCCTTCCTGCGCGCGCGGGCTCCCGCGAAGACAAGCGCAGCTTCCTGCAAAAGCTGGCCGAATTCATCCATCCCGGCCCCGACTCCGCCGATGAGCTGATCGAGACCCTGGCCGAGGCCGAAGACAACCGCATCATCAACAGCGACAGCCGCCTCATGCTCGAAGGCGTGATCCGCATGGCCGACATGACAGCCGGCGACGTGATGGTGGCTGCGCCACGCATGGACATGCTGGACATTGATGCACCCTTCGAGGCATTGCTGCACCAGGTGATTGAGACCGCGCATTCGCGCTTTCCGGTCTTCGAGGGCGAGCGCGAGAACGTGATCGGCATCCTGATGGCCAAGGACCTGCTCAAGCTGCAGCGCGCGCCCGAGCTCAACCTGCGTGCCCTGCTGCGCCCGGCGGTGTTCGTGCCCGAGAGCAAGGGCCTGAACGACCTGCTGCGCCAGTTCCGCGACAACCGCAACCACCTGGCCATCGTGATCGACGAGTTTGGACGCATGGCGGGGCTGATCACCATCGAGGACGTGCTTGAGCAGATCGTTGGCGAGATCGAGGACGAGTTCGACATCCAGGACGACGAGGGTGACATCTTCGGCCTGCCCGATCGCACGTTCCGCGTCAGCGGCGACACCGCGGTCGAGCGTGTGAGCGAGGCCTTCGGGGTGGACCTGATGGCCGCGCAGGCGGGCGATGCGGCTCCCGACTTCGACACCATTGGCGGCCTGATCGCCCACGAGATGGGTCATGTGCCACGCCGTGGCGAATCTTTCCACTTTGCCGGCCTGCAGTTTGTGGTGCTGCATACCCGGGCTGGTGCGGTGCGCTGGTTCAAGGTGTCCCGCGCCGAGGCGCCTGCCCAGGCATGAGGCTGCGTGCCGCGGCCACCACGCCTTCGGGTGGTCTGCTGCTGTGTGCGGCGGCGGGGGGGCTGCAGGCGCTGTCGGTGGCCTGGCCGGGCACCGGACAGGCGCATGGCTGGCTGCAGATCATCAGCCTGGCCCTGCTGGCGGCCTTGCTGGTGCCGCTGACCGCAGGCAACGTGCCCTTGCGGCCGGTGTGGATGGCCGCCGCCCGGCGCAGCGCCGCGTTTGCGCTGACCTGGCTGGCCGGTACTTTCTGGTGGCTGCATGTTTCCATGCACGAGGTCGGTGGCATGCCGGCGCCCTTGTCGGTCGCGGCGGTGCTGCTGCTGGCCGCCGCCCTCGGGCTGTATTACGTGGCAGCCGCCACCGTCTGGGTGGCGCTGGTGCGGCAGGCGCGCTGGGCTGTGCGCCCGCTGGCGGCCAGTGTGCTGTTTGCTGCGCTGTGGCTGCTGGCCGAACTCCTGCGCGGGCGCTGGTTCACCGGCTTTCCATGGGGTGCGGGCGGTTATGCCCATGTGGACGGCTGGCTGGCTGCGGCCGCGCCTTGGGTCGGGGTGTATGGCATGGGGGCGATCGCGGCCTTTGTGTCCATGCGGCTGGCCCTGCTGCGTGCCGTACCCGGCTGGATGCCGCAACGGCGCTGGCGCGCGGTGCTGCTGCTGGCGCTGCTCTTGGGTGGTGTGGCCCAACTGCCCGGCGCGGACCGCTTCACGCAGTCTGCCGGCTCGGCCGAAGTCGAGTTGCTGCAGGCCAACATCTCGCAGACCGAAAAATTCGACACGGGCCGTGGCATCCGCGATGCGCTGCAGTGGTACGGCGAGCGTCTGATCGCTTCGCGCCAGCCGCTGGTGATCGCGCCCGAAACCGCCATTCCGCTGCTGCCGCGCCACCTGCCGCCGGGCTACTGGCAGGCGCTGCAGGACCATTTTGCGCAGGGGCAGCGGCTGGCGCTGGTCGGCGCGCCCTGGGGCGATGCGCAGCAGGGCTACTCGAACGCGCTGCTGGCGCTGGGGCCCAGCGATATGCCCGACTACCGCTACGACAAATACCACCTGGTGCCTTTCGGTGAGTTCATTCCCACCGGCTTTGGCTGGTTTGTGCGCCAGATGCAGATCCCGCTGGGCGACTTCACGCGCGGCTCGGTGCACCAGCCTTCGATTGCATGGCAGGGTCAGCGGCTGGCGCCCAACATCTGCTACGAAGACCTGTTCGGCGAGGAGCTGGCCCAGCGTTTCGGTCCGGGCCAGCAGGCGCCGACCGTGCTGGTGAACGTGAGCAACATCGCCTGGTTTGGCGACACGGTGGCGGTGGACCAGCACTTGAACATCTCGCGCCTGCGTGCCCTGGAGCTGGGGCGTCCCATGCTGCGCGCCACCAACAGCGGGGCCACCGCCATCATTGACCACCGCGGCCAGGTGCAGGGCCTGCTGCCGCGCTTTACCCGGGGCAGCCTGACCGGCACCTTTGAAGGCCGTGAAGGCCTCACGCCCTATGCCCGCTGGGCAGCCGCCTTTGGCCTGTGGCCGCTGTGGGGGCTGGCGCTGCTGGTGGTGGGCTGGGCGGCTTGGTCGGCGCGCCGGCGCTGAGGGTACGAAGCGCCAGACCCGGCATTAAAATCAAAGGTTTACGCCTGCGGCCCGTCGTTCCTGATGGCTTGTGGGCGGGCTCACCAACCTTGGGCCGGCTCGCGGCCGGCCCCGCAAGTCATGTTGACTTTCCAGCAGATCATCCTCAAGTTGCAGCAGTACTGGGACGCCCAGGGCTGCGCCCTGCTCCAGCCCTACGACATGGAAGTGGGCGCCGGCACCAGCCACACCGCCACGTTTTTGCGCGCCATCGGCCCCGAGCCCTGGAAGGCCGCCTACGTGCAGCCCAGCCGCCGACCCAAGGACGGCCGCTATGGCGAGAACCCCAACCGCCTGCAGCACTACTACCAGTACCAGGTGGTGCTCAAGCCCGCGCCGGCCAACATCCTGGAGCTGTACCTGGGCAGTCTGGAGGCGCTGGGCTTTGACCTGAAGAAGAACGACATCCGCTTCGTCGAGGACGACTGGGAAAACCCGACGCTGGGCGCCTGGGGCCTGGGCTGGGAAGTCTGGCTCAACGGCATGGAAGTCACGCAGTTCACCTATTTCCAGCAGGTCGGCGGCATCGACTGCAAGCCGATCACCGGCGAGATCACCTACGGCCTGGAGCGCCTGGCCATGTACCTGCAGGGCGTGGACAACGTCTACAACCTGAAATGGACGGAGTCGCTCAGCTATGGGGATGTCTACCACCAGAACGAGGTTGAGCAGTCGACCTACAACTTTGAACACAGTGACGCCGATTTCCTGTTCACCGCCTTTGGCGCGCACGAGAAGCAGGCCAAGTACCTGATGGAGCAGCAGCTCGCGCTGCCGGCCTACGAGCAGGTGCTCAAGGCGGCGCACACCTTCAACCTGCTGGATGCCCGCGGCGCGATCAGCGTGACCGAGCGGGCCGCCTACATCGGCCGCATCCGCAACCTGGCGCGCAGCGTGGCGCAGAGTTATTACGAGAGCCGCGAGCGACTGGGTTTCCCGATGGCGCCGCGCGAGTGGGTGGCGCAGATGCCCAAGAAAGCCGCCTGAGGAAAGAACATGACACCCCACGCAAATCACTTCGTGTATTCGCTGCCCCTCCAAGAGGGGCTCGCCTCCTTTGAGGCGGCTCGGCAGGAGGCGCAATGACAACGCAAAACCTTCTGGTCGAACTCTTCGTCGAGGAACTGCCACCCAAGGCACTGAAAAAACTGGGCGATGCCTTTGCCGGCGTGCTGGCCGAGCAGCTGCAGGCGCTGGGCCTGAGCGCCGCCGACAGCCAGGTCACCGCCTACGCCTCGCCACGTCGGCTGGCGGCACACATCACGCATGTGGCGCTCAAGGCCGCAGACAAGGCCGTGCAGCAAAAGCTCATGCCCGTGAGCGTGGGCCTCACGGCCGACGGTCAGGCCACACCGGCCCTGCTCAAGAAGTTGCAGGCGCTGGGCGCCGATGTGAGCGACCCCGCTGCTGCCGTGGCTGCGCTCCAGCGTCAGGGCGAAGGCAAGAACGAGGCGCTGTTCTGGGACAGCCTGGTCAGTGGCGCCACACTTGATGTGGGCCTGCAAAAAGCCCTCGACGAAGCCATTGCCAAGCTGCCGATCCCCAAGGTCATGCAGTACCAGTTGGAGACCGACTGCGAACTGCCGGGCTGGAGCAGCGTGAACTTCGTGCGCCCGGCGCACCGCCTGATCGCGCTGCACGGTACCACCGTGGTGCCGGTCAAGGCGCTGGGCCTGAGCGCTGGCTGCACCACGCAGGGCCACCGCTTTGAGGCGCAGGTCGACCCGGTGCTGGTGCCGCATGCCGACCAGTACGCCGAAGTCCTGAAGAACGATGGGGCTGTCATCGCCAGCTTCGCCGAGCGCCGCGCCGAGATCGTGCGCCAGTTGAATGCCGCAGCCGCCCAGGTGGGCGGTGGCGTCCAGCCGATCCAAGACGAGGCCCTGCTCGATGAAGTGACCGCGCTGGTCGAGCGGCCGAATGTGCTGGTCTGCGAATTCGAAAATCAGTTCCTCGATGTCCCGCAGGAATGCCTGATCCTGACGATGAAGGCCAACCAGAAGTATTTCCCGCTGCTGGACGCCGCAGGCAAGCTGACCAACCGTTTCCTGGTGGTCAGCAACATTCGCCCGGACGATGCGTCGGCGGTGATCGGCGGCAACGAGCGCGTGGTGCGCCCGCGCCTGGCCGATGCCAAATTCTTCTTCGACCAGGACCGCAAGAAGACGCTCGAATCGCGCGTCGACGGCCTGTCCAAGGTCGTGTACCACAACAAGCTGGGCACGCAGGGCGAGCGCATGGCGCGGGTCTGCGCGATTGCCAAGGCCATTGGCCAGCAGCTCGGCGGTGACCTGCTGGCCAGGCAGGCCGAACAGGCCGCCCGCCTGGCCAAGACCGACCTGCTGACCGACATGGTGGGCGAGTTCCCCGAGCTGCAGGGCATCATGGGCGGCTACTACGCCCGCCACGACGGCCTGCCCGTCGAGATCGCCGAAGCCATCGAAGACCATTACAGGCCGCGCTTTGCCGGCGATGCGCTGCCGCGCAACCCGGTGGGCGTGGTGGTGGCGCTGGCCGACAAGCTCGAAACCCTGGTCGGCATGTTCGGCATCGGCAACCTGCCCAGCGGCGACAAGGATCCGTTTGCCCTGCGCCGCCACGCGCTGGGCGTGATCCGCATGCTGATCGAGAAACAGCTGGCGATCGACCTGTCCGCCCTGCTGGCGCTGGCCGTACCGGTGTTTGCCGACAAGATCACCGACGCGAGCGAGCCGCTGACCGCCTTCATCTACGACCGCCTGGCTGGCGGCCTGCGCGAGCAGGGCTTCTCGGCCCAGGAGGTCGACGCCGTGCTGGCCCTGCAGCCGCAACGCCTGTCCGACGTGGCCCAGCGGCTGGCGGCGGTGCGCGCCTTTGCCGCCCTGCCCGAGAGCCCGGCGCTGGCCGCGGCCAACAAGCGCATCGGCAACATCCTCAAGAAGGCCGATGAGGTGGACGCGCATGTGAACACCGCGCTGCTGCAGGAAGACGCCGAGAAGGCCCTGCATGCCGCGATGCAAAAGCTGCTGCCCGAGTCGACCGCCCAGTTCGAGGCCGGCGACTACACCGCCAGCCTGCAGACCCTGGCCGCGCTGCGCGGTCCGGTGGACGCCTTCTTTGACGATGTGATGGTCAACGCCGAAGCGCTGGACCTGCGCCTGAACCGCCAGGGTTTGCTCAAGTCGCTGCACATCGCCATGAACCGCGTGGCCGACCTCTCGCGTCTGGCGGTCTGAGCATGCACACCAAACTGGTCATCCTTGACCGCGACGGCACCATCAACCGGGCCAGTGACCAGTTCGTCAAATCGCCCGAGGAGTGGCAGCCGCTGCCCGGTGCGCTCGAGGCCATCGGGCGCCTGAACCATGCCGGCTACCACGTGGTGCTGGCCACCAACCAGTCCGGCCTGGGGCGCGGCCTGTTCGACATCGCAGCCCTCAACAGCGTACACGCCCACATGATGAAGGCGCTGGCGGCGCACGGCGGCCGGCTGGATGCGGTGTTCTATTGCCCGCATGCGCCCGATGAGGGTTGCCACTGCCGCAAGCCCGAGCCGGGACTGCTCGAGCAGATCGCGCAGCGCTATGGCCTGGCTTCGCTGGCGGGTGTGCCCTATGTGGGCGACAGCCTGCGCGACATGCAAGCTGCAGCAGCGGCCGGGTGTGTGCCGCATCTGGTCTGTACCGGGCGCCACCCCGAATTGGCCGGACAAACCGAGGCACCGGCGGGTTTTCCGCCCGGCACGCAGGTGCACGCCGATCTGGCGGCCTGTGTTGATCGTTTGCTCAACCGCGGCTGATGCCGCCAGGCTTCCTGAAAGTCACTGCATGAACTTCATCCGCTCCGTCCTGCATTTGCTCTGGATGGCCATCACCGTCATTCCCTGGGCACTGTTCGTGATCCTGGTGTCTTATGCCGTGAGCAGCACCACGCTCTACTGGATCTGCGCCGGCTGGCTGCGCGTGGCGGTGCGCGGTGGCACCTGGATCCTGGGCATCCGCAACCGCGTGCAAGGCCTGGAGAATCTGCCCCAAGGCAGCAAGGACCCGGCGGTGCTGCTGGTCAAGCACCAGTCCACCTGGGAGACCTTCGTCATGCCGACGATCATGCCGCACCCGCTGGCCTACGTGTTCAAGCGTGAGCTGCTGTATGTGCCGTTTTTCGGCTGGGCCATGGCGCGGCTGGACATGATCCACATCGACCGCAGCCAGAAAGCCCGCGCCTTTGCCAAGGTGGTGCAGCAGGGCCGCCGCCTGATGGCTGAGGGTGTGTGGGTGATCATGTTCCCAGAGGGCACGCGCATCGCGCGCGGCGAGGTGGGTGAGTACAAGACCGGTGGCACGCGTCTGGCGATCGCAGCCGGTGTGCCGGTGATCCCGGTGGCCGTGACATCGGGCCGCTGCTGGCCCAAAAAGGCCTTCATCAAGCGCCCCGGTACCGTCGACATCTCGATCGGCAAACCCATCGCCACCGAAGGTCGCCAGGCCGACGAGTTGATGGCCGAAGTCAAGGACTGGATCGAGTCGGAAATGCGCCGCCTCGACCCTGAAGCCTACGCCGGCCAGGCCTGAGCCACGGCAGACACCCATGCCCTCGGCCCCGGCCTCCCGCAAGTCCTGGCCTCCTTTGGCCCAGCTGGCGCTGGACTTCTTTCTGGGCGCCGATCCTGAGCCGCTGCCGCAAACAGCCAGCGCATTGCAACCGTCCGAGGCCCCGCTGCAGGCCAAGGGCTTCAGCCACCCGGCCGCCAACCGCCACGCCCTGCTGCAGGGCGTCACCGTGTCTTTCCGTTTCGAGCGCGCGCGCCGCAAGAGCATAGGCTTCACCGTCGGCCCCGAGGGGCTGGTCGTGCGTGCGCCCGGCTGGGTGCCGTTGCGCGAGGTCGATGCCGCCGTGCAGGAAAAGGCCGCCTGGATCCTGGCCAAGCTGCAGCAGATGCGCGAACGTGCAAGCCAGCCCCTGATCCCCGAGCAGGCCTGGGTGCATGGTGCCGACCTGCCGTATCTGGGGGGCACGGTGCGCCTGTGCGTGGTGGCGCGTGGGCAGCTGCCCGAGGTGCCCGAAGGCGTGCAGCCTCTGCCCCTGAACCTGCCGCCCGAGGCCTCACCCACGCAGCTGCGCGAGGCTGCCGAAGCCTGGTTCAGGAAAAAGGCGCGCGCCCTGTTCGAGGAGCGGCTGCAGCATTTCGCGCCGCAGCTGGGTGTGCAATACCAGCGCCTGTCGCTGTCCAGTGCCCGCACCCGCTGGGGCAGCGCGCGCAGCGACGGCCACATCCGACTGAACTGGCGCCTGATCCACCTGCCGCTGGCGCAGATCGACTATGTGGTGGTGCACGAGCTGGCCCACCTGCGGGTGATGGACCACAGCCCGCGTTTCTGGGACACGGTGGGCGAGGTCCTGCCCGACTACCGGCAGCGCCGCCGCCAGCTGCGCGCCCTCGAGTTGTAAGGGCGGTGCTTGACCTTGCGGCACAATGCCACTTTTGCTTAAAAGTCATGGGTTCATGGCTTTTGGCGCGGTTTATCGTTGCGCTGATTTGCAATAAAGTCTTTTCCAGACTGCCACCGGTGTGCCTGTGCCACCGTTCCGATTTCTTTGAACTTTCACGAGGTGATTCATGACCGCACGCACCAACGTCCACAACCTGCAGGTGGCCACCAGCCTGCACGACTTCATCGAGCAGCAGGTGTTGCCGGCCGTCGGCGTCAAGAGCGAGAAGTTCTGGAAGGGCTTTTCCGACATCGTGACCGATCTGGCCCCCAAGAACATCGCCCTGCTGGCAGAGCGTGACCGCATCCAGACCGAGATGGACAAGTGGCACAGCGCCAACCCTGGACCCCTCACCGAAGGTGAGTCCAAGTCTTCCGCTGGCAAGCGCATGAAGGCCTACCGCAAGTTCCTTTCGCAAATCGGTTACCTGGTGCCCGAGCCCAAGAACGTCAAGGCCACCACCGCCAACGTGGACGCCGAGCTGGCCAAGCTGGCCGGTCCGCAGCTGGTGGTGCCGATCCTGAACGCCCGTTACGCCCTCAACGCCGCCAACGCCCGCTGGGGTTCGCTGTACGACGCGCTGTACGGCACCGACGCCATCAGCGAAGCCGATGGCTGCGAAAAAGGCACCGGCTACAACCCCAAGCGTGGCGCCAAGGTCATCGACTACTGCCGCCATGTGCTCGACCGCTGCGCGCCGCTCAAGAAGGGCTCGCATGTGGGCAGCCGCGGCTATGCCGTCAAGGCGGGCAAGCTGGTGGTGACCCTGGCCGACGGCAAGACCAGCACGCTGGCCGATGCCAAGCAGTTTGTGGGCTACACCGGTGACGCCAAGGCCCCGGCTTCGGTGCTGTTCGTGCACAACGGCCTGCACCTGGACCTGCAGATCGACAAGACCACGCCAATCGGCAAGACCGACCCGGCTGGCGTGAGCGACCTGATTGCCGAAGCGGCGCTCTCCACCATCCTTGACCTCGAAGACTCGGTGGCCGCGGTGGACGCCGAAGACAAGGTGCTGGCCTACCGCAACTGGCTGGGCATCCTGGACGGTACGCTCAAGGAAGAAGTGGCCAAGGGCGGCAAGACCTTCACCCGCACCATGAACGGGGACCGCGTCTACACCAAGCCCGCCGGCAAGGGCACGGTGACCCTGCACGGCCGCTCGCTGCTGTTCGTGCGCAACGTGGGCCACCTGATGACCAACCCGGCCATCACCTGGACCGACAAGAGCGGCGCCACCCGCGAGATCCCCGAAGGCATCCTGGACGCCATGGTCACCACCACGATCGCCATGGTCGACCTGCAGAAGAAAAAGTCCCACCCGCTGCGCAACAGCCGAACCGGCAGCGTCTACATCGTCAAGCCCAAGATGCACGGCCCGGCCGAAGTCGCTTTTGCCGACGAACTGTTTGGCCGCGTCGAGAAGGTGCTGGGCCTCAAGCCCTCCACCGTCAAGCTGGGCATCATGGACGAAGAGCGCCGCACCAGCGCCAACCTCAAGGCCTGTATTGCGGCAGCCAAGAGCCGCGTGGCCTTCATCAACACCGGCTTCCTCGACCGCACCGGCGACGAGATGCACACCTGCATGCTGGCAGGGCCCGTCATGCGCAAGGGCGACATCAAGAACAGCACCTGGCTGGCCGCCTACGAGAAGAACAACGTCAACGTGGGCCTGGCCTGCGGCCTGCGCGGCCGTGCCCAGATCGGCAAGGGCATGTGGGCCATGCCCGACCTGATGGCCGACATGCTCAAGGCCAAGATCGCCCACCCGCTGGCCGGTGCCAACACCGCCTGGGTGCCCAGCCCCACGGGCGCCACGCTGCACGCCATGCACTACCACCAGGTGGACGTGCCTGCGCTGCAAAAGCAGATGGAAAAAGCCGTGGCCAAACAGGACCCGAAAAAGCTGCGCGACGAGACGCTCGACCAGCTGCTGCAGTTCCCGGTCGTGGCCGAGGCCAACTGGTCGGCCGAAGACAAGCAAAAGGAACTCGACAACAACGCCCAGGGCATCCTGGGCTATGTGGTGCGCTGGGTCGACCAGGGCGTGGGCTGCTCCAAGGTGCCCGACATCAACGGTGTGGGCCTGATGGAAGACCGCGCCACGCTGCGCATCTCCAGCCAGCACATGGCCAACTGGCTGCACCACGGTGTGGTCACCGAAAAGCAGGTGCGCGAGACCTTCGAGCGCATGGCCAAGGTGGTCGATGGCCAGAACGCCGGCGACAAGCTCTACAAGAACATGGCCGGCAACTTCGCCAAGAGCGCCGCTTACCAGGCCGCCTGCGACCTGGTGTTCAAGGGCAAGGCACAGCCGTCCGGCTACACCGAGCCGCTGCTGCACGCCTGGCGCCTGAAGGTCAAGGCGGCCTGAGGCCCTGTTCGCCCGGCGCTGTTTTCTGTCATGGCCCGGCTGGATCGGGCCATCCAGGGAAGGCATGGGTCCTCGGGTCAAGCCCGAGGACGACAGGGGCTAGGACGACAGGGGACATCAGGCCCGACAGCAGGTCAAGCCCGGGAGGGCGCGGAGCCTTGCCTCTACACTTGGGGCCATGAGCGATCGCCTGTCATTTGACCCCTGCCGCTGCCCGCTGTGCGGCAGTGCCAACCACTGTGCCATGGAGCGGCCGCAGGCCGGTGGCGAGCAGGCGCCCTGCTGGTGCACGCGCGAGCAGTTCAGCGCGCAGCTCTTGCAGCAGGTCCCCGAGCCCCTGCGCGGCAAGGCCTGCATCTGCCAGAACTGCGTGAAGGCGGCCCAGACCCCGGCATGAACAGCCCCACCCACGATCCGCACAGCCTGCAGGCCCTGCAGGCCCGCCATGGCGAGCGCTACAGGTGGTTACTGCTGCTGTCGGTGATGCTGGGCACCATGGCCTCGGTCATGTCGTCCACCATCATGAACGTGGCCATCCCGGACATGAGCCACCACTTCGACCTTGGCCAGAGCCGGGCGCAGTGGGTGAGTTCAGGCTTCATGGTGGCGATGACGGTGTCCATGCTGACCACGCCCTGGCTGCTGATGCGCTACGGCTACCGCCGCGTCTACAACCTGTGCATGTGGACCCTGCTGCTGGGCGGGCTGGGCGGTGGTCTGGCCAACGACTACGGCCTGGTGCTGCTGGCGCGGGTGGCCGAAGGGCTGGCCGCGGGCGTGGTGCAGCCCATCCCGGCCATCATCATCCTGCGTGCCTTTGCGCCTGGGGAGCAGGGGCGTGCCAGCGGCCTGTTTGGCACCGGCGTGGTGCTGGCGCCGGCCCTGGGCCCCAGCATCGGTGGCCTGCTGGTCGATGCCTTTGGCTGGCGCTCGATCTTTTTCATGGTGGTGCCGCTGGCGCTGCTGGGCCTGTGGCTCTCGCGCCGCTATGTGCCGACCACCGCACCCGGCGGTGTGGCCGCCAATGCCGATTCGGCCGGGCTGGACTGGTTGGGGCTGGCGCTGGCCAGCGCCTCGACCCTGCTGCTGCTCAATGGCCTGGTGCAGCTGCGCGACGCAGCCGGGCAGGAGGCCTGGGTGCTGCTGTTGCTGGCGGCGCTGGGGGCGCTGTCCTTCGTGCTGTGGCAGCGCCGCCTGCTGCGGCGTTCGCGCCACGGCGGGCGACCGGCACTGATGAACCTGCAGGTGTTCGCGCACCGCAACTTCGCCATGGGTTCGCTGGTGGCTTTTGCCTACGGCACGGCGCTGTTTGGCTCGACTTACCTGTACCCGGTGTTCATGCAGATGGGGCTGGGCCTGTCCCCGTCCTATATCGGGGCGGCGCTGCTGCCTTCGGGGATTTTGCTGGCGGTGACGATCAACATCGTGGGCCGACTGGCCGACCGTTACCCGGCCTCGCGGCTGGTGATGCTGGGTCTGTGCCTGCTGGCGCTGTCGTTTGGCATGAACTTCACGGTGCATCCGGCGCAGGGGCTGGCCTGGCTGTGGGTCTGGGTCATTGTGGGACGCATCGGGCTGGGGTTCATCCTGCCTTCGCTCAACCTGGGGGCCATGAAGGGCGTGCCGCACGCGCTGATCCCGCAGGGCTCGAGCATCATCAATTTCATTCGCATGGTCGGTGGCGCCGCGGGCGTGAGCCTGTGCGCCATCGTGCTCGAATGGCGCCTGTCGGTGCACGGGGCGCGGCTGGGCGAGGTGGCCAGCGAGCCCGCCCTGCAGGCCTTCAACGAAACCTTCGCCAGCCTGGCGCTGCTGACGGCGCTGGCACTGGTGGCCGCCTGGCATCTGGGCCGGCCTGAACAAACCGGGGATTGACCACCATGTGCCAACTGCTCGGCATGAACTGCAACACGCCCACCGACGTGACCTTCAGCTTCAGCGGTTTCGCGCAGCGCGGTGGCGCGACCGACCACCATGGCGACGGCTGGGGCATCGCATTTTTCGAGGGCAAGGGCCTGCGCCACATGGTGGATCACCAGAGCGCTGCCACCTCGCCGGTCGCCGAGCTGGTGCGGCGTTACCCGATCAAGAGCACCAACGTGATCGCGCACATCCGCAAGGCCACGCAGGGCGAGGTCACACTTGAAAATTGCCACCCCTTTGTGCGTGAACTCTGGGGCCGCTACTGGGTATTTGCGCACAACGGCAATCTGGAAAATTACGCGCCACGCCTGCACGGCAGTTTCCGGCCAGTGGGCGAGACCGACAGCGAGCGCGCGTTTTGCTGGCTGATGCAGGAGCTGGCCAAGTCGCACGCCTCGGTGCCCCCGGTGGCCGAACTCAACCAGACCCTGCGCGAGCTGGTGCCGCAGATCGCCCGGCATGGTACCTTCAATTTCCTGCTCTCCAACGGCGAGGCCTTGTGGGCGCATGCCAGCACGCAACTGCACTACGTGCTGCGGCGTCATCCTTTCACCCGGGCCACATTGAGTGACGAAGACCTGAGCGTGAACTTTGCCGAGCACACCAATGTGAACGACCGGGTGGCCGTGGTGGTCACGCAGCCCTTGACCACCGACGAGATCTGGGTGGCTTGTGAGCCCGGGCGTCTGTATGCGTTCGTGGACGGGGACCTGGCCTGATCTTCGGTCACGGCGCTGTCATGCGGCTGTCTAGAATCGGGTGCATGAAGCCCCTTTTCCGACTCGCACTGGCTGGTGGCGCGCTGGCCCTGGCGGGTGTGGACGCACTCGCGGCCCGTCCCTTCATGACCGACGATGCCCGCATCACCACCGCCGAAAGTTGCCAGCTGGAGAGCTGGACACGCCGCTACCGCCACCGCACCGAAAACTGGGCGCTGCCGGCCTGCAACCTCGGTGGAAATTTTGAAATTACGGCGGGCGGCGGGCATTTCCATGCCGATGGCGCGCCGCACTCGAGCGACCATGTGCTGCAAGGCAAGACCTTGTTGCGTCCGCTCGAAGCCAATGGCTGGGGCCTGGGCGTGGCCCTGGGGGTGGTGCACCACCCGAGTCGGCAGCCGGGGTCCAACCCGTTGGGCAACCATTACCTGTACCTGCCGCTGTCGGTGTCGACGCTGGACGACCGGGTGGTGGTCCATGCCAACCTCGGCTGGGTGCGCGACCGACAGACACGTTTGTCAAGCACCACATGGGGCGCGGGCATGGAGTACTGGGTGCACCCCAGGTGGATGCTGATTGCCGAGGCCTTTGGCGACGACCGCCAGAAGCCCTTTGTTCAAACCGGCCTGCGCCTGACGCTCATCCCCGGTCTGCTGCAGATCGACGCCACGCGCGGCACCCAGCCCCATGGCGTGGGTCAGACGGGATGGACCTCGTTCGGCTTGCGCTACACGCCCGACAAACTGTTCTGATGTTCAGGCCAGCGCGGCTTGCAGCGCGTCGATGAACATGGCCGGCACATCGAAGCCTGTCTGATCCGAGATTTCCTGAAAGCAGGTCGGGCTGGTGACGTTGATTTCGGTCAGGTGCCCGCCGATCACGTCCAGACCGACCAGCAACAGGCCGCGTGCGGCCAGGATCGGGCCCAGCGTCTCTGCAATCTCGCGCTCGCGTTCGGTGATGGGCATGGCCACCCCCTTGCCGCCGGCGGCCAGGTTGCCGCGCACCTCGCTGCCTTGCGGGATGCGGGCCAGCGCGTAGGGTACGGGCTTTCCACCGATCAGCAGCACGCGCTTGTCGCCCTCGCGGATCTGCGGCAGGTACTTTTGCACCATCACGCTCGTGGCGCCACCCTGGTTGAGGGTTTCGGTGATGGCGCCGAGGTTCAGGCCGTCGGCGCCGACCTTGAAGATGCCCATGCCACCCATGCCGTCCAGCGGCTTGAGGATGATGTCGCCGTGTGTGGCGTGGAATTCGCGGATGTCGGCTTCGCTGCGTGTGACCAGCGTGGGCGCGGTGAACTGCGGGAATTCGAGGATGGCGAGTTTCTCGGGGTGGTCGCGCAAGGCAGACGGGCTGTTGAAGACGCGCGCGCCCTCGCGTTCGGCCTGGCCCAGCAGGTGGGTGCTGTAGAAGTATTCGCTGTCAAACGGCGGGTCCTTGCGCATGACGATGGCGTCAAAGCCCTTGAGCGTTGTGCGACGTGTCCCGCTCACTGCAAACCAGCTGTCGGTGGCGCCGGTCAGCCGGATGTCGCGCACCTGCGCTGTCACACCTTCGCCATGCAGCCAGCGGATGTCCTGCGGCTCGCAGGCGGTGATGGCGTGGCCACGCTTGTGCGCTTCGCGCATCATGGCAAAGGTGGTGTCCTTGTACGTTTTGAAGGACTCGAGCGGATCGGCGACGAAAAGCAGGTTCATGCGTTCAAGCATCTCATAAAAGCCATGGTGGTGCTCACTGGAAGGCCACTTCGGCAAAGCTGCGCAGCTTGCGGCTGTGCAGCTGCGCGGGGCCGGCGGCGCGCAGGATTTCCAGCGCGCGAATGCCGATCTGCAGGTGCTGGTTGACGCGCTCGCGGTAGAACTGGTTGGCCATGCCGGGCAGCTTGATTTCGCCGTGCAGCGGCTTGTCGCTCACGCACAGCAGGGTGCCGTAGGGCACGCGAAAGCGAAAGCCGTTGGCGGCGATGGTGGCGCTTTCCATGTCGAGCGCGACGGCGCGGCTCTGGCTGAAGCGCCGTTGCGGCGTATTGTCCGGCAGCAGTTCCCAGTTGCGGTTGTCGGTGCTAGCCACGGTGCCGGTGCGCATGAGGCGCTTGAGTTCTGCGCCGTGGCTGCCGGTTACCTCGCTGACGGCCTTTTCCAGTGCCAGCTGTATTTCGGCCAGCGCCGGAATCGGCACCCACAGCGGCAGTTCTTCGTCGAGCACATGGTCCTCGCGCACATAGGCGTGGGCCAGCACGTAGTCGCCCAGTTGCTGGGTGGTGCGCAGGCCCGCGCAGTGCCCGACCATGAGCCAGGCGTGCGGGCGCAGCACGGCGATGTGGTCGGTGATGTTCTTGGCGTTGGCAGGCCCCACGCCGATGTTGACCATGGTGATGCCACCATGGCCTTCGCGCACCAGGTGGTAGGCCGGCATTTGCGGCAAACGGGGAGGGGCTGTGCCCAGCGCATCGTCGGCTTGCCCAGGCAGACCCACGCGGCGCGTGATGACATTGCCTGGTTCCACGAAGGCGATGTAAGGGCTGTCGGGTTTGGCCATTTCGGCATGGCCGAGCGCGATGAACTCGTCGATGTAGAACTGGTAGTTGGTGAACAGCACGTAGTTCTGGAAGTGCGCCGGGCTGGTGCCGGTGTAGTGGCGTAGCCGGTGCAGCGAATAGTCGGTGCGCGCCCCGTTGAAGAGGGCCAGCGGCTGGGGCTGGCCCGGGGTGCCGCGCCAGGTGCCGTTGGCGATGCTGTCGTCCATGGTCGAGAGGTCGGGCATGTCAAAGACGTCGCGCAGACGGGCCCGGCGCGCAGCACCCATTTCGCCCTCCATGTGCTCGTTCTCGGCGAACGAGAAATGCACCGGCATGGGTTCCTTGCTGGTGCCGACTTCGAGCTGCACGCCATGGTTGCGGATCAGCAGGCTGAACTGCTGCCGCAGGTAATGGGTGAACAATTCGGGCCGCGTGAGCGTGGTGGCGTAGCTGCCGGCGCTGGCCACAAAACCGTAGCTCAGCAGCTCTGTTTCTGCATCAGCAGGTGGACTCCAGCCCGTGGCCGTGTCGATGCGCACATAGGGGTAGCAGGCGCGCACACGATCCTGCAGGTCTTCGCCGGCCACATAGCGCAGCATGGCATCGCGCAGGTGCTGCACGCTTTGGGTGTAGATGGCCTGCACGCGCGCCAGCGCCGCGTCGGCGTTGTCAAAGACTTCGGGGGCAATGAAGGGGGTCGGCGTTCGCATGACCCCATTGTGCACAAGCGCTGTTACATGCTGCGGCGGTATTGCCCGCCCACCTCGAACAACGCGTTGGTGATCTGGCCCAGCGAGCACACGCGCACCGCGTCCATCAGCACCTCGAACACGTTGGTGTTGTCAATGACGGCTTTTTGCAGACGTGCCAGCATGGCCGGTGCCTTGTCGGCGTTGCGGGCGTGGAAGTCCTGCAGGCGTTTGAGCTGGCTCTGCTTTTCTTCTTCGGTCGAACGGGCCAGTTCCAGGCTTTCCAGCACTTCGTCGCCCTTGGGGTTGCGGAAGGTGTTGACGCCGATGATGGGCAGCTCCCCGGTGTGCTTGAGCATCTCGTAGTGCATGCTCTCGTCCTGGATCTTGCCGCGCTGGTAGCCGGTCTCCATCGCGCCCAGCACGCCGCCACGCTCGGCGATGCGCTCGAACTCGGCGAGCACCGCTTCTTCGACCAGCTCGGTGAGCTCGTCGATGATGAAGGCGCCCTGGTTCGGGTTCTCGTTCTTGGCCAGGCCCCACTCGCGGTTGATGATGAGCTGGATCGCCATGGCGCGGCGCACCGAGTCTTCGGTGGGCGTGGTGATGGCCTCGTCAAACGCGTTGGTGTGCAGGCTGTTGCAGTTGTCGTAGATCGCGATCAGCGCCTGCAGCGTGGTGCGGATGTCGTTGAACTGGATCTCCTGCGCGTGCAGCGAGCGGCCCGAGGTCTGGATGTGGTACTTGAGCTTTTGTGAGCGCTCGTTCGCGCCGTATTTTTCCTTCATGGCCACGGCCCAGATGCGCCGCGCCACGCGGCCGAGCACAGTGTATTCCGGGTCCATGCCGTTGCTGAAGAAGAAGGACAGGTTGGGCGCGAAATCGTCGATGTGCATGCCACGCGCGAGATACGCTTCCACAAAGGTGAAGCCATTGCTCAGCGTGAAGGCCAGCTGGCTGATCGGGTTGGCGCCGGCTTCGGCGATGTGGTAGCCCGAGATCGAGACCGAGTAGAAGTTGCGCACGTCGTGGTGCACGAAGTACTCGGCGATGTCGCCCATCACCTTCAGCGAAAACTCGGTCGAGAAGATGCAGGTGTTCTGGCCCTGGTCTTCCTTCAGGATGTCGGCCTGCACCGTGCCGCGCACATTGGCCAGCACCCATTCCTTGATCTTGGCGGTCTCGGTGTCGGTGGGCTCGCGGCCGTTCTCGGCCTTGAACTTGTCGATGTTCTGGTCGATGGCCGTGTTCATGAACATGGCCAGGATGGTCGGGGCCGGACCGTTGATGGTCATCGACACCGAGGTGGTCGGGTTGCACAGGTCAAAGCCCGAGTACAGCACCTTCATGTCGTCGAGCGTGGCCACGTTCACGCCCGAGTTGCCTACCTTGCCGTAGATGTCCGGGCGCAGGTCGGGGTCGTTGCCGTAGAGCGTGACCGAGTCGAAGGCGGTGGACAGGCGCTTGGCGGGCATGCCTTCGCTCACCAGCTTGAAGCGGCGGTTGGTGCGGAAGGGGTCGCCTTCGCCGGCGAACATGCGGGTGGGGTCTTCGCCCTCGCGCTTGAAGGCGAAGGTGCCGGCGGTGTAGGGGTAGCTGCCGGGCACGTTGTCGAGCATCAGCCACTTGAGGATTTCGCCGTGGTCTTCGTACTGGGGCAGCGCGACTTTGCGGATCTTGTTGCCCGAAAGGGTGGTGTGGGTGAGCGCGGTGCGGATTTCCTTGTCGCGGATCTTGACCACGTACTCGTCGCCCGCGTAGGCCTTTTGCATGTCGGGCCACTGGGCCAGCAGTTTTTTGGCAGCAGGGTCTTGCATCGCCTCACGCGCGGTGGCCAGGTCGAGTGCGGCTTCGGCGGCCTTGGCGCGGCCGGGCTTGTCCACTTCGAGCATTTTCGCGGCGGCCTTGAGCTGCTGGATTTCGCGCGCCAGTTTGGCCTGCTCGCGGGCGCGCTTTTTGTAGCCGCGCACGGTGTCGCTGATCTCGGCCAGGTACCGGCTGCGGGCCGGCGGCACGATGGGCGTCTGGTGGGTGGAGTGGCGCACACTGACGGCGGGCAGGCGGCCGTCGGTGACTTTGAGGCCCAGTTCGGCCAGGCGCTTTTTCAGGGCCTGGTAGAGGGCCGTGACACCGTCATCGTTGAAGCGTGCGGCCATGGTGCCGAACACCGGCATCTGTTCGGTGGGCACCGTCCAGGCTTCCTTGTTGCGCTGCACCTGCTTGGCCACGTCGCGCAGCGCATCGCTGGCACCTTTGCGGTCGAACTTGTTGATGGCGACGAACTCGGCAAAGTCCAGCATGTCGATTTTCTCGAGCTGGCTGGCGGCGCCGAACTCGGGCGTCATGACGTACATGGGGACATCGACATGCGGCACGATGGCGGCGTCGCCCTGGCCGATGCCCGAGGTCTCGACGATCACCAGGTCGAAACCGGCCACCTTGCAGGCGGCGACCACGTCGGGCAGGGCGGCCGAGATTTCGGAACCGAAGTCGCGCGTGGCCAGTGAGCGCATGAACACGCGTGGGCCTTTGCTCCAGGGGCCGATGGCGTTCATCCGGATGCGGTCGCCCAGCAAAGCACCACCGCTCTTGCGGCGCGAGGGGTCGATCGACACCACGGCCACCCGCAGGCTGTCGTCCTGGTCCAGTCGCAGGCGGCGCACCAGCTCGTCGGTCAGGCTGGACTTGCCGGCACCGCCCGTGCCGGTGATGCCGAGCACCGGCACCTTGGTTTTGGCCGCTGCGGCGCGCAGGGCCTCGACCACCTGGGCGTCGGCCTTGCCGTTCTCCAGGGCGGTCATCAGTTGCGCAAGCGCGCGCCAGTTCATCTCGCCATGGCCCTGGATGGCGTCGATGGTCTTGGGCGCCAGTGAGGAAAAGTCCTTGTCGGCGCGCATGACCATCTCGCCGATCATGCCGGCCAGGCCCATGCGCTGGCCGTCTTCGGGGCTGTAGATGCGCACGCCATGCTCGGCCAGCATGCGGATTTCGGCCGGCACGATCACGCCGCCGCCGCCGCCAAACACCTGGATGTTCTCGCCACCGCGCTCCTTGAGCAGCTGCACCATGTAGGTGAAATACTCGTTGTGGCCGCCCTGGTAGCTGGAGACGGCGATGCCCTGCACGTCTTCCTGCAGGGCTGCGGTCACCACTTCGTCGACCGAGCGGTTGTGGCCCAGGTGGATGACTTCGGCGCCCATGCTCTGCAGGATCCGGCGCATGATGCCGATGGCGGCGTCATGGCCGTCAAACAGGCTGGCGGCGGTGACAAAGCGCACCTTGTTCGAGGGGCGGTATTCGGCCAGGGCCTTGAATTCGGCGGACAGGTCGGTCATGGCGGGTCTCCGTGGCTTTGGTTTACGTTTACGTAAACGTCAATCATAGCGCGGCCAGCCGATTTGTCGAGTAGGGAATGCCCGGCGGCCTCAACCTTACGCAGGCTGACAAAAACGGCTGCCGGGAGGGGCCGAACTCAGCCCTCGCCCAGCGACTGGGACAGGGTCTTGGTCAGGGGCTTGGTGATGTACCG
>Ga0256340_1000014_pt1 | contig 22740 bp, 9 predicted proteins | sample AtltaT_3_FD_183807 | JGI IMG/M metagenome (GOLD analysis project Ga0256340, IMG submission 183807) | Metatranscriptome of freshwater microbial communities from Altamaha River, Georgia, United States - Atl_Colum_RepC_8h (Metagenome... | ecosystem: Environmental > Aquatic > Freshwater > River...
CACGATGTCGCCGGGCACCAGCGCGTGGGCGTCGAGTTGATGGCGCTCGCCCTCGCGCAACACCGTGGCTCGGCTGGCGAGCATGCCGCGCACGGCCTCCAGTGCCCGCTCGGCCTTGCCCTCCTGCACAAAGCCGATGGCGGCATTGATCAGCACCACGCCAAAGATCACCGCCGAGTCGACCGTGTCGTTGAGGGCCAGCGTGACGGTGCCAGCCACCAGCAGTACATAGATCAGCGGGTTGTGGAACTGCAGCGCCAACCGCAACCACGGCGGGCGCGCATGGCCGCCGGGCAACCGGTTTTCGCCATGGGCGCGCAGGCGCTGCGCCGCTTGTGGATGGCTCAGACCCTGTTGCGGGTCGACTTGCAGCATCTGCAGCACCTGCCCGGCATCGCGGGCGTGCCATTCCTGCTCAGGGTGGCTGTCCAATGGGGCAGGGGCGGCGGCAGGGGTCTTGTGCGCCATCAGGGCGGCTCCTTGTCGGGGTTTGCGCATTCTGGCCAAACCCGGCGGCGCAGGCCTTGACCGCCGTCAAGAATCCAAGGCCCGGCCGGTCAGGCCCAACAAGCTTTCGGGCAGGGGGTTGACAGGCCCCGCCTATAATCAAAGGTTTGTTCAGAAACCCCGTTCCGGAGTCATTTGCCATGCCTATTTACGCCTACAAGTGTGAGTCCTGTGGCCATGCCAAGGACGTCCTGCAGAAAATTTCCGATGCGCCGCTCACCGATTGCCCGGCCTGCGGCAAAGCCACGTTCAGCAAGCAGCTCACTGCCGCTGGCTTCCAGCTCAAGGGTTCGGGCTGGTATGTGACCGATTTCCGCGGCGGCAGCGGTGGCACATCGGCTACGGCCAGCGCCAGCGCCGCCACCGGTGCGGCCAGCGCTGCCGAATCCGCCTCCAGCGCAGCCACGGCCAGCAGCGACAGCGCGTCGGCCGCCGGTGGCTGCGGTGCAGCCTGTGCCTGTCACTGATCTCCTTCCTTGAAGAACGGCCCCATGAGCAAGAAACACCACAGCTTCAAGCAGTACTTCATCACCGGCACGTTGGTGTGGTTGCCCATGGGCATCACGGTCTGGGTGCTGACCTGGCTGGTGGGCGTTTTCGATGGCATCTTTCTGGCGGTGCTGCAGGCTGCCGACAGCCTGATCCCGGGTATGCACGCCCTGGCCGAACAGTTGCGCGGCGTACCAGGCCTGGGCGTGATCCTGGTGCTGCTGGTATTCCTGGCTTCGGGCGTGTTTGTCACCAATGTGTTCGGCCAGTGGTGGCTGCGCCAGTGGGACGGTTTCATGAACCGCATCCCTGTGGTGCGCAGCATCTACACCAGTGTCAAGCAGGTGGCCGACACGCTCTTTTCGGGCAGTGGCAACGCCTTTTCCAAGGCACTGCTGGTGCAGTATCCGCGCCAGGGCTCGTGGACGATCGCCTTTCTGACCGGCCAGCCCGGCGGCGTGGTGGCCCGGCATTTTGATCAGTCCATGGTCAGCGTTTACGTGCCGACCACGCCCAATCCGACCTCGGGCTTTTTTTTCTGATGATGCCGCGCGCCGACGTGATCGAACTCGATATGTCGGTGGACGACGCGCTCAAGTACATCATTTCCATGGGCGTGGTGGTGCCCGGCGGCCCGGACAATCCGGGCCTCAAAACCCGCTGAAATTCCCGATTTGCAACCGGCGCACGATGCGCCCCGAACAGAAAGCCAAGACATGTCCTCGATGCGTACCACCTATTGCGGTCTGGTGACCGAAGCCCTGCTGGGCCAGACTGTCACGCTGTGCGGCTGGGTCAACCGTCGCCGTGACCACGGGGGCGTGATCTTCGTCGACCTGCGTGACCGCGAGGGCTATGTGCAGGTGGTGTGTGACCCGGATCGCCCCGAGATGTTCAAGGTGGCCGAAGGCTTGCGCAACGAGTTCTGCGTGCAGATCAAGGGCCTGGTGCGCGCACGCCCCGAAGGCACGACCAACGACAACCTCAAGAGCGGCAAGATCGAGATCCTGTGCCACGAGCTGACGGTGCTCAACCCCTCGGTCACGCCGCCTTTCCTGCTCGACGACGAAAACCTGTCGGAGACGACGCGCCTGACGCACCGTGTGCTGGATCTGCGCCGCCCCTACATGCAAAACAACCTGATGCTGCGCTACCGCGTGGCCATGGAAGTGCGCAAATACCTCGACGAGCACGGTTTCATCGACATCGAAACGCCCATGCTCACCAAGAGCACGCCCGAAGGCGCGCGCGACTACCTGGTGCCCAGCCGCGTGCACGACGGCCAGTTCTTCGCGCTGCCGCAAAGCCCCCAGCTGTTCAAGCAGCTCCTGATGGTGGCCGGCTACGACCGCTACTACCAGATCACCAAGTGCTTCCGCGACGAAGACCTGCGCGCCGACCGCCAGCCGGAATTCACGCAGATCGACATCGAGACCTCCTTCCTCACCGAAGAAGACATCCGCGCGATGTTCCAGGGCATGATCAAGCACGTCTTTGCCAAGACGATGAACATCGATCTGGGCGAATTCCCCATCATGCCGTATGCCGAAGCCATGTTCCGTTTCGGCTCGGACAAGCCGGACCTGCGCGTCAAGCTCGAATTCACCGAACTGACCGAAGTCATGAAGGACGTGGACTTCAAGGTGTTCTCCACTCCCGCCACCAGCAAGGGCGGCCGTGTGGTGGCCCTGCGTGTGCCGGGTGGCAGCGAGATGAGCCGTGGCGAGATCGATGGCTACACCGAGTTCGTCAAGATCTATGGCGCCAAGGGTTTGGCCTGGATCAAGGTCAACGACGTGGCCGCCGGCCGTGACGGCCTGCAGTCGCCCATTGTCAAGAACATCCACGACGCCGCGATCGCCGAAATCCTCCAGCGCACCGGCGCACAGAACGGCGACATCCTGTTCTTCGGTGCCGACAAGGCCAAGGTGGTCAATGACGCGATCGGTGCGCTGCGCCTGAAGATCGGCCACAGCGACTTCGCCAGGAAGACCGGTCTGTTTGAGGACCGCTGGGCGCCGCTGTGGGTGGTCGACTTCCCGATGTTCGAACTCGACGAAGACGAAGGTCGCTGGAACGCGGTGCATCACCCGTTCACCGCTCCCAAGGACGGCCACGAAGACTACATGGACACCGACCCGGGCCGCTGCATCGCCAAGGCATATGACATGGTGCTCAACGGCTGGGAGCTGGGCGGCGGCTCGGTGCGTATCCACCGCGCCGAAGTGCAGAGCAAGGTGTTCTCGGCCCTCAAGATTTCTCCCGAAGACGCTCAGCTCAAGTTCGGCTTCCTGCTGGACGCGCTGCAGTACGGCGCGCCCCCGCACGGTGGCCTGGCCTTTGGCCTGGACCGCCTGATCACGCTGATGACCAAGGCCGATTCGATCCGTGACGTCATCGCCTTCCCCAAGACCCAGCGCGCCCAGTGCCTGCTCACCCAGGCCCCGAGCCCGGTCGACGAAAAGCAGTTGCGCGAACTGCACATCAAGTTGCGCAATCCGCAGCCGGTCTGAGCAGTCGCAGCCTGAAATTCAAACGCCACCTCGGTGGCGTTTTTTCATGCCTGTGCGAAATGAGGGCTGGGCTGTTGCAGATAGGCTGCCAAAAAGTCAATATGCTGTGGCATGGCTTGTGCTGTTTCCACCAGGCTCTGGCGCAGTCGAGCAAGTCCTGCACGACCGTCTGTGCGGCGCATGTCCAGCAGCGGCGAGTGCTTGTCGGGAAAGTTGAACTGACCCAGGTGAACGGCCAGCCAGCTTTCTGCGCCAAACAGATCGTGATTGTCCACTTGCAAGTGTCCGCCTTGCTTGAACAGTGTCATACGCTCCTGCAAACTGTCCGGCACCTGCATATGGGCACAGTGGCGCCACATGTCGTGATCATCGCGCTGGTTGAGTTTGTAATGCAGGATGATGAAGTCCCGAATCCTTTCCATTTCGATGGAGAAACGGCGGTTGTATTCCTGTTGGATTGTTGCATCGCAGTGTTTGTCAGGGAACAGGCTCAGCAGTGTGGTGATGCCCGAATGCACCAAGTGCAGGCTGGTGGATTCGAGTGGCTCCAGAAAGCCAGAGGCCAGTCCAAGAGCCAGCACATTTTTCTCCCAGGCCTTTGCACGTCTTCCGGGGGTGAACTTGAGCAGTCGTGGCGTACCTTGTGCTGCACCCGGAAGTCTGGACTGCAGCACTTCGGTGGCCTCATCTTCGGAAATGAAGGATGTGCTGAACACATAGCCATTGCCAATGCGGTGACGCAGAGGAATGGTCCACTGCCAGCCTGCGCTCAGGGCAGTTGACCGTGTGTAGGGGGCGGGTGGTCCGTCGATTGCACACGGCATGGCGACGGCACGATCGCACGGCAGCCATTGGGACCAGGATTCGTAATTCACCCCCAGAGCGTCGCCAAGCAACAGAGAGCGAAAGCCGGAGCAATCGATGAAAAAGTCGGCTTCGATGAGGTCGCCGCTTTCCATCTGAACACCGGTCACGAAGCCGCTTTGTCCATCCCGCAGTACACGCGTGATCTTGCCCTCGATCCTTTGCACTCCGCGCTTGACAGAGAGACTGCGCAAGTGCCGTGCATACAGCGATGCATCAAAATGGAATGCGTAGTTGTAGGTGGATGTGAGTTGCTGAGGGTTCAGTGTTGGGAAGCTGAACCGTCCTTGTCTTGCCGCTTGCCAGGCCAGGGAATAATCGTCCAGGCTTCTGGAGTCCGGGTCTGCGCGGTGTTTGAGCCAGTGCTGGTGCACAGGCAGACCATCGAAAGGTAGACCCAGAAATCCGAAGGGATGGAAATAGCGGTGTCCAGTGCGTCCCCAGTTGACAAAATCGATGCCCAGTTTGAATGTGCCCTGGGTTTCCTGCAGAAAGGTCCTCTCATCGACCCCCATGGTCTGGTTGAGCAGCCGGATGGTTGGGATGGTGGCTTCTCCGACGCCCACAGTGCCGATCAACTCGGATTCCACCAATGTGATCCGACAGTCAGGACCCAGCACATTGGAAAAAGCCGCCGCAGCCATCCATCCTGCAGAGCCGCCGCCCACGATCAGAATATGACGAATGGTGTTGGATCCGGAGGACAACTTGCGATGGAGCTTGTGCGCTTGTTGAATTCGGGCGAAGGCTGACATGACTGATGGAGCGTTGAAAAATCAAAAACCGGACTCTCGAACCCAGATGGCTGCTGCATGGCGCAGGTAACGGCCCATCACGCTCTCGGATTTGGCCTGGACCAGGATCTGACCTGCCTGCTGCTGCGCGGGTGCGATTTCATGTTTTGCGGAGACCAGTTCAATCTGATACCAGGCGCCCTCGGGCTTGAGTTGCTGGTGTGCACCTTTGCGCGCCGGCACGGGGCCGCCAAATTCCGAAGCCAGTTCTGGCCAAAGCAGATGCTGGACGGCTGTTTGATCGATGCGGGTCAGCTTGAGTTCCAGTCGGGGGCTGCCTGGTAAATCTGAAATCCACACGGCATTTGTTCCTGTTTCGAGGCGATGCAAATCGCTGGACGACACAAGAGCCATGACACGTAATCCTTGCTCTGAGCGGAGCGTCAACACGGGGCTGTTCTCGGAAACCCACTGACCTGTCTGCAAGGACTCCATCTGGCTGATCTGACCTTTGATTGGGGCCAGCAAAGTCAGGCGTTCGATTTTCTTCTGCAGGCTGTCGAGCCGGGTTTGCAGTTCAGCCTGCTGCTGCGCGAGTACCAGGGCGTCCTGCAAATCCCGTGCAGAGCCCGCTTGTCGCTGGATTTTTTCATTGACCAGATCGAGCTCCCGACGGGTTTGCGCAATCGAATGTGAAAGCTCGGGCTGAACGAGTCTTACCAAGGGCGTCTGACTTTCGACGCGGGTGCCGGGCTTGACGAGAATTTCGGCAACTTGTCCCTTTTCGACGGCATAAACTGGACGGAATTCACCTGCCAGCAGCACGCCGGGTACTGCCACGGTGGATCGCCAGGGAATCGCCATCAGCAACACAAACAGGCAAACTCCTGCCAGTGTCCATCGGGTTCTGGGCCTGGCCAGAATGGATTCGCGCTTATGCCACCATTGAAGCAGTTCGTTTTTCATGGGTAACAAGATGAACCAGCCAATTTCTACAGCAAACAGTAAAATGCCTAGTAGTTTGAAAGCGAAGTGGTAAACCAGCAGGGCGATCCCGAGAAAAAGCGTCAGTCGGTAGAGCCAGGTGGCATACGCATAAGCGGTGAACAAGCGCATGCGCCAGGCTGGCAAAACCTCCGGCGGAGATTCTCCGAGATTGAACAGCACTTCACGCAGATGCCACCGGGCCAATGCGAATGCGCGTGGTTGCAAATTCTCCGCCCGCAAGAAATCGGACAAGGCGAAATACCCGTCAAAGCGCATGAACGGACTGAGGTTGACCAGCAAAGAGGTCACCCAGCTGGTGGTGGCCACAAAAAAAGCCACGCTGCGCATGGGGCCGTCCGGCAGAAAACTCCATGCAAAGGTGGCCAGCATGGCCAGATGCATTTCAGTCCCGACACCAGCGACCACGATGCGCAGCCGATCACGGTGCGAGCGCAGTCGCCATGCATCTGTCGTGTCCGTATAGAGCACCGGGAAAAGCAATAGGAAAGCCACGCCTATGGAGCCGACCTTGCAGCCATATTTTTTGGCCACGTAGGCATGACCGAGTTCATGCGCTGATTTGACCATCACCAGCGTCAAGCCGTAGAGCGCCAGGCCTTGCCAGGACAGGAAGTGCAGGAATGTGGTCAGAAAGACATCCCATTGCTGCAACACCATCAGCAGTCCAACCAGTCCCATGACGCGCACAGTCCACAGGACGCCAGGCCGCAGCAGGCGCGACACCGCTGGCCATGTTGTCTCCAGAAAGGCATCTGGCCGCCACAAGGGGATCTTGATGAAAAGGTAATGGTGCAAAAGCCATGTGAGCCAGTGCTGTCGCGACTTGCCGTGCTGTTCAAGCAGCCGTTGTACGCCCCCCCGGTCATCCACCAGGATCAGCTGGTTGACCACCAGGAATTGCAGAAGCCCCTGGAATTCCTGCTCGTCGATCCCGATGCCATCTGCACCGCACTGCTGGAGAAAGTCGGTGGCAGACAGGCCGGCGCGCCAGTGCCTGAGTGCACGAAACGCATCCAGCCCCAGTTTGTAGTAGCGGTTGCGAGAGATGTCGTGGATCAGCCAGGTGGGTGATCCGTCTTCCGCGGCACTGCCTGGCAGCAAAGCCAGATCCGGACGCAATCCGGGCAATGACTGGGCAGGTGCAGCCTGCATCACCAGCCCAGCCACTGTCTCGTCGCCGTGATGGGGCGGCGAAAAACGTAATAAAACAGTGTGGTCTTCTGGCCGTAAATGCGTGCAGTGCCGCGAAGTCCGATGCGCGGTGGCGTCGTGTCAGGCGCCAAGGTGGCCCTGACTTTGTAGGCGGGCCATTCGCCAGCCATGGTGGGCTCGTAAACCACATACTGCACCGTGGCCGGCAGGCTGCGCAGAGGATCCGTGTCCAGGAACAGACGCACTTCGTTGCCTGGCTCCAGAACGATGGCATCTTTGACAGGCACCATCACCGTCACTTCAACCTTGTTCGGATCGGCGATGCTCATGATCCGCTCGCCCACGCGCACGGGTCGGCCTTTCCAAGCTTGCGGATCATCCACCACGGCAACGCCGCTGCGATCGGACTCCAGCAAGGCTTTTTGACGGCGGGACTGTGCCAGCTGGTATTCCCTGCTCCTGAGATCAACCTGGGCTTGCAACTGGGCCAGATCGGCTTTGCGGGCAGGATCCACAAAAGAGGCCTGTTGTGCGCGACGCAATTCGGCCTGGGCCACATCCAGGGCTCTGGCAGCAATGTCCTGCATGCCCTTGAGGTCGGTGGACTCGAGTTCTGCCAGTGCTGTTCCCTGGGCTACCTGCTGGTTGGGTAAAACGCGCAGCCCCGTGATCACGCCATCGATCGGCGCAGCAACCACGAAAGGATCCCGCGGGGTGATGTCCGCAGGCGCCAGCACGCTCAGTCGGAGCGGCCAGAACGAGATGCCCACGAGCAACAGACCAGCCCAAAGGGCCCGTTTACGCATATGCGCTTGCTGCCAGTGCCAGCGCCTGCGGACATGAAAACGTTGCAGCGCAAAGGCGTAGACTCGGGCCAGATGAGACAAAAGGGCGAGTTCTTGTGCAGTCCATGGTGTTTCACGGCTGAGCAGCAGCACCCCTTGGCGCTGGTTTTCCTTGCTGAACAGAGGCATCCAGAGCAAATGCGGCAGTGCAAAGTCAGGCCACTCACGTCGCAGTTCCGGTGTCAGATGCTCCGGTGTCAGGGCCAGGATTTCATGGCCAGGCAGATTGGCAGACACATGTTTGGCCAGACGTTCGACCCATGCCAAAAATGGTGTGGTTCGATCCACATCGCTGAGGTTTGATACGGCATCCACCCGCAGGGTCTCATCTTGACGGCCACCAAGCAAAACACCTTGCACGAAAGGGGACAGACTGCGGGTTTCGTTCGTGATGACAAAGCGGGTTTCAGCTTGCGTTTCGGCACTCAGCACCACCTGCTCCAGGCGCAGCAACGCCGCAAACAGATCAAGACCTGCTGGAAGGGGTTTGGTGTTCATGTCACCCATTCAACGGAAAGAGGCTGTACCGGTCATGCCAGGCAGCAGTTTGGGATCACGCGCAATGCGTCCGCGCAAGTTGATGGTCTGGCTGACCGCATCGACCTGACTGCCAATGGCGACAACCTCAGCTGAATGCCGGGTACCGGTTTCATCGATGCGCACTTCAAAAGTCTGTCCTGGCTTGAGGGATCGAACCCATTGGCCGGGTACCACGGCCATGACTTCCATGGCTTCTGTGGAAACGATTGTCAGGACTTCCTGATGCAGTTTGGCCACCTCCAGCTCATGTGCCTTGCGCTGAACGACCCTGCCTGACCAGGGGGCCTTGATTTCGCAACGTTCGGTATTGATCTGGGCCATTCGCATCTCTGCCTGAGCCCGCTGCAAAGCGACCTCCGAGAGTTGAACCTCCAACGCGCCAATCGAACGGGTGCGTTCAAGTTCGCGGTCATTGTCAAGTTTGGATTTGGCCGCTTTCAGCTCGGCCTCTACCTTGTCGCGCTGAGCTTCAAAGATACTGCAGTCGAAAGCCACCAGCGTGTCACCCTTCTTGAAATTGTCGCCTTCACGCAGGCGCAAGTGGGTGATGCGTGCGGCGATCTCGGCAGACAAGGTGGCCTGCATCAGCGATTGAACCACCACTCGGCTGCTCTTGCTGGCCTGTGCTGGCGTTGCGGATTGAGCAAGGACTGCCGTGCAGCTCAGCAGCGACCATGCCGCACACAGCATGAGCATCGGCATCGTGTTTCCCGGAGCCCCAAGTCTGTCGCGAACACTCATGGATTGACCCCCATGATGGTGAATTGAAGGCGCGCGACCGTCATGCCACCAGCTTCATCCGTGACCTTGACTGGCACGAACAGACTGCGGAATTCACCTTTGCGCAGGCTGGTGTAGACAGGCTGCGCAGGGTCGAAGCGCCAGCGACCGTCGGTCTGCAGGCTGAAACCTTCAGGGGTTTTGCCGCCCAACACTTCGAAGTTGAGCTTGGCATCCTCGTCCACATCGCGCGCATTGATCCTGCCCTCCACGGGGCTGCTGGCGGTTTCGAGCCTGACCTCAGCTGGCGTTTCCACTTCCGGCGGATTATTGATGCCGGTCACTTCAATGGTGAGTGTCAGGCTGCCACTGTCGCCATGCGGGTCGGTGGCCCTGAAACGCATGCTTGCCTGGCGCTTGCCGCCGGCCTTGATGCTTTTCCAGAAAGGGTCTGCAGGGTCAAATTGCCATTGCCCGTCGGGCTGAAAGCTGAAGCCGGGAGCCTGCTTTTGCCAGGTGGCCAGGGTGAACGTCAACGGATCGCCATCTGGATCGACAGCGTCAAGCTTGCCCTGCATCAACTTGCCACCTTCAACAGCTGCAATCGTTTTTTGGACGCCAGAGACAGGCGCATCGTTGACTTTCTCGAGTTCAATCACAAAACGGTCACTCACGCTTGCACCAGACGCATCGACAGCCGCTACCTCGATCGTGTAACGCTGTTGCCCTGCAGGGGGGTTGCCGCTGAACGTCTGTGTTTTGGGATCGAATTTCAGCCACTTGGGCAGAGGCTCGCCGCTGGCTTGTTTTGCCGTCAGCCTGACATCATTGCCGAAGCTGAAGGTGTCAGCCGCCAATTGCAGACTGTGTTCGCCAGCGCCGCGCCAGGGTTTGGCCTGGCTGGCCAGGGGTCTGAGCACCACACCGACTTCGCCCTTGTCCCAGGCACCCAGCTTGTCACGCATGGCGGCCGACATGGAGGGGATGTCGGCTTTGGTGGGGTTGCTTGGCAAGGGGTCGAGACCTGCACTCACAAAAATGCGACCGTAGCTGTTTTGCAGTTCCGCATAGGCTACGTCACGCCGCAAGTCGGCGAGCAGCTCGGTCATTTCTTCCCGAATCAGATCCAGTTCACCGCTGCGCTCGGCCGTGCGCATTTGTCTGACTTGTTCCCGGATCTTGCGGATCACCTGCAGATAGTCCGCCGAGGTTTCGTACTGGTCCTTGGCGTTTTCCAGTGCCACGCGCGACAGGTGCACCTGGCCCAGCACGGCTGCGGTCAGCGCCAGACGGCGTTCCTGAGCTAGTTTGCCCTGCGCGTCGGTCAGGTTGCCGACCGTGGGTGCCTTGAGCACGTTGAACAGGTTCATGCCCAGGGTGGCGCTGTAGCTGGTCCAGTTGTTGTAGAGCAAGTAGTCGTTGGAGTCACGGTAGTTGCCTGCGCTGAGGTTGAGTCCAGGCAACAGGCCCAGCAGCGCTGCACGGCCCTCTTTCTCGGTGATGCGCTTCTGGTAGCGCAGCTCCATCAGTTCGGGGCGCAGTGCCAGCGCGGTGCGCTCAAGCGTGCTGATGTCGGCTTTGAGTGCCGGCACCTTGTAATCGGCCTCTGCCATTTCCACCAGTTCCAGCGGTGTGGCAGGTGGCAAACCCATCAGCGTGGTCAGTGTGGTTCTGGCGTCGAGCAGGTCTTTGTAAAGAGCTTCCAGTGAACGGCGCATGTCCAGCAGGTCACGCTGGTAGGACAGTGCATCCATCGGATTTTTCAGGCGCAGGCTCTCCACCCGCCGCGAGTCAACCAGTGCCTGTTGCACGCGCTGGCGGAGCTGGCCGGTTTGTTTGAGTAGCTTTTGGGCCGATACCGCGCGCCAGTAGGCGGTGCGCACATCCTGGATCAGGTTGTGGACCGCCTTGCGCTCGCGCTCCTGGGCGATCAGCAGACGGTCGGCGGCCTGGTTGGCGCGCAGGTAAGACAGGCCGAAATCCAGCACGTTCCAGCTCAGGGCCAGGCTTTGCGTCTCGCTGATCTTGCTGGCAGAGACGGAGTAGGTGGGATCGTTCGGCCTTCTTTCGGCTTCACCTGTTGCTCGATTAAAGACCACACTACTGGAGGCCGCCAGCTTATCTCGCTGTGTGTAGCCTGCATTCGCTGCCAATTGCGGCAGCATGTCAAAACGCGAGACAGCCAGCTGGTGCGAGGCCATGGCCGACTCCATCATCTGCACGCGCCGCTCACGGTTGTGCAGCAGGGCGCGCGCCATGGCTTCTTCAAGTGTTATCCGCTGTGCGGGCGCTTGTGTGGCCTCGGCCAGCAGCTTTTGGTCCGCCTGGCCATGGCTGAGGGCATCACTGACACCCAGAGGATCGGGCGTGACAGCGCAGCCGGCCAGCCACAGCGCGCTGGCCAGTGCAGTGAATTTGCCGATCTGACGGGCTGGGCTCAGACCATGACGGGTCGGGGTCGATGCATGTTTTTTTGTCATTTCAGTGTTTCAGGATCATTCGGTAAATGCGGAAAGAATCTGTTGGCCATACCCATCCCATTGCTGGTGATGCATGGCCAGTTGGCTCGAGAAAGCTGTGCGACCGCTGACCACAGGTGCCGTTTCGGACGAATACTGCGCCCTTTGGCCCTGCTGGCTCAGGTCGATCTTGATTTCGATGGCCCGTGTACCACCACTGGCGTCCTCGGCGATGAATTTCAGCTCGATCAAGGGTGTGCCTGTGCCTGGCGATGCGGTGACTTTGCCAGTGGCAGGGTCAACCTGGATCCAGGATGGCAGCGGATCGCCATTGGGCAGTGTGGCGCGGTAGCGCGAGACTTCGCTGCGGCGGAAGTCGGCAATTTCGATCTGGATGCCTTGCTGCTGTTGCGATACTTCCACCAGCATGATGCCTGAAGGCGCATCGTTGACGGGTGCGCCCTCTTGTCGCAGCGTGATCTGCCCATTGGCATTGACTGCCACGTTGACACGTTCGACCGAACGCGAAGAAGACGATTCGTCGCTTGTACCGGCCTGTGGCGAAACGGCCCGGGTGTCCAGTTGCAACTGACCATCAGCACCCGCGCTTGCTTCGGTGCGTTCCTGGACCTGTGGCGCGCTCTCCGGTCTGGCTGAGTTGTTGCCGGCATTGCCAGAGCCTGTAGAAGCGCTGTTGCTGCTGCCTGCTCCTTCAGTTCCCGTACCGCTGGTTGTGCCGCCGGAAGTGGTGCCACTGGTGCCGGCTGTGGAATTGCCAGCGGAATTGCCAGCATCGCCCGGGTTGGTGCCAGTGGCAATGCTGCTGCTTGCAGGGGCGGGAACTGCGTTAACACTGGATGCAGGGCCATCCACCGTTGCGCTGCTGATGGGTGGCAAGGACGGGACCGGAATGGTGCTGCTGAAGCCTGGTATGCCTGCGCCGAGCACATCGAATCTGCTGGTGCCTGAGGTGTTGCCATTGGTGCCACTGCCCGCCGTGCTGCCGGCCGAAAACTGTGGGTCTCCCGCTCCGCTGTTGCGCGTGCTGCTGTTGGTGGAAGAACTCTCATTGCGCGCAGGCGCATTGATGCGAATCGACCAGGTCGCTTCTGCCCAGGCACCCTGTGCGTCTGTGGCACGGATCACGATCCGATAGTCGCCAGGGCGCGTGCCTGCACCAGAAATGATGCCGGTCTGAGCATCAATTTGCATTCCGGCAGGCAGCTCTGCAGTGAAGCTGAAAGAGCCAGCGTCCAAATCGATGTCGGAGAACAGCTGAGCAGTGGGCATCTGCATTTGCTCGCCTTGCAGGTACTCCTTGTACTCCAGCGCATCGACCACTGTCGGAGCGTCATTGCTGCCTTCCACCGTGACGGTGATGGTTTGCCGCACCTGCGCGCCACGATCGTCAGTCACACGAACGGTGTACCGCTCCTGCACGCTCTGTCCTTCACGCAGGTTTTGTGTGGCCACCAGTGTGTTGTTGAGCGTGTAGGTCCATTCGCCCGTGTCGCGGTTGAGTGCAATGCTGCCGTAGCGGGTGCTGACCGAACCTTCGAGTTCGTAGACGCGCGTGGCATCACGGTCCGCATCGCTGGCAATGATCCGGTTGGAGACGCTGGCCATGCCGCTGCTGACCGAGCCATCATCGTTGTTGCCTTGCTCCCTCACGACCCCACTTGCTTGTGCGGCGCTTGAGCTGATCACCGGTGCATCGTTGGTGCCGTGGATGGTGATGGTCAGGGTTTGATCGACCCAGGCTCCGAAATCATCGGTGGCGCGCGCAATGTAGGTCTGTGTGACGACTTCTCCCTCTTTGAGCGCTTGTGTTGCGGCCAGGGAGTTGTCGAGCGTGTAGGTCCAGACACCGCTGCTGGCTTGGATGGACATGGTGCCATAGGTGGTGCTGGGTGAGCCTTGCAGGCTCCAGTTGTGGCTGGCGTTGGCGTCGGCATCCCTCACCGACAGAGCGCCGGTGGCCGTGGCCGTGCCGACCACGGCAGAGCCGTCGTCGTTGTGGCCTGCTTCGATGACGGTGCCGCTCAAGGCTGCAGTGGCATTGGCGACCACCGGCGCATCGTTGGTGCCGTGGATGGTGATGGTCAGGGTTTGGCTCACCGTGGCCGCAGAACCATCGGTCACGCGCAAAGTGAAACTTTCGCTGGCCGTCGCAGTCAGGGCATTCATGGCCAGATCGCTGGGCACATACAGATAAGCCCCCGTCAGGCTGTGCAGGAACAGGGTGCCGTAACTGCCCATGCGGCTTTGGTTATAGCCGTTGCGGCTGCTGTCGGCCTGTGCATTGTCGATGGTGTAACTGGCGGTTTCGCCTGCATCACGGTCGCTCGATGTGAGGGCACCGCTCACACTCTGGAAGCTGTCTGTGCGATGGCTGTCGTTGTAGGTGATGGCCGTGACACTGGCGTTCAGCACGGGGATGTCGTTGTCTGCCGTGATGTTGACAGTCAGCGTTTGGGTGGCCGTGGCTGAGCCATCGCTCACGCGTACCCCAAAGAATTCGCTCGCATTCGACTTGAGGGCCTCAACGGCGTCGTCGTCGGGCACATAGTCATATGCCCCGGAGTTGCTGTTGAGGTACAGGGTGCCAAATTGGCCCTGCTTTCTGAAGTCAAAGCCATTGCGGCTGTTGTCCGAGACTTGTCCGATCAAGCTGTAAGTCAGCACTGCGCTGTGATCCAGATCTGTGGCGGTCAAGTTCCCTGGGACTGGTTCCATCCGGTCATCACTGGCCGTGTCGAGCAGGTCTATGGCTGTGGGAGCGGTCAGCACCGGACCATCATTGGTCCCGGTGATGGTGATGGTGACGGTGGTGCTGTCACTCAGGGCCGGCGTGCCCGTGTCGGTGGCTGTGATGGTGTAAGTCAGCACCAGGGTTTCACCTTCGGCCAGGTAGTCAAAATCCGAGGTGTCGCAGTTGAAAACCCAGCTGACCGGAGCGCTGATGCTGCTGCCGCTCAGCACCGATGTCGGATTGAGGGTGAGCATAGACCGCAAGGTTTCCAGGCTGGGTGGGGTTCCTGTGGAAGTGCCGCCCACATTGACCGTACGCGTCATATTGACCAGATCGCTGGGGTCGTTGTCGGTCACGGTGATGCTGCCGCTGGCGGTGAGCGCAGCATTCGATTCGGTCAATGCCAGACGATCGATTCCGTCGCTGATGACCGGCTGGTCGCTGGCGCCCACCAGCCAGACGGTGAAGCCCGTGCTTTGGCTCAGCGTGCCGTCGCTCACCACCAGAGTGAATTCATCCTGGGCGTTTTCACTCAGGGCATTGATGGCGGTGCCGTTGGGTACATAGGTGTAAGCGCCGCTGGTGCTGTTGAGATACAGCTTGCCAAAACTGCCCGCCTGGCTGTGGCTGTAGCCCACCACACTGCTGTCCACGGCGCCGCCTTGAATGGCGAAGCTGAGCACGGCGCCAGTGTCACGGTCGGCGCCGCTCAGGGTCCCGGTCACGGCGCTGAATGTGTCGGTTGCGGTCGTGTCCACATAAGTGGCGCTGGGCAGGCTGGCAGTGAGTTGTGGCGTGTCGTTGGCGCCGTTCAGGGTGATGGCCAGCACCTGGCTGGCGCTGGCACTGCTGCCATCGCTCACTCTCAGTGTGAAGCTTTCGCTGGCGTTCACGGTCAGTGCATTGATCGCCGCATTGTCGGGTATGTACTCGTAGGCACCAGTGCTGCTGTGGATGAAGAGGGTGCCGTAAGTTCCTGCCCGTTTGTGGGTGTAGCCAGGGCGGCTGTTGTCGCTGATGCCGTTGTCGATGCTGTAAGTGGCGCTCTCGGGCGCATCACGGTCGATGGCGACAAGGGCACCTGTGATCGAGGAAAAACGGTCATGATCGGGTGTATCGGTCAGGGTGATCGATGCGACGCTTGCGCTGAGCGTCGGCGTGTCGTTGCTGCCTGTGATGTTGACCGTCAGCAAGCCCGCATCGCTGGCACTGCCGTCACTGGCGAGCACACTGAATGTCTCGCTGGCGTTCGACTTGAGGCGTTCTACAGCATCATCATTGACCACAAACCGGTATGCGCCATTGTCTGCGTTCAAATAGAGCGTGCCATAGGTGCCGGTCTTTTTGGCACTGTAGAACACACCGTCGATCCAGGTGATCTGGCTGACCTGACCAGCGACGGCATAAACAATGGCGTCTCCATCGCGGTCCACGCTGGTGAATGTGCCGATCACATCACTGAAATGGTCATCGGCTGCCGTGTCGTTCAATGCGATTGCCGTGAGCGTGCCCAGCACAGGCGTGTCATTGCCGGCCGTGATCGCAACGCTCAGGCTCTGGGTGGCACTGGCCGTTCCGTCACTCACCCGCACACTGAACGTTTCGCTGCTGTTCTGTTGGAGTGACTCTATCGCAGCCTCGAGGGGTACATAAAGGTAAGTCCCTGTGCTGCTGTTGAGGTACAGCGTACCGAAACGCCCCAACTGACTGAGGTCATAGCCGACGCGGCTGTTGTCGTCGGCCTGATTGGCAAGGCTGTAACGCAACACAGCGTTGTGATCCAGGTCGCTTGCCTGGAGCTGTCCGCTGACAGGGCTGAAGGTGTCGTCGTCGGCCGTGTCGGTCAAACCGATGATATCGGGCGATGCCAGCACGGGGCCATCGTTGCTGCCAGAGATGGTGATGGTGATGGTGGTCGCGCTCGACAGGGCAGGGCTGCCGGTGTCGGTGGCGGTGATGGTGTAAGTCAAAACCAGTGTCTCACCTGCCGCCAGACCATCGAAATACTCGCTGCCACTGTTGAAGCTCCAGCTCACACTGGCAGTGGTGCTGGATGCATCGTTGAGCAGGGTTTCCGGGGTGATGCTCAGCATGCTGAGCAATCGGGCTGTATTGGGCAGTGAAGCAGTGGTGCTGCCGCCCACGGACACAGCTTTACTCAGGCTCACCGAATCGCTCAAATCGCTGTCTGTGAGGGTCAGGCTTCCGCTGGCCGAGAGCGTGGTGTTGCTCTCTGCCAACGCAACGTCGTCATTGCCATCGCTGAAAACGGGAGGATCACCTGCACCCACTATCCAGGCGGTAAAGCCCGTGGTTTCGCTCAGGTCACCGTCGCTGACTTCAAAAACAAAATCATCCTGGGCCAGACTGCCGGCTGGCTGGCCTTCAATCGCCGCATCATTGGGTACGTAGGTATAAGCGCCGGTGCCGCTGTTGAGGTAGAGGGTGCCAAAAGAGCCCCTTTTGCTGAGGTTGTAGCCGCTGAGCGTGCTGTTTGCGGTTGCACCTTGCAGCGTGTAGTTCAAGCGGGCTTCCGCATCTCGATCACTGCCAATGAGGTTGCCGCTGATGGGTACAAAATTGTCATCGCCCGCACTGTCAATGAAACTCGCGCTGGACCGGCTGGCCCTCAGCGTCGGCCTGTCATTGGCAGCCTGAATTTGGATTGACAGGACGCGGCTGGCTGTGGCGCCGGCGCTGTCGGTCATGGTGAGGGTGAAGCTTTCACTGGCGTTGGCTGTCAGGGCATTGATGGCGGCATCCAGTGGTGCATATTCATAGGCGCCGGTGCCACTGTTCAAGTAGAGGGTACCGTAATGGCCATCCATCTGAAGGTCATAGCCGCTGCGACTGCTGAGGCTGCCGCCCGTGACGGCATAAGTGGCGCTGTCATTCACATCCCGGTCGCTGCTGATCAGGCTGCCAACGATGCTGGCAAAACTGTCCTGTTCCGCGGTGTCGGTGACGCTGATGGCGCTGACTGCGGCGAGCATAGGCGCGTCGTTGCTGCCTGTCAGAACAAATGTCAGAGGCGCTGTCACCTGCTGTCCTTGTGCATCCGTCACGATCACGTTGTAGCTGAAGGTGATCGACTCGCCCTCACCCAGAAAGTCAAAATCGGCTGCAGCATGGCTGTAGCTCCAATTGACAGGTGTGGTGACGCTCACATGGTTGGCGGAGACTGCGAAGCCATTGGTCAGTGATTGAACCAAGGCTGCAGACAATCGCCCGCCGCTCCAGGCCGGGGCTTGTGCGACCTGATAGGTCACATCGATCTGGTCGCTGCGGTCAAGGTCCACAAAATCCACATTGCCTGTGGCCGACAGGGTCTGTGCTGCAGCGTTGCCCGCTTCCACAAAGGCCGGCGGTGCGGCAATGCTGACCGTGGGTGCGTCGTTGCTGCCGGTGATGGTGATCACCACGGTCTTGTCGGCTTGCCCTGTGTGGCTGTCTAGGGCGCGCACAGTGTAGGTCAGCACCAGTTGTTCGCCGCTGGCGAGGTGGTTGAAGTGCTCATTGCCAGAGTTGAAGCTCCAGTTCAGGGTCCCGCTGGTGGTGGTGCTGATGATGCTGGTGTTGGTGCTGAGCATGGCCAGAAGTGCTGCGTTGTCAGACTGCAAGCCGGTGGTGGCGCCCGCGGACACCACCGAAACCACCGAGGCACTCACCGTGTCTGCGCGGTCCACATCGCTGACGCTCAGGGTGCCCGTTGCGCTGAGCGATGCATTGGTTTCGGTCAACGATGCGCTCTCGCTGTCCTGGCTGAGCAGACTGATGACAGGCGAATCGTTGCTGCCAGTGATGGTGATCGTCACTGTCTCGCTGTCGACGCCCGTTAACGGTGCACTGTTGTCATCGGTGGCGGTGACGGTGTAAGTCAGTACCAGGGTTTGACCTTCGGCCAGGTAGTCAAATGTCTGGCTGCCCGAATCAAAAACCCAGTTCAGTGTGGCGCTGTTTTGGGTGTCACTCAAAACGGTGGACGGACTCACGCTGAACATGGCCAGCAAAGTGGCATCGCCGGGCGCTTGTGGATCGCTGCGGTTGCTGGTGCCTGAAACCGTCAAGGTCCGACTGGCAGTGACCAGATCGCTGGTGTCGAAATCGCTGACAGTGAGGGTGCCCGTGGCGGACAGGCCGCTGTTGGTCTCGGCCAGTGCTTCGTCATCGGGCCCGTTGCTGATGAGCGGTGCATCGTTGGCGCCAGTGATGGTGATCGTGATGGTTTCGGTATCGCTCAGTGGCGAGCCGTCACTGTCTGTGGCGGTGACGGTGTAGGTCAGCACCAGATTTTCGCCAACGGCCAGGTAGTTGAAGGCTTCGCTGCCCGAATGAAAGCGCCAGTAAAGCGAGGCACTGGTTTGCGTGCTGCCAATCAGTGTCAGTGGGTCGCTGGTCCAGCTGCTGTTGTTGGCAGACAGCTTGAGCATGGCCAGCAGTTGGGCATTGCTGGGGGCAGCAGGGTCGCTGGTGTTGCCCGTGGCCGTCAAAGTGCGGCTCACGGTCACGGTGTTGCTGGTGTCCAGATCGGTCACGGTCAGGCGACCGCTGCTGGTCAAGCCGGTGCTGGTTTCGGGCAGAGTGGCGGTATGGGTATCGCCAGCGCCAATCGAAATCAAGGGGGCATCGTTGGTGCCAGTGACCGTGATGGTGATGGTCTGATCGTCTGTCAGCACCGCACCTGGCGCATCGTCACTGACACGGATGGTGTAGGTGTAAACCAAACTTTCACCCGTGGCCAGGTCGTTGAAAGCGTTGTTGCCCGAGTTGAAAGTCCAAGTCAGTTGCCCGGATGCAGCAGTGCGGCCTGTGCCGCTGAGCACTGTACTGGCGTTCAGTGTCAGCCATGTCAATCCGGTATCGCTGGTCAGCGCGACGGCATCACCATTGTTGCGCTTGACCGTACCGCTGAGTACCTGGGCTGTGACCGCATCGGTCAGGTTGGTATCGGTCACGGTCAGCGTGTCGCTGACGCTGAGCCCGGCATCGGCTTCGGTCAGCACCTGGGCATCGCTGTCATCCGCGCCAATGCTGATCACGGGTGCATTGTTTTTGCCTGCCAGTGTGACAGTGATAGGTTTGCTGTCGCTGCCGCCTTGGCCGTCGACCAGCGTGAGCGTGAACACCGCCGTCACCGTTTCGCCTGAGCCCAGGAAGTCGATGTCGGCCTGGTTCACCATGTATTGCCAGTTGACAGTGCCCGTGGCAGTGTTGCTGCTTGGCGAAATGCTCAGACCGCTGGCAATGGTGGCCTTCTGGCTGTCTGTCAGGGTCAGGGAAGCGTTGCTCCGGTTGGTTCCCGTGATGCTGCTGACTGCCAAAGTAGCGGTGGGTCGATCTGACACATCCAGGTCGGTGAAGGTGATGGAGCCGCTGTCGAAGAGCTTGTCCGGAAAGCCTGAAGAGATGGCGCCAGAAGTGTCGACGACCGTGATCGTCGGTGCATCGTTGGTGCCGGTGATCGTCACCGTCACGGTCTGGGTGGCCATGCCGTTGTCGTTGTCCGTCACACGCACGGTGTAGTCCAGCACCAGGGTTTCACCGGCGGCCAAGGCATTGAAGGTTTGCGAGCCGGAGTTGAAAGTCCAGGTCAAGGCATTGGTGCCCCGCACTGTGCCTGCCAGTGAAAGCATGGCCAGTAAATCCGCCTGGATGGGGATAGCGCCGCTGCTGGCGGTGCTGCTGCTGTGCACCGACACACCGGCCACGCTGGCCGTCAGGGTGTTGGCCGCTTCGGCATCGCTCACGCTCAGTGTGCCTGTGGCTGTCAGCGCTGCATCTGTTTCGGTGAGGCTGGCGGTGGCGGCATCGCCGGCAGAGACACTGATCACTGGCGCGTCGTTGGTGCCGCGCACGACCACGGTGATCGTGGACTCGGCTTGCAGTGCGCCATCGGATACGCGCACGGTGTAAGCAAAGGTCAGCGTATCGCCTGGCTTCAGATCGTTGAAGGCTTCATTGCCGGAGTTGAAAGTCCAGTTGATCGGCAAGGACGTACCACTCGCTGTGCCCGGTGTCAGGGCGAGCCAATCTTTTTGAATGAGACTCATGCTCTCAGCGGCTCCCGAATTGAGCTGCACGGTGGCCGTCGGCACACTGACCGTCAGCGTCTGCGAGCTGTCTACCTCACCGGCCACCAGCGTGTTGCTGACCGTCAGGCCACTGTTGGTCTCGTCCAGATAGAAGGTGCTGGTGCCGCTGCGGGCGCGAGGCGTGAGGGTGGGGGTGTCGTTGACCCCGTTGATGGCCACCGTCAGTGTGGCGGTGTTCGAGGTCGCGCCGAGCGAGTCTGTGACCTGCAAGGTGAAATTGTCCGTGACCGACGTGGTGGCCGCGTTCATTTTTGCCGTATCGCGCACATACTGGTAAGCCCCAGTCAGCGCGTTCAGGTAGAGCTTGCCGTAATGGCCAGTGACGCTGTGTGTGAAGTTCGTCAGCGATGTGTCGGCCACTTGGTCAGCGATGGCATAGGTCAGGCTACCGCCTTCGGCGTCGCTTGCAGCCAATGAACCGGTGGGGTTCCCTGGGGTGGAGAAGCTGTCGTACGCGCTGGTATCGGCGTAAGTGGCAATGGGGTTGGTTGGCTGTGTCAGCACAGGCGCATCGTTGCTGCCCGTCACAGTCACACGGATCTGCTGGGCAGCCGTGGCAGTGCCGTCGGATACTGTGGCGTCAAAGTCGTCCACCACCGACTGACCCGAGGCCAGTGCTTGCGTGGCGGCGGCTGTGTTGTCGAGCACATAGGTCCATGCACCGGTCTGGGCGTTCAGGTACACACGGCCGTAGGTACCCAGCGTGCTGTGGGTGTAGCCGCTCAGGCTGGCGTCTGCGGCCTGGCCGGTGACCGACCAGGTCAGGACTGCGCCAGCATCGAGATCGCTGGCGGTCAGCGTCTGTGGTGTCGTGGCGTTGGTGCCCGCCACGCCGAAGCCGGCTTCGACCACGCTGCCCACTGCGGCGGCGGGAGCCGAGGTGATGATCGGGGCATCGTTGGTGCCGCTGATGACGATGGTGATGTCGCGGTAGACGGTGTTGCTGGTGTTGTTGTCGGGAAACACCCTGAATACCGCAGTGACGGTATCACCGTTATTGAGGAAATCCAGTGTGCTTTCACTTACGCTGTAAGTCCAGGTGACACCCACACCTGATTTGACAACACTGAATCCTGCCCGAATAGCTTCCCGTTCTCCAGACAAAGCCCAATTGGCATCGGACAAGCTGCTGGAGCCCGGTTTACCGATCGAGAGCACCGATACGGCAGGGGTGTTGGTCGCTACTGCGCCATCAAACGTGATCGCATCCGATGCGCTGAGTGTGCCGGGCGAGCCTTCCACAATGCTGCCCGCATCCCCGCCGACGATCAGCACACCTGCGGTCTGGCTGGTCATCACCACAGTGAACTTCAAAGGTTTTTCTGAGGTCTGACCGCTGTTGTCGGTCATTGTCAGGGGGTAGCTGAAGCTGACTTTGTCGCCTGTCTGAAGTGCAGCGTTGCTGCTGTCCTTCAGGACTGTCGGGTCGAGTGAAAAGCTCCAGGCCACATTGCCGGGGTTGGTGGTCGGTGCTGAGGTGGTCAGGCTCAAGGCAGAATCAATGGCCGTGATGGCGCTGGCGTTGAGGGTGATCGAGCCACCGCCCGACGCGGTGGCGGTGATGGTCGGTGCGGTTAGCGAACCGGTCAGCAGGTTGCTGGCGTCGGGATCGTTGACATTGACTGTGCCTGTGGCCGTCATAGGTGCGCTGGTGGCGCTCAAGGCTGTCACAGACGAGGTAGCCACATAGGGCTTGTCGTTGGTGCCGGTGATCGTGACCGTGATGGTTTGCTCGCCTGAGGCAGTGGTGCTCCCGTTGTCCGAGGCGCGCACGGTGTAGGTCAGCACCAGGGTTTCGCCAGCGGCAAGGTAGTCGAAGCTGGTGCTGCCCGAGTTGAAAACCCAGTAAGCGGTGCCGGTGGTGGAGGTGTTCCCAATGACGGTGCTGCCCGGGGTGCTGGCGCCGTTGTCAATGGTCAGCATGGCCAGCAGATCTGTTTCGGTCGGCCGGTTGGCTGCAGGGCCGGTGCCGCTTGCCAGAACGCTGACCTTGCTGATCGCGACGGTTTGTGATGTGTCCAGGTCCTGGACTGACAGCGTGCCGCTGGCGCGCAGGCCGGTGTCG
>Ga0256340_1000015_pt1 | contig 22382 bp, 16 predicted proteins | sample AtltaT_3_FD_183807 | JGI IMG/M metagenome (GOLD analysis project Ga0256340, IMG submission 183807) | Metatranscriptome of freshwater microbial communities from Altamaha River, Georgia, United States - Atl_Colum_RepC_8h (Metagenome... | ecosystem: Environmental > Aquatic > Freshwater > River...
CCCGCCGCACGCAATGAAACACGGCCCAACGTGGCCTTGAATATCCCCGGTCCACAAGCCTCTTATTTGCACGTCAACCGGGATACGCGCGCGCCCATCACGCGCAACTCCATCTTGGCAGGCTTGCACTACAACGCCAATGAACGGCTGCGCAGCGGCGAAATGTTGGCGCAAAATCGCGCGCCTGTGGGGGCTCGCAACAACCCCTACGCATCCGTTTCCACACCGCAACCCGCTCAATTGGTGCAGTCTGAAAAAGCCATGGTCACCGCAGAAGTCAGCACGCCGGCCGCCACCGAAATCCAGGCCAGCGCCCCGCTGCAAATCGCGGAACGGACCGACAGCACCTCGTTGTTGCCCTGATCCCTCAGCGGCAATCCCACTCGCCTGAAACGGCAAAGCGGCAAAAAACGGCAGGGTGACCAGACAGGGTGGCAAAAGATTGCCACTCCAAGCGTCAAATCATCTTGGCATAACTCTTGCAAATATCGTCCGGAGTCCATCCCACTTGAGGGGTGACGGCGAAAAAACAGGAGTGATCCCATGCCCGCATTTTCACAAGCCTTTGGCATACACGAGAGAGCGCTCGGCGTTCGTAGCCAGCGTATGGAAGTCATTGCGCGCAATATCGCCAATGCCGATACGCCCAACTACAAAGCGCAGGATGTCGACTTCAAGGCCATGCTCAAAGAGGCCAAAACCGAGCACTTGCAAGCCACGCATGAAAAACACTTTGCGGGATTGACCGACGCTCCGGACAACGGCATGCGATTTCGCACCCCCTTTAACAGTTCCTTTGACGGCAACACCGTTGAGATGAACGTGGAACAAGCCCAGTACGGTAAGGCAGCCGTTGAATACCAAACAACCCTGCAATTCCTGGAAAACAAGATCAGCGGCATGCGCAAGGCCTTGCGCGGGGAGTAATGAGTCATGCAACTCGATAACGTCTTTGGAATCGCGGGAACCGCCCTCAATGCGCAAGCTGTGCGCATGAACGCCACGGCCTCCAACCTGGCCAACGCCAACTCGGTCGCGGGTAGCGAGCAGGAGGCCTATCGGGGTAAGCGTCCGTTGTTCAAGGCCCTCCTCAAAGAAGAGATGACCCACGGCGGCGCCCAATTCATGGGTGGCGTGAAAGTCGATCGCATTGTTCAGGACCCCGCACCTGTGCGCAAAACCTGGGATCCCGGCAATCCGTTAGCCGACAAGGAAGGCTACGTCTTTCACTCCAACGTCAACGAAATGTCTGAAATGGTGGACATGATGGCGGCCTCGCGGTCTTACCAAAACAACGTCGAGGTGGTTAACACCGCGCGTCAGCTCATGATGCGCACCCTCGAAATCACCAAAGCTTAATCAAAGGAAGCCATATGGCCACCACCGCAAGTGCTCCCCTTCCCAGCGGCATCGTTCGTTACGAAGACTATGTTCAGAAGCAAAAAACCAAGCCCACCAACACCGAGATGGGGCAGACGGAATTTTTGACGCTCTTTACCACTCAGCTCAAAAATCAAAACCCCTTGGATCCCGTGAAAAACGAAGCGTTTGTGGCACAGCTGGCGCAGTTCTCGCAACTCGAAGCCACCACGGCCATGAAGCAAAGCATGAACAATTTGGTCTCCAGCCTGAGCAACGACCGGCTGCTGAGCGCAACCCACCTGATCGGTAAAACCGTTGCCGTACCAGATGGGCCCGTCAGTGTGACGGATTCCACGGTCTCCCAGGGGGTCATCAATCTGCCCACAGGGGCCGACGGCATTTCCGTCAACGTGTACAACGAATCGGGGGTTCTGGTGCGCAACCTGATCATCGGCGCTCAACCCGTTGGCGATTACACCATTGAGTGGGACGGCAAAGACCGCGCAGGCAATTTGGTACCCAATGGCAACTATCGCTATGTGGCCACGGTCAACCGCAACGGCACCCAAACCACTCCCACAGTGAGCACATACGCACAGGTCACCGGTGTGACCAGTGCGGGCACCGCCGACGGCACCATGCTGTTGGAAGTGGCCGGCAACAAGACCGTCAACCTAGCCGACGTCAAGCGCGTCAGCTATTGATTCATTGAACGAAGACATCCCACGGAGCAGTAAACCATGTCTTTTTATACCTCTCTCACCGGTTTGAATGCGGCCACCGCACAGTTGGGCGTGACCAGTAACAACATTGCCAACGTCAGTACAACCGGCTTTAAACGCAGCCGTACCGATTTCGGCGACATTTTTGCCACGTCTCCGTTACAAAAAGCCTCCGCCACGATCGGTCAGGGCGTATCGCTCAAACGCGTGGTGCAAGAGTTTGGCCAGGGCAACATGATCTTCTCGTCCAACACCCTGGACTTGGCCATCAGCGGTGACGGCTTCTTCCCCCTCAAATCGCAGGACGGATTCCAGGACATCTTCACCCGTAACGGTGTGTTCATGATGAACGACCAATACAACGTGGTGAACTCGGCAGGCCAAAAACTCATGGCGGCGTCAGTCGACTCGTCCGGCAAAGCGAACTTGGACGACATGAACGTGCTGACCATTCCGCAAAAAACCACCAACATGGCCAAGCAGACGTCCAAGGTGCAATTGGGTCTGAACTTCCCGGCCGATGCGCAGGTGATCACCAAAGAATTCAACCGCAACGACCCAGAGTCCTACAACAAAAGTACCGCGCTGACCGTCTACGACGCCGGTGGCAACTCCTACTTGGCTTCGGTGTATTACGTCAAGACCCAAAACGCGAGCCAACAGTCTCCCTACAACAAGTGGCAAACCTATGTGTATGTGGGCGACAAACTCGTGAGTGCCTCACTCCAGCAAGCCACCAACTCTGTGGGCGAACTGATGTATGTCAACAAATACGGTGAACTCAAGGCCAAGAGCGATTTCAAGACACCCCAAGAAATCGCGGAACTCAACAGCTCATTCTCAAAGAAGACCATCAAATTCTCGCTGGATGACTTGACCGACATTCGCACCTCAGAGCCGGCCAGCGTGGTCGCGGGTCTGGCATCCGATTTGGGTACGGGCTCCAACGACGGTATTGATTTCGCCAACTACCTCAACGTGAGCAAATCGGATCTCTTGCGTCAACAGGGCAGCAGCGCAATGACCTATGCAGTGGATTCCACCACAGCAGGTAGTCGTGAAATCACCTTTGGACCGGAAGGCGCACGCGTCACGGTGAAGGTCGACCCCGTTGGCTCCACTCCGCCCACCATTGACCAAGTCGTCACACAGCTCAACAACAACAGCAGCTTCGCATCCTCTTACGTGGCGCAGGCGACCAATACGCGTGGCAAGATCAGCGGCATCAATTTCGGTACCGCGCCGGTCACGACGAACCCCTTCTCGACACTGGCTGTCAACATCGGAGGCATTGATTACAGCATCAGCCTGGATTCCACCAAAGTCGACATCGCCACACTGGCCGCCGACATTCAAACCAAGCTGAGAACAGCCGCTGACGGCGCGACCAGCACCAACATCACGGTCACGGGGGCAGCGGGGGTACTCACCATCTCCGATGCTGCGCAGCGTAATGTCAAGGGCATGGAGCTCATCAAGCTCAGCAATGCTTCCACCAGCGTATCCACCGGTTTGGCCCCGGTTTACGACAACACCGTGCTCAAAATCACGGCTTTGGATGTCAACAGCACCATTGCCGACATGACCAGCACCACCACAGGACTGGTCGTCAAGCAAAACAGCGTGGCGCTCACCGTCGCGGCCAACACAGCGGCTGCCCAGGCCACCCCCTACACCCGTGCCAGCGTGGTGTACGCTGCCATCACGGGTCCGACAGTCAAAGCCACCTTTGGTCCTAGCACGGCGCAAATCAACGTGGAAGCCAATTCCGCAGCGGGTTTGGTGGAATTGCTCAATAAAAATGCCACCTTCTCTGCCGATTACATTGCCTCCGCCTCCGGTTCGCAAATCACGGTCAAGGCGCGCGACCCCCAAAAGGCCAACGCCAGCAGCATCACCGACAACTTCAGCCTGTTCCAAAATGCGGCGGGTACGCTCGATACCTTCACCGCGCTTGGAAAAACGTCTACGGACGGCGTCTCGGCCCTGCAGTCCAGCGCCAAGCACAGCATTGACGAGCTCAAGAACCTCTTCAAAATCAACGTCGACAACTCGATCGACAGCGTCTCCGTGGGCCTGGATCACCTTTTGGAAAACATGGCCAAACTGCCCGCCACCGTGAGCAAGAAGCTCTCCGGTGCGCAAGTGGCGGCGGAATTGACCAACGTCATCCAGCGGGCTTATGGCGATGAGAAGCCCTTTAACTTCTCCACCGTGGGAACCCCGACATTCAAGTTGACCCTGGCGAAATCCAACGGCACGACCTTATCCCCCTTGCCGATCGACCTCTCTGCCGCGGGCAATATGCGGCAGGAGGATTTGGTTCGCACGGTGCAGCACCAAATTGATGACAGTGGTCAGTACAGTGGACTCATCACCGTCTCCTACGATTCCCAAAACCAGAAATTGGTGTTCTCGCCCAAAGACAATGCCAAGCTGACCATTACCAGTAGCCAAACCGCCATTGGATTACCCGATCCCCTGGTTCAGGGGGTGAACGATCAGTCGGTTGGTCTGGCCATGTCGCCCACCGTGTCGACGGGCGCTTATCGTCCCAGTAACGACCAACGTTATGGGATGAAAGTGGAGTACGACGGGGTGAAGCAGACGTTCGTCTTCAAGTCGGGCTCGACCGGCGACAGCTCCAGCATTGCCATTACCGACATTCGCCCGGGCAGTCTGGCGACCCAAACCTCCAAGGGATTGGGCTTGACGGGGGATCCCACTACCTACAACGTGGTGCCCTCCACGGTTGATGCCTTGCGCGGCGTGACCTCGCAACCCGCCGTGCTAACTGGCAACGCCATGGCCGTGAACGTGGACAACAACTTCTCGGTCGACAGCACCAACAACCAATTTGTGGTCTCCGTCAACGGCATTACCGGCACCGTGACCGTGCCTCCCAAAGACACCTACACCCTCGGAACCTTCATGGAAGCTCTGCAGCACGGCATCAACAGCCTGCAAGGTCCCCTCAAAAATGGGTTGACCCCACAATCAGTCAACGGCGTGAAGGTGTCGTATGACGCCAAACTCAATTCCTTGGTGTTCACCACCGGCACCGCCTCAACCGACTCTTACATCAAGGTGACGGGGGATGCGCGCTGGGGCTTGGACGGCTTGGATGCCAAGTTTGGTAAAACCACGACCTGGATCAAGCCCAAACCGTTCACCGACGAAAAAGGTGCCACGGTCTACATCGATGGATTCGGTAGCGAAACTTCTTCAGCGGCTGACTTTGATACGCTACCTTCTTGGTCTCCCATTTACTTTGACAAAGGTGAATTGACCTTTGACACGGCGGGTAACCTCGTTTCACCCAAGCAGGGCGCACAACTCGATACGGTCTACCTCCCCAACGGTAAGGGCGCTTTGACGATCAACATCGATTACTCCAAATCGACCCAGTTTGCCTCGCCATTTGCGGTGCTGTCGCAATCACAAGATGGCGCACCAGAAGGGGATTTGGTGGGTTTGGCGATCAAGGATGACGGTTTGGTTCAGGCGAGTTACTCCAACGGCGCCCAGAAATCTCTGGCCAAAGTTGTGCTGGTGAACTTCTCCAACCCCTCTGGCCTGCGTCAGATTGGCGATACCAACTACTACAAGACCTCGGAATCGGGCACACCGAAGTACGGTGAGGCCGGTTCTGCGGGTTACGGCACGTTGCGTTCTGGCGCGACCGAACGCGCCAACGTGGATTTGACCCAGGAACTGGTGGATTTGATCACCGAGCAGCGGAACTTCCAGGCCAACGCCAAGGCCATGGAGACCAGCACCTCGATGACCCAGACCATCATCCAGATTCGAAACTAATCACCCGTCGATAGGCCCAGGAGCGCGCAATGGACCGTTTGTCATTTAATGCCATGGCGGCGATCAATGAGGATCGCCTCATCCGCCAGCAACTCTCCAACGACATTGCCAACGTCACCACGACGGGCTTTAAGCGGACCTTTGAAGCCACCCTGCAGCCTCAAAAGGCGGTGGGGTTGGGTTTTGACACGCGCCTGCAACCCCGCCTCTACACGACCGACCAAGTCAACCTCACCCCCGGGCCCCTGATCGTGACTGGACGGGATCTTGACATCGCCCTCAACCACAAGACGGTGATGGGCGTCATGTCCAAAGACGGACAACTGGCTTTCACGCGCCGCGGTGACTTGCGGGTCAACGCCCAAGGCGCTCTGGAGACGGGCTCCGGCCATTTGGTGATGAGCCAAGAAGGGGGGCCCATCACGGTTCCCCCCGGTTTTCGCTTCAATATCACCAAAGAAGGCAATATTTATGCAACCGATCCGACCCAGCCAGGACTCCCCCAGGAGCAGCTGATTGGTCAGATCCTCTTGCGCGACGCCAGCGCCACCCCGCTCTTTAAGCGTGAGGACGGCCTGTTCCGGGTCGAGGGACAAGGACCTGGCACGGACTTTGCATCTGGCCCAGAGGAGGTTTCTTTGACACCGCAAGCCCTCGAAGGCAGCAGTGTCAATCCCATGACCTCCATGGTGAAACTGATTGAACAGAGCCGCTCATTTGAGCACCAGATTCGCATCATCAAGGAAAGCAAATCCAATGATGAATCAGGCGCTTCCATGATGCGGTCAAGCTGATGAACGATTAAAACGGAGCAACCGTCATGGACGCATCTTTATGGGTAGCCAAAACTGGGCTTGACGCGCAACAAACGCGCATGAACGTCATCTCCAACAACTTGGCCAACGTTTCCACGACGGGTTTCAAGCGCGATCGCGCGGTTTTTGAAGACCTGCTCTACCAAAACGTCAAGCAACCCGGTGGACAAACCACCCAAAACACCCTCACGCCTACCGGACTGATGTTGGGTACGGGCGTGAAAATCAACGCCACGGAAAAACTGCATTTGCAGGGCAACCTGATGAATACCCAGTCGCCCCTGGATGTGGCCATCATGGGCGCCGGGTTCTTCCAAATCCAGATGCCCGATGGCACGACTTCCTATAGCCGCGACGGTAATTTCAAGATCAACAACACCGGGCAGGTGGTCACGGCCTCAGGCTTCCCCCTGCTGCCCAACATCACCGTTCCCGCCAACGCAGCGAGCATCACCTTTGGCCAAGACGGAACCGTCTCGGTCGAACTCGTCGCTGGAGGCGGCTCGCAAAACATTGGGCAGGTGCAGATCGCACGCTTTATCAATCCGAGTGGACTCAAGCCCATCGGGCAGAACCTCTATCAAGTCTCCCAGGCCAGCGGTCAGCCCCAGGTGCTGCAGCCGGGCGTCAACGGCGCGGGCGATCTCAAGCAAGGCTCCTTGGAGGCTTCAAACGTCAACGTTGTGGAGGAAATGGTCAACATGATCGAAACCCAGCGTGCGTATGAAATCAATTCCAAGGCCATTTCCTCGGTCGACGGAATGCTCAAGTTCCTGAACCAGAACATCTAAGGAGCACGCATGTCCAAACTGACGCTTGGCCTCCTTGTCTGCGCAGCTCTTTTGCAAGCTTGCGCATCGCCCGAGCCCACCAACACGGTCTTGCGGCCATCGCCCGAATTTGCACCGGTCTACCCACAGGCGGGAGACCCGAATATGCCCACCACCGGTGGCATTTACGCCACGCGACAGAGCGACGCGTTTTTCGGGCGCAGCCGTAACTACCGTGTGGGCGACATCATCACGGTCATTCTCAATGAGCAGACCCAGTCTGCCCGAACCCAAAACAGCGACATCAGCCGTGAATCCCGGAGCTCATTGCCCACGGGGATGAGTACATGGGCGGGCAACATCGCCCCCCAACTCGATGGGATCAACCTCAACCAAAACACCAACAGCAGCAAGGGTACCGGCAAGGCAGACCAAACCGCCTCATTGGTGGGCTCCATCGCCGTGACCGTCGTGGATGTCTTGGCCAACGGCAATTTAGTGGTCAAGGGTGAGAAAAAATTGGGGCTGGCCGAAGGGACCGAAGTGATTCAGGTCACCGGAATCATCCGCCCTGAGGATGTGGGTCCCAACAGCACCGTGCAATCGCGTCGTTTGGCTAACGCCCAAATCGCATACCGGGCGGCAGGCGACTTGGCCAATGCAGCTAAGGTGGGCTGGGGAACCAGCCTGATGCACCGCCTCTGGCCGTTCTAAGGAGTCACACATGCACCGCCCTGTTTCGGCTTGGATGGTTTGGGTGATGCTGGCGCTGCTGTTTGCAGCGCCCATGGCCCATGCAGATCGTGTGAAAGACCTCACAAATGTCGCCGCCCAACGCTCCAATCAGCTCATCGGCTACGGCTTGGTCGTGGGCTTGCAAGGCACGGGTGACGACGCCTCTGTGCCTTTCACGACCCAGAGCATGAAGGCCATGCTCGCACAGTTGGGGGTCCGTATCGACGGCCCGCTGACCGATTTTGAACAACTGGCATCGGCTGCCCGGGTCGACATCAAAAACACGGCGGCCGTCTTGGTTACCGCGGAGCTCCCTGGTTTTGCCAAGCCCGGTCAGCGCATTGACGTCAACGTGTCATCCATTGGAAAAGCGACCAATTTGCGGGGTGGCAGCTTGGTCATGACCGCGCTGCGGGGCGTGGATGGTGAGATTTACGCCATCGCCCAAGGCGCCCTCACCGCAACCGGAATTGACGCGAGCGCCGCGGGTTCCAAGGTGGCCATTGGTGTGCCGACTTCCGCACGCATCCCTTCGGGCGGTATTGTCGAGCGCATGGTGCAGAACCCGTTCGAATCTGCCGAAAAAGTGGTGTTGAACGTGCGGGAAAACGATTTTTCCACCACCTCGGCCATTGTCTCGGCCATCAATAAAAAATTTGGCGATGGTGTCGCAGAAGCCATCGATGGTGTCTCGGTATCGGTTCGGGCGCCCCAAAACTTGAATCAGCGTGTCGCCTTCATGAGCATGGTCGAGAACTTGGAAGTCGAGCCTGCCGAACCCCCCGCACGCGTGGTCATCAACTCGCGTACTGGCACCGTGGTCATTAACCGTGCCGTGCGCGTGACAGCCGCAGCCGTCTCCCATGGCACGATATCCGTGGCCATCTCCGCCACCAACGAGGTCTCTCAACCCAACGCCCTCGCTGGCGGTCAAACGCAAGCGGTTCAAAACGCCGACATTCAGGTGGCCGAACCCAACAAACCCATGTTCCTCTTCCAGCCTGGGGTGGAATTACGTCAAATCGTAGACGCCGTCAACCAAGTGGGCGCGACCCCATCGGCCTTGATTGCGATTCTCGAAGCCCTCAAGAGCTCCGGCAGCTTGCGGGCGGAATTGGTCATCATCTGACGAGCAAGCCATGAGCGGCATCGACTCCTCCACCGCCAAAAGCTACCTGGATTTCTCCGGGTTGGGGGAGTTGCGCGCCAAGGCGGCTCAAGACCAAGACAAAGCCCTTAAAGAAACCTCACAGCAGTTTGAGGCCCTTTTCATTCAAATGATGATGAAGGCCATGCGCGAGGCGACCATGAAGGACGAGGAGCACGAAGACAGTGCCCGCGAGACCTTTGAGGGCTTGTTTGATCGTGAAGTCTCGGTGCAGATGTCCAAACGCAATGCGCTCGGCGTCGCCGATTTCATGGAGCGTGCGGTCAAGCAACAGCAGCCCATGACGACCCAGCAAGTGCTCGACCAACGCTTGCGGCAAAACGGCTCTGGCCTGCCTTTGCGCACGCCAGAGAAATCCATGCCCTTGCAGGCACCGCCATCCATTCCGATGCCGCTGCCGCAACAGCCCAAAATTTGGCCTTTGCAAGATAAAGGCCTGATGCCCTTGAGGAGCTCGTCATGAGTGACATGTTGGGCATCAGCAGTAACGCCATCAGTGCCTATCAGCGCGCCCTGAGCACGGTCAGTAACAACATCGCCAACGTCAACACCGAAGGTTATTCTCGGCAAGACGTGGTGTTGAAAGACTCCGCGCCCAAAAAGCTCGCCAGCATGTATGTGGGCACCGGGGTGATTCTCCAAAACATCCGGCGTCAATACAACGAATTTGCCGAATCGAACTTGCGCAACAGCAACAGTGATTTGCAGTCGCAAACCCCGATGGTCGATTACACCAAGCGGGTGATGGACATCATGGGTGACAAGAGCATCGGTTTGAGCTCCGCCTTGGACGACTTCTTTGCGTCGGCCAACTCACTCTCGGCTGATCCCGCCTCCACGGTGCTGCGCACCAGCTTCTTGCGCAGCGCCGAAGGGGTGGGCTCACGCTTTGCGGAGTTGTCGAGTCAGCTCAACCTGATCGCCACGGAAACCCGCCAGGGTCTCGAGAGCGTCGCCGCTCAGGTCAATACCCTGACGGCACAACTCGCACTCATCAACCAACAGATGGCGCGTAGCGCGGATCTCGATGGACAACCGGCCGAGGTGCTCGATCGTCGGGATCTCACGCTGCGTCAACTCTCCGAACTCGTTCGTGTCAAACTCAGTTTTGACAAAAACGGCACCGTTAACGTCAGCTTGGGAACGACCATGAAAGAAGGCTTGGTCGTCTCAGGACAAAACGCACGCCCCATTGGCGTTGACTCAAAGGTCAAGGACAAAACCGAATTCGTCATCGATCCCTATGGACAAACCGAGGCCTTGCCGGCCATCAGCGGTGGGTTGATGGGCGGGTATCAGTCCTTTATCAGCACCGTTTTGGAGCCCGCACAGAAGAACTTGGACAACCTCGCCAAAACATTTGTGGGCGAGACCAACACCATTCAGCGCGAGGGCATCGACGGCTACGGCCAAATCGGCCAAGAATTGTTCAAGCTCGATGCCAGCAAGAATCCGGCGGCGGGAATTGGCGTGGCCATCAACGACTCCTTGCGCGTGGCTACCGCAGCCCAGTTTCGGGTCAGCGAAGGCAACACCAACGTCACCACCACCCGTGCCAGCGTCAAATTTGACGGGCGTCAAACCCTCACCCCCCTGGGTAACGGCAAGCTTGTCAACAACCCCCACCCCTCGGCGGGCGTCTCCTTCAAGGTCGAGGGGAACCAAGAATTCACCGCCGTGACATCGGTGGCCGCCGGCGTCACGGCAACGGTCTACATGGATCAAATGGAGCCGGGTCAGAACCTCCAAGTGCTCACGCGCGACGGCAGACATTTGCTCGGTCAGCCGCTGTCGGAAACGCAAAAGTACCAAATGCTGACCCCCGCTAGTGGTTTTGAGGACCGCGCCTCCTACAGCAACACTTACCTGAATCAGATCGATCCCAAGGCCTATCGGGGCCTGGACTATTTCTATGGCGCCAAAGCCGAGATTTTGTTCAAGCCCAATTACGACATCAACGGCGCTGAGGGCCCCAAAATTCCTCTCCCCGCGCAAATGGAAACCGCTCGCATTGATTCGGTTACTGCGCAAATCGCCGCAGGAGCGCTCACCCTCAACAACATTCCCTTGCAGGGATTCGTACCCTTGCAGGGCACCGAGGCGCGTGTCAAAGGCCTCTCTGTCGGCAACGGCACCTCCAGCTTTAGCTTCAGCGCCGTAGTGGGCAACAACAAAGTCGACATCGCGATTGCCGCGGGCGCCAACACGGCCACTCGGGCTGCGCTCACGACCTACCTCAACACCCAACTCCAGCCTTTGGGGTTGAGCGCCACACTCATCAACCAAGGCGAGGACATCGCCATTGGTGATAGCCAAGGCAGAGATATCTCTGGCTTGCAATTGAGGGTCACCAGCAACGCCACCACCAGCGGCGCCAACGCAGGGGTTGCCAGCGTGACTTCCGCGGCTTCACAAATCGCACGTTGGATCAATGGCGATACGCGATTGCAAATTGACGCCCCCAATTTCAACGCCATTGAATTCACATTGGGCGGGGTTAAATACAAAAAAACCGGACTAGACCCCACCCAGCCCGCCACCTTGGTTTCGAGCCTGCAGCAAGATTTGCGTAGCTTTTTCAAGACCAACGACATCAACGTCAACCTCGATGGCAACAAGATCGTGGTGCTCGACGAGCAGGGCAGAGCGCTTGAAGGTTTGGTACTCACCCCGGCCACCGCAGGCGCCAATCCGGGCGTGACCGTTCTGCAGCAAAGCACCATCTCGCAAAGCCGAGTCAGGGCCGAAGTGTCCTCGGCCATCCGGGTGCAGACCAGCACTCTCAATTTCACCAACCCCCTGACGCTCAACGGCACGGCCATCACCGGCTACAACTCGGTGAGCACCCTCATTGATGCCATCAACGCCAGCGGCGTTGGACTCAAGGCCAGCCTGGCCTCCAGCGGCGAATTGCTGATTGAAAATACCCAAGGTAGCCCTATCGATGTGGGCATCTCGGCGGCTGGCAATGCACTCAACATCAACGCAGGCCGCTACGGCGGTCAAGTCCAGCTGAACCAGGTTTTCCGAGATTTTCGAGTTTCCGCCGCGACGGTGGATCTCAACAAGCCTTTGGCCATCAACGGACAAGTCCTCAATGAGGTGGCCTACAACGCTCCCGCAACCGTTCCAGCTTCACTCTACACCGTCACCGCCACTCTCCCGGCATTAACGGTATCGGGTGCAGATGCCACAGCTTTAGCGACCGCCCTGAATGCCGATGCGGGATTTGCCGCCACTTTTAAAGCCACCGTGGATTCAGGCAAACTCACCATTCGCCCTTTGAACCCCGGTTTGACGGATGAAGACTTGGGCAAACGCTTCAATGTCTCCACCGGTGCCACACGACTAACCCCGCAGACAGGGCTTGCCAACGTCGATGACGTCGTTGCCCGCATCAACCGTCGACAGGCCGATACCGGCGTTGTGGCCAAACGCGATCTCAACGGCGACGTGATTTTGAGCACCACCGACTTGCGGGGCACCAGTGCCATCTCGATTGGGCCGGGCAAGGACACCAAAGGACAATACGTCGCCAACATGCTGGGCATCGAGCCCCTGGATTACGACGTCACCCAACGTCTCAAAGCCAAACTCAACGACGAAACATTCAACGTTGACCCCTACCAGACCGACATCCGCCTCTCGTTTGGCAGCTATCTCGATGGCAACCCCCCGGTGCAAACCTTTGGTGATCCCGCTCAACTGGCCAAGGTCGGTATGCGCACCGCCGTCTACCTCGAGAGCAAGTCGGCCGACGACCTGCTGGTGTTTGTGAGCGGCAAAGGTCAAGCCAATGTCTCGGTCGGGTTCGATGGCAAGCCATCCAACAATCGAGATTTGCTGCGCAACCAGTCCTTACTCGTCAAATTCACGGCAGCAGACCGTTACAGCATCATCGACAGTAAGACCGGAACCGAATTGGCCGATCGTCATTACGATCCCCTCTCCATTGAGCCCACCATCAGTTACCAAGGGCTTACCCTCACCCTGAGCACCACGCCACAGATTGGCGATAGCTTCAAGATTGATGGCAACTTCGACGGCATGGGCAACAACGTCAACATGCTCGACATGGTGGCCCTGTCCAAAAAGCGCCTGGAGGGTGGCAAAACCTTGCACGACACCTACATTGATCAAGTCAATAACGTGGGTAACTTATCCCAGCAAGCCAAGATCACTCAGGATGCCCTTCAAGTGGTGAATGAACAGGCTGTCCAATCGCGCGACAAGGTCTCGGGCGTCAACATGGACGAAGAAGCAGCCGCCTTGGTGCGCTACCAGCAGGCCTATCAGGCCGCAGCCAAGGCCCTGCAAGTCTCGGGTCAACTGTTTGACGCCATAGTACAAATTCGATGAGAAGCTGTGAACCATGAAAATCTCGACGCCGCTTTACTTTGACCGCTCTACCCAGATGCTCACCGACGTTCAAGGCAAACTCGCCAAAACGCAGGAGCAACTCTCGACCGGCAAAGAAATCGTCAAGCCCAGCGACGCTCCAGACAAAGCAGCTGTCGTGACGCGCCTAGAGAGCCAAATCGCACGCCAGGAGGGCTACCTGGCCACCCTCAAATCCGTCAACATTCGCCTGACGGCAGAAGAGACGGCCCTTAAAAATACGAGCGATGTACTTTTTCGAATCAAAGAACTCACCATGCAAGGTGCTAACGGCACTTTAAGTGCGCAAGACCGTCAATCGGTCGCGCTCGAAATGCGTACCTTGCGTGAGCAAATCCTGAGTTTGGCCAACAGCCAAGATGTCAACGGTAATTACCTATTTTCAGGAAGTCGCGCATCGCAACCAGCATTTGAAAATGATGCTTCAGGTCGTATTACCTATTTAGGAGATCATGCACGCATGAAGGTCGACGTCGGTGACAATCGTCGTATGAATTTGAACATGCCAGGCTCAGACACTTTTGTACGAGTTGTTCGCACCAACGAAAAAGGCGAAAAAGTAGGTGTTGATTTTTTCCAAGTTCTGGCAGATGCTGCTAGCGCGATCGAATCGGGTGATAACACTACCGTACAACGTGGAGTGGTAGAAATCGACGCCTTGCAAAATGGCATAAGCGAGGGCCTGGGCCAAGTGGGGGCAGACTTAACAGTGGTCGATATGCAAACCAATGTGCTCGACCAAATGCTTTTGCAATTCAAAACAACCCGTTCGGATGTGGAAGATCTTGACTATACCGAGGCGATTACCCGACTCAATAGAGATCAAATTGCTCTGGAAGCTGCGCAAAGTAGTTTTGCCAAGATTTCCCAACTGAGTTTGTTCCAATACATCAAATAAAGCTCAAGTTATTCCTCTTAATGTCGATTTTCTCAATGAGTCTACAAAATGGCCACAAGCTCTGTCACCTCTACTCAGAAGGCCACATCAAGTGCTGCTGAAATTGCTACAGCCAATCGCTCGACTGCGCAAAGGCTTATATCGTCTCTGAGCGCGGGTTCGGGCGTTGATGTCGCCGCCTTGGCGCAAAATTTGGTCGACGCTGAGCGTATTCCGCGGGAAAACGACATCAATGGCAAGATTTCGAAGAATGAAGCGAAGATTTCGGGTTATTCGGCCATCATGTTCATGTTCGATGAGCTCAAAACGAAGCTCTCAGACCTGAAAGACCGCAACGATTTCAACGCCTTGAATGTGGCTAACACAAATCCCAGTGCGTTCTCGGTCACACCGGGTGCACTGGCCTCCACCGGCCCGCGTGAAGTAGAAGTGACTCGATTGGCACGTGCGCAGCGCACCGTCAGTGATGGCGTGGCATCTGCGAATTCCTCTCTCAATGGAGGGCAGGCACTAACCTTATCATTGGCTATTAATCCGTCTGCCATCACTCCAGGGGTTAGCACGATACAAGGTGACAGCAACACCCCGACAACAGAGAACAGTATCGTGACGTTTAAAGACATGGTCGTCGGACAAACCGTCACTATCAACGGCCTCACTTTAACGGCCACAGCGGCCATGACTGCAGCACAAGTTGCCGCTGCCTATGCCAATACTACCGAAGGTAGTACTCCGAGCAATCCTGCGGGTGGGAGCTTCAGCGGTACATTAACAGGCTTTAGCAGTGTGGCTAGTAATGGCGCCAATCTGACATTTACGAGCAGCACCGCAGATACCAACGTGACCGATCTGACGGTTTCAGCAACTACCAAAAAAAATTAGCTTGGCTGCGGGAGCAGACACACCGGAGGCTATCGTGGCGGCCATCAATGCCTCTGGCACCAATTTGCGAGCGCAATTGGTAAATACCGGAGACGGTTCTCCCAACCCCTTTCAGGTAGTGATCACCGGTGCCAGTGGCGCGAGCAACGCGTTTGAGGTCAACTTTGATTATGGCACCGGAAGTGGGACACCAGGATTAGTCTTCGCCAACGGTAATGTCAGCAACCAAACGGCAACGGATGCTTTGCTCAAGGTAGACGGCATAACTTACACCCGAAGCACCAATAGCATAAGCGATGCAGTCCAGGGATTAACCTTCGACCTCAAGGCCACAACGACTGGACCGGCCAATATCAACCTCACGCGCGACATCTCAGCCATCAAAAACAAGATGAAAGCGTTGTTAACCGCCTACAAAGACGCCAATGATATTCTGACTGAGGTATCTAACCCGAAATCAACCCTTGAGACTTATGGAAAAACCTTAATTGGCGACTCCACGGTGCGTATCCTCAAACAACAGCTGCGAGGCATGTTTTCAGGAATATCATCCACCGCAGGCACGAAGGTTGGATCACTATCCCAGATGGGCTTCAAAATTGATGAAAAGGGGGTGATGACGCTGGATGAAGACAAATTAGATAACGCGCTGAACAATCACTTTGATGATGTGATGAACTCGTTCACTGGTGGTTATAACAATCTGGGGAGTTTAAGCACACTGCCGGCTGGCATCGCTGGTGATGCAGTGCGGAAATTGACCAAAATCACTAGCAATACGGGCGTGCTGATTTCACAAACGAACGTGGTGGAAAAACAAAATACCACCTACGCGAGCCAGTTAATGCAACTTAAAGAACGCATGGACCGCCTTCTCCAACGATACACCAAGCAGTTCAGCGTGATGGATAGCTTTGTGGGACAGGCTAATAGCCAGAAAACAAGCTTGAAATCCACATTTGACGGCATGATGTCCATTTACACCAATAATAACTAAGTACTAATAAAAATTTTTTAAAGCTTTGGCAGAACCGGTCGATTAAGACGACGAGTGGGTTCCAATGGAGCCTGTGACGCTTCACGGATTATGAGAGGTGGTTCACCATGATTTCAGATATCAACATCAGCAGTCGAAACACTGCACCCTTGCCGTCGCATCCTGACGCTCGCAACACTGTTGCGCTTGAAACCGGTGTCCACATGGCTGCCTCAAAATCAGTGGACTCACCGGCCGTCAATGACATCAAGCAAACGGCCAAGCGTGCGAACGTAACTATCACGGCAGAAAAAATGCAAGAACAGATCAATGCTGCTGTGGATCAGCTTAACAAGATGGCTGTCAACAGCGGTCGTGGTTTGCAATTCAAAGCTGACCCAAAACTTGGCCGTCATGTGATCACCGTCACCAACACTGATACAGGGGAGGTCGTACGCACTATCCCGACTGAAGTGGCTATCCGTGTTGCGCATGGTCTTGAAGATCTCAAAGGTATCTTGCACGACGAGGCTGTTTAAATCTCGAAAACCACTAAAGCTTCGTTTACACACACCGATTCACTTCTGGACAGAAAACAAATTCTGTGTGTGGTGCAAGTCCCAAACAGATTTGCAACTTTTTTAAACCGGCGCATGGACATTGGGTCTATGTACTTGAAATTTGATCTATGAATGGAGAAAGATCATGTCTGTAATCAACACCAACGTGAAGTCCCTGATTGCCCAAGACTCCTTGCGCGCAAACAACAACAAACTTGCTACCGCCATGGAGCGCTTGTCGACAGGTAGTAAAGTTAACTCAGCAAAAGACGATGCCGCCGGCTTGGCCATCGGTACCCGCATGACATCGCAGGTACGAGGGTTGAACATGGCCATCAAGAATGCGAACGACGGTATTAACCTCGCACAAACAGCAGAAGGCGCGATGGCTGAAGTCACTGATATGCTGCAACGCATGCGTGAACTCGCTGTGCAAGCTGGCAACAGCACAAACACAGACGCTGACCGTGCGGCCATGAATGACGAAATTACTCAGCTGAAGTCAGAAATTAATCGCATTGCATCGACCACTCAGTTTAACGGCATGAATATCTTGGATGGATCATTCCAAGGCAAGAAATTTCAAATTGGTAACAACGCAGGTCAGACAATGGACTTTGGTGTAACGTCTGTTGCTACCACAGCCATGGGTGAGACTGCTGATGGTTTGGCCAAGGCCGCCACGAAAGCCAGCTTGAATGTGGGTGGGGTTGCTACATCTGCCGCTGCTTACTCCGGTGTTTCTTTCAACGCTACTGTGAACGGCGTGTCAAAAACCATCACACTGCCAACTGCCGCTCCTGCTAATCCTGTTATCACCAAAGCACTTGCTGGCCCAGATGTCGCTGTGAGCATCAAGCCTGATCAAGTTGGAGCCTTTGCAGAGCGTACGATTGACATTAGCAATGCGACCAATGGAAAAATTCTAATTTCAGTAAATGATGGAGATGTCGGAACACAGTCCATTGACATAAAGAATGCTGCAGTTAACCTAGGTTACGACACAACCAAGATGACTGGTGACATGTACGTGAAAGCCTTGCAAACTGCAATCGACTCTAGCGTTTATTTCACTGGCGACAATAAAGTGACTGTTGGCTTGGATTCCAACAACAACGTGACATTTAGTGTCGCGGGTGGGGCTAAAAAGATTGCCGTTAGTCAAGACGCAAGTAATACATCGTTGACATTAATCAGTGGCGGTAATACGACCAAGTTAGCCTCTGGCTCAACTCTGTCGATGAAAACCATTGACTTGACGAAACCTGCCGCCGCAGCTGCGGGTGCATCCGATGCAGACGAAGTGTTCGGCATGGAGCAATTCGTCATCACTTCAGCTGCAACCAACAAAGGCTTAGATATCACCGTGGGTGATGGACAGAAGGTTTCCTTAGATCTCAATACAACAGGCGCGGACGCATATTTCGACAATATGAGTGATGTGGCGAGTTTGATTCAATCCAAAATCAATGCGACTGGAAACTTCACAGGTGCTAACGCTGTCACTGTAACAGCGGTAAAAGATTCGAACTCCAAATGGGGTTTGACATTCACCAACAGCACTAATCAAAAGATTGTTTTGGGCGGCAATTTCATGACCGCAGGTTCTGGTGTGGCCAGCGTTAACAATACCACGTCAATCTTACCAGCAGGCACATTAACTAAGACATTGTTGGCCGCTCCTCAGTTTGGCAGTTTTGCAGCAAAAACCATTGACTTGTCGGATGTCAAGGCTGCTGATGGTACAACCACCATAACTGGGGCCATGAAAAAATTCACTTTGAACGTGAATGGTGGTGGTGACGTCAGCATCGACATGTCTACTGCTCTGACAAACATGGCGCTGACAGAGACAGTTACCACTTCAGCCATCACACAATCGCAATTTGTACGAGCCATGCAAAAAGCGATTGATGACACGGGCCTATTCGCTGGTAATAACAAGGTAACAGTGGGTGTAACCGACAGTGGTCAGATTTCCTTGTCAGTTGCAGGTGGTGTTGGATCGATTGTGGTCAAAGAATCTTCTGCAACCACATCGACTGCTACCCAATACGATGGATTGGTGAAGGTTCTGACGGGCACCAACCAAGGTGTTGTAGGCAACGCTATGGAATCTGTTGTGTCGGGTGGAAAGCTCGTTTTGGGTGCCGCTTACAACGCGAACATTGCGAGTACTGCAACCAAGCCTGCGGGCCAAATGAGCTTTACCGCCAATGGAGTTAACAGTGCCGCCGCATTGAAAATCAATTTGCGAGACTCGTTGGGCAATACAACGACGATCACCACCGCGAACCTAACTGCGAATGACAACACCAACTTGAATACTTTAGTGGCGAACGCACTCAAGGGCGCTGCTGGAACGTCTTTGACTGATACTGGCGGTGTTGCTGGGTTATACACTATAAGCAAGGACACATCAGCAGCAGCAGGAAGCGCTAACACCTTTACGATTAAACGTAAGGATGGTGTTGACTTCACACTTCAAATCGATAGTGCATCAGCAACAACTTTGCAGATTACGCCTGATTCGACCAGTGCATCTGCTTTAGTCAAAGGCGGTGCGGCTGCATCTAGTTCGCAGTTGGTGAACACGTTCACTTCTGGTCCTACTCGCCTTGGGGCTGGTGATAGTGGCGTGTATGAAACTGTGAAATACACAATATCAGGCGCTGTCACGGCTGGAAACACTCTCAGCTTCGATGGTTTTGATTACACAATTACTCCAGCTGACTCAGCAGCTTCGTTTAATGGTACTGCCGATGCCTTTGTTTCTGCATACAACCAGCAAACTGATGCTCGCTACGTTGCAAGTCGAACGGCTACAACTGGTGAAATTCTTTTCACAGCAAAGACTGTCGGAGCCAAGGCTGATGCCACCCTAACTACTGCAGGTGGTGGTGCTGCAACTACTGTGTCGGGAGCTACCCGAGTACAGGGCGTGGATCCAACGTACAACGTTGAAAACATCCTGTCACTGAAGCTGGGAAATTCTGCCGATACGATTGATGTAAAGGTGGCTTCTAGTGACTATGAGTACTCCAACCTGACACAGTTGAAAGACAAAGTGCAATCAGCAATCGATGCGACGCCTGGCCTGCAAGGTGCAAACCGTGTTGTTGTGGGGATCTCGACTGACAGCGCTGGTAAGTCTGGTTTGACTTTCACACAAGTGTCGGGTCAAGATTTGTCTGTGTCTGGTAGTTTCATCACGGGTGAGTTGAGACAAGCGCAAACCGGTCCTACCAAAATCGTGTCTAACATGACTGGTGGTATTGATCTAAGCACCAACAACACATTGACTGTCAAGTTGGACAATGCCAATACAGGGACCTCTACAACAAAGAACATCACTTTGGCCAGTTCATCAAAGAACGTTTCTTTGGCTGAATATGCTTCTTTGGTTCAATCGTCGATCAACTCTGCCTTTGCGGCTGATGGTTTTGCAGTGACGACTTCTAGCCAAGGTGGCAATTTCAGTTTGACGATGAATCAGCCAAACGCAAGAACCATTACTCTGAGTGGCGTAGCGGTGACCTCAGCCTTTGGTGTGAGTTCGCTTTCTGCTTCGGGTGTTGCTGTCAATGCGATGTCCACAATGTCTGATGTGGCTAAGGAAATCCAGGCTGACTTGGGCGATGTGGCTACTGTCACTTATGATGCAACAAAGGGTGAATTCAACTTCGCTGCGAATAATGGTGACGCTGGCGTAACAAATAAAATCAGTTTGTCTGGTTCCGGTTTGTCAGCGGTTCAGTTCGGCGGTAATTTGTCTGCTACAGGGGCTGCTGGTAACGCAACTGCTGCTAAATTGTCCGACATTGACGTCTTGACCACAAGCAATGCAACTTCTGCTTTGGCCAGTATCGATAACTCGATTCAGTACATCAGTGATCAACGTGCTAAATTAGGTGCCATACAAAACCGTTTGGAGCACACAGTCAACAATTTGACGAACATTGTGACTAACACTGAAGCCTCGCGCAGCGCGATCATGGATGCTGACTACAGCAAGGAAACCACAGCCTTGGCAAAGAGCCAGATCCTTACCCAGGCTGCCACCGCAATGCTTGCACAAGCCAACCAGTCGGCTCAGGGTGTGTTGTCTTTGCTCAAATAAGACTACCTACTGCCTATCGGCTTATGAAACCCACTGGCGGGAACGCTGGTGGGTTTTTTTCTTGTTTTCGCTTAAGTTTTCTAAAATTACTCCGATCTAGGAAGGGTGAAGGGGCACATCCATGATCGTTGAACGCATTGAGCTCGAACGTTTGCGCAGTCTTGACGGTATCAACACTCTCACTGCTCTTGAGGTGGGCGACAGCGTATTTCTTTCCGACTTCAAAAAAGCTCAGAGTATGCGAGCGCTTTCCTATTATCTGGTCAAGTCGCGCAAACTGCCTTGGAAATTCACTTTCCGCAAAATGGATCAAGGCTGGCGGGTGATCAGGATTGCCTGATCGACTACACACCCTTGAGCAAGTAACCCACAACTTCTCGCGACATGGAGTTGGATTGCGCGAACATGGCGGCTGATGCATTCTGGCGAATTTGCGCAGCAGCCAAGCTAGCTGTTTCTCTGGCCATGTCGGTAGAGCTGACGCTTGAGTAAGCAGCCGTCGCCCCTGTGATGACGGCGTCATTCACATTACCCAAAGACTCCAGTATTTTCATGGCGGCGCCAATCTTGGCTTGATAACCCGTGACATTGTTGATGGCCGTATTCAGTGCGGTCTCTGCTGCCGCGGCCGCCGCACTTACGTTCGTACCCGTCAGCGAAAGAGCTGCCGCTTGAGTGTCCCAGGTTGGGACAGAAAAAGTACTCGCGGTTTCGGATCCCACTCGAACGCTGAAGCCACTGGTTCCTTTTAGCAAATCTGTGCTGCCTAGTTTTGGAATCCCGCTGGCGGCGTCAAGTGCCGAGAGTAATTGCTGGTAGGCCAAGTCATTTGCAGCCTTGTCCTCAGTGGTCGCGGATACGCTGCTAGACGCGACGGCCAATTCTTTCATACTGAGTAATATCGAGGTGATTTCACCCAAAGATGAATCCATCATTTGCGTGGCACCTATGGCCTTATTTATGTTGTCGTTGGCTTTGCTCAGCGAGCCAATTTGTGCTTTGAGCCGCGCTGAAGTTCCGATGCTTGAGGGGTCGTCCTGCGACAGGCGCACTCCAGTGCTGATGCGTTGCACCGAGTTACTGATATCGCGGTTGGCTGATGCCAAAGCGTTCGCGGAAATGACTGAACTGATGTTGGTATTGATTTGCATCTAGGGCTC
>Ga0256340_1000017_pt1 | contig 21716 bp, 65 predicted proteins | sample AtltaT_3_FD_183807 | JGI IMG/M metagenome (GOLD analysis project Ga0256340, IMG submission 183807) | Metatranscriptome of freshwater microbial communities from Altamaha River, Georgia, United States - Atl_Colum_RepC_8h (Metagenome... | ecosystem: Environmental > Aquatic > Freshwater > River...
TTTATCAGGGGTCGGTGGATTTATGCGGGGGGATTGTGGGGATTTGAGAACGCGGGGGTATTGACATTTTGGGGGCGAGTGTGATAGAATGACCTGTAAGATAACGACCCCCAGAGACATTTAAATGACTATAAGTTTTCCACAATTCTAACAGTTTTTCCACACATTTATTATACTTTTTCCACAACATTGTGGAAAACTAATATCATTATTTCAGCACTTAAATATAAATAACGCAAGTACATTTTTCATCAATTCAGTGGCATACATCTACTCAATCACCAACCTTGAGAATAGCAAACTCTATGTGGGAAAGACTACACAACCCAACCCATATGATAGATGGAAGCAACACCTACAGAACGCAAGAAGTAAGGATAATTTAGCAGAGAACAATTCATCTCACTCTATGCCTATTGTTCGTGCCATATGTAAGTACGGAGCAGATAACTTTAAGTTTAGAGTATTGGAAGAATGTAGCGATGATAATGTTAATGAACGTGAAACCTTTTGGATAAACAAACTTGATACTTGTGGTAAGAATGGATATAACATTACATTAGGTGGTGATGGTGTAAAGAAACCAAAAAAGTATTGGGCAAATCATCCACATTCCAAAGCAGTGAGTTGTTATACATTAGAAGGTGAATGGGTTAGAGACTATGAGAGTGTAGGAATTGCTGCTGATAGTTGTGGAAATAAAAAGGGAAAAACTGGGATAATTGCTTGCATTAAAGGTGTGACATTTCAAGCACTTGGATATAGATGGGCTTGGAAAGGTGAAACACCTAAAGTAATAGAAAAGAGAGTAAATGTTCGTGGTGCTGTATATGGAATCAATCCAACATTAGGGCGTAAAAAGATGTGGAAATCAATGGCAGATGCGGCAGAAGAAATACAAGGAAATCGTACAAATAATCACGCTATTCATCACTCACTTAACAGTCCCGACAATAGCAAATTACAGGTAAAAGGTTGGTATTTCTTTAGATCAAAACCAACAGATTGGACACCAGCAACAAAAACAAATTCAATAGAACACTATAAAAAAATTGCTGCAATTAGCAACGAAAAAAGAAAGAAACCTGTCTATGGTGTAAGTATTAAAACCAACGAAATCGTAGAATTTGGTAGTATGAGTGAGGCGTCATTCTTTATCAAAGGTGATGGTAATTATAGTGGCGTTGCTAATATCAAAAACAACATTCAACGTATAAACAATGGGCAAACTTGGTGCAATGCTTATGGTTATAGATGGTACGAAAAAGCATAAAAAAAGACCCCTGATGTGGGGTCACTGTGTATCATCAATCAAGTGCTAATCTGTACCTTGCATAATCCTCTGCATCACTACGTTTGCGGAATCGTGCTTCTTCTCCTTCAAATCGTAAAGGTAAGTATCGGTATTTCTTTCCTTCCTTGGTGATAACGATTCGGGAGAATAGGTGAAGTGAGTAACTACCTTCTTCAGTATATTCATCCTCTTTCTTTACTATGAAAGGGAGAACTTGTTGATTGTTGAATGACTGTTTGGAGAGTAACATTGGAAGATTAGTTGTTAATGAGTTCAGCAGGACTTCCGCATGATTTGTAGAACTCAATCATACGATTTGCTTCATCTAGTGTAGAGAATGTTTGCGTTCTCCACTGTTGTTGATACGGTGTAAAGTAGCGAATCGTGAACATTTTGTTTGATTCAGTTAGAGTGAGCATCTTTTGGTAATAGTTGTCTGCTTCTACTTCACACTTATGAGATTCAGTTGCATCTTCAATCTCGTATTGTTTCATACTCAGAGAGTGAATCACGTTGTCCAGAAGATTAGTCAGTGCCTCAATCTTTTGTTCGTTAGTCATCATTAGTGCGGTTCCTTTTACTCTGTTGGTGGTTTCTCCAAGTCAGGAAATCGTGGAGTGCTTTTTGATATTCTTCTTCCGAGAAGTATGTACGGAGACCAATCGTATATGGGAAGGTACGGATTGTGGGTAATGCCTCAATCTTTTGTTCGTTAGTCATCAGTTAAGCACCATACCTTCAGTGAAAGGAACTTTGTTGCCGTTATCAATCACAAACCATTCAAAGTCACGTTGAAAGATACGAGCATCATTTCCATGAACTTTCAGAATAGCATTGAGACGTGATTTGGTGGTTACAGTTCTATAACCACAGGTGTAAAGTTCAAGGAAGGTATCACCAATCGTTGCAATATGATTGCCGTGAAGATACACATAAGAGGCATCTCTTTCGGGCGAATAGAGAACTTCAGTGTTGTCATTTTTCCAGTCTTTGCAATCAATGATTGCTTTATTCATTTGGAGTTCAATCTTTCGCATGGTTGGAAGTTGTGGTTATACTATAGGTACACTTTAGAGGATCCAAGTTGCAATCAAGCAACGATTGCAGACTCTACATTCACCTCACGGGTTTCCAGTAGAGCATAATCGTAGTTTGCTTCCAGATGCTTCAGGTAAGCATCTGCAGCGGAGAAGCAATCAAACAAGCGGAGAGATTTGAAGTCTTCACCTTCATAATCCAAACCGCCAATCACAGCGTAGACTTTAGACATTTGGGACATTTGGGAAGTGCTCATACTATAGGTACACTTTAGAGGATCCAAGTTAGTATCACACTTCAATCAAAGGTCCAGATACATCACAAAACTCACACAAATAATAATCAATACTCACATTGATTTCCTCTGCAAGTTGTGAGAATTGTGCAAATTGTTCTTCGGAAAGAATGTAGAAATCAGTCTCAATCATGGGGTGCAATAATGTCAGCAACAGTGTGTAATGTGGTGGCAGTGATGTTACGAACTCCTGGTGATAGGATACTCGCAACGATAAAGATTAACAGAATTGTTTTCACTTTCTGTCGTCTCATTCAGTCAAAGCGGGAAGATACATCACGACCAGGATTCTCAAGATGTGCTACACTCTCAGCAACACCTTCAGCAGTTAATGCAAACTGAACTTTTTTGCCTTCGTGATAGATGTCAAAGACAGATTGCACATAAGGAGTCAAATTGCCTTCAGAATCCCATGCGTTTCGTGTGTGTGAAGTCTTGACGATTTCGTAGACTTTAGAGGTGAGAGGTGAAGTGTAAGTGCTCATACTATAGGTACACTTTAGAGGATCCAAGTTAGTGACTCTTACGAATCACAAACCGTTGATATAATCAGCAACTGCTTGCTTATATTCTTCTTCAGTCTCAAAGATGCGACCGTGAATGTTACGCGGATAAGTAGGGTTCAATTCACCTACTGCAGCAACAGCGTAACAATCTTGGGCATCATATCCCATTTCAATGAGATTTTGAACGTAAGGATTGTAGTGTGTCATTGTGATTTAGTGGTAAAACAGTGAGTGTGAATCAGTTGCCGAAGAAAGCGTCGAACTCATCAGCAACATAATCAATCAGTTCGTCAGTTGCATCAAGGTCAAAGACATTGCAAACGAAATCTACACAATCATTCAAATCTGTGTGATTGTTGCACATGAACTCCAGAAGTGCAGGAGTGATGTCGGTTTGGAAGTCGAAAGAGGTGTTAGTCATACTATAGGTACACTTTAGAGGATCCAAGTTGCTATCAGAAAAGATTGCGACCGAATGAACCACACAAATAAAATGCCATTCCTTTATCCTTAAGCGTCACACCTGCGAAACGGAGAGGAACATAGCGACCGTTAGTTTTAGATGCTTTGGTGCGAATCTGCAGCAATCCGTTAGGTCCAGTGATTGTATTCAGTTCGCTTTCAATATCAAATGCACGGCGAATCTGCTCACAAATGAACTCATAATCCTCACGCAGTTCCTGATAGTGTTCGGGATGAGTTTCCTCATTCAGTACAACAGAACCTACATAATCGTTCTCACGGGTGAATCCAACATATACAGTTTGCTTCAGTTTCTGTCCAACCTTACTATCATCAAAAGACACAGAATCTTCAATGATTTCAGATAGACAATGCTTCAACTGTGTGGCAGCAATAGATTCACCAACTGTAAAAGTCTTAATCTCTCCATCCTCCAAATCTTTGAGGTCAGAAGAGTTAGGAACTCCAAGGACAATTTCTAACAGTTGCCCGCGAGCACCTTTGTTCTTGCCAGGTTTATCAAATGCACTGAAATCAGTTACATTCAGTTTGGCAGATACCTGCAAAGTGGTAAGTTTGGACATTGTGGAATTGCGGTGATACTATAGGTACACTTTAGAGGATCCAAGTTGCTATCAACTTTCTTGTGTTACACTTTCCACCAAATCGTTCACATAATCCTCATCATAGAGTCGTGAAATCTCTTCGATTAACTCTTCTGGAAGTGAGCAAGTTTCGCGGAGATTCTCTTCAATCGTATCGCTTGCAAATTGTACCAAACTGTCGAGGTCCATACCATCAACAATCGACTCAATGTAGAGTGCAAGCAGTTTATCGTATTGGTCTTGAGTAAGTGTCATTTTGTTTGTGAAGTTAGGGAGGGAAATCATTTCAAGATGTGGCGATAATCAATGGATTTGATACACCAACCGTAGGCAGTTGTAATCTCTTCTACTAAATCTTCTTCATCATCTGCCTCCCAGATTTGACCGATTGTTGCTTGAGTGGCATAATCAAACTCCAAGAATCCATCACATTCTGCATCGTGTTCTGGAGATTGATTCTCGCCACAATACGGACATTCATCATCAAAATCAAAAGCGATTTCAGTAACTTGGAATTGCATCATTTGCAGTAGTTAGGGTCAATTTGGCAGAACTGATCTGCTTGGCGTTCTTGATACTCATTCACCGTCGCATAAGCAGGAATTGCAACTTTAAAACCAAGTGCAATAGTAGCAATCAGGAAAGCAATTCGCATTACTAATCAGTCAACGACAGAGTAACAGGCAACCCAGGAAGGAATCCCAGAAAGTGATAGCGAACCGTTGCGGGCATCGCAATAGTCTTGGGCGTCATCTTCAGTGTAGAAAGGTCCAATATACTCGGGAGAATCCAGAGCATCGGATACGAAACGGACGGTGAAAGTGTTGCTCATACTATAGGTACACTTTAGAGGATCCAAGTTAGAATCAACGAAAACTTACATTGACCGCAACAACTTTTGCGTGAGGATTTCGTGCCAGTGCAGTCTCACGGGCATCTTTTGGGTTGGTTGCTTGCACTTCTTCTTTGAAGACTTTGCCACCAACGTAGAGTTCAACGATGTACTTCATGTGTTTGTTTGTATTTTAGAAAAAATTGAGGATTTCCCTGCAGTGAATGACCTATGACACCGCTGCAGTAGAATTGAAGAAAAAACAGGTTTTTGCTTCAGTGGTGGACTGGGTTCTCAGTGAGACACAAGTGAGAATCACAGGGTTTGCCACTCTTGTGCCTCTTTCAAGTTAGAGTTAAAGAATTTTTGGAAGATAGAATCGATCACAGGATACCATTCTTCGTTTGCACTAGGATACCCACATTCTCGTGCTTGATTGAGAAACTTAAGAATACAACTTTCCTCATTAGGAGTAAAATTAACGCGATTGAAAGTGTAACCGTCAGTCATCAATCATCTCCAAAGTTGTTGACAAGAAAATCCTCAAGTTCGCAAAGTTCCACCTCATCTAAGGAGTCAATGTAGTTACGCAAAGTATCTTCTAAGACACCATTATTCTTTTTGCAAGTTTCATACAGAAACTCAAAAAGTTGTGTTTTGTTAGTCATAATCAGTTAGCGTAGATGGACATTTGCTTACGGTCACGGATTGAATCATCAATCACCTCACCAATCTGTTCGTAAATGTAGTCGGAACCGCCTACATCAGCGAGCACATCTTGAGTGAAAAGAGAAGAAAAATACTTCTCTTGATTGTCCTCACCATCAAACTCAACGACATCGTGTTGAGTGAATACAAACGCAGCACAGGGAGCGTTCTCACCTTGACTCTCAATCATTTGGTTGATAGAGTCACGAAGTTCAGAAAGAGTGCGGTACATAATTAAACAGGGGTAACTTCAACAGAGCGGATAAGATTTGTGCGGTCTTGTGCTAGGTAATCATCAGCGATTTTACCACAAGATGAACGAGACTTGATGAACCTTTCTTCATAGTAAGTCTCTGCACTGTTGGGGACTTTATACTCAATCAAGAGTCGATAGTTGTTCATAATCAGTACAGAAGAGAGAAAGAACCACAGAACTTACGAACCCACTGGAGAGTATCATAATGACTGCGAGGATTAGACATTACCATGCTCTTGTTAGTTACAGGATTGAGAGCAATAGCAACATATTTGTGGTCACATTCTTGATACTCAGGGGTGATTTGTTGAATGAACATTTGCATCACCTTACCTTCTTTCCAGTTGGTGACATAGTGAAAGACTTGATCCATTTCAGTGGTTGTGCTCATACTATAGGTACACTTTAGAGGATCCAAGTAAGAATCACTCACCACTTTCCTTGTTGAATGAGAATCTTTTTGATTTCAGTATAAATGAAGTGACGAAGTTTAGAGTCGGTAGTGTTATCAAAAGCATAATAGAGACGATTCAAGTATTCATTCTGTGTCGCACCTATGTTACCATTACCACCGATGTCATTGAGTGTAGAACCTCCCTTAGATTTGGGTTTTCCGAAGTTGCCTGTAATGTTTCCTTGTGTGCGAAGTTTGGGGCGAATCTTTGAAAGGTTAGAGTAAGTCATCGTGCTACAATGTCAAGAGTTTCCAACAGCATCATAGAAAGTTCCATCTGGTTCTCATCATCAACCACAGGAATGTTTGTCTCTACAAACTCACTAATCAGTTGGGCAAAGAGTTCAGTTGTGCGCTCATCTGCGAATAGAGCAGTGGCAAGTTCGTTCTTGAACCCATCACGCAAAAGTTTGAGAGACTTTGTGACAGTCATTTCTTTGATTTGTTCATCATAAGTCATTTCAGTGTCAGGGATTGTGCTCATTCTTCATTTCCATCAAAAATCGAATCTTCCCAACCATCAAGGTAAGGTTGTTCATCCTCCTCATAAGGGAACATTTCGTCATACTCTTCGTCAGTCAGAGTAAGATACTGAACATTAGCATTTTTGTGCTCTTCAGCATACACTAACTGATAGTGAGCGAAAGAAGAAGGGTCTGAACTAGCGTATTCTAGCAAACCATCAACAAAACAAAGGTAGTTCATTTTGCGTACAGATAGGTTATAAATAATAACACAGTATGCAGGTATTAAAGATGAAAGAACACCCAGAACATAAAGGTTATTTTATCACAGAAAACGGTGAAGTTTGGTCATACTGGCGCAATCGTGGAAGAGATGGGTGGGGAGTAGTATTGGATAAAGAACCAAAAAAAAGAAGATTTAATAATCATTGCAAGGGATACTTGACTGTTTGGATTAAAACGGAAGAAGGACAGAAGTTAAAAAAAGTTCATCGTTTGGTCGCAGAAACTTACATTCCAAATCCAAATAATCTCCCTCAAGTTAATCACATTGATGGCGTAAAAACAAACAACAATGTCAGTAATCTTGAGTGGTGCAGTAATCAAAAAAACACGGAGTTGGCATTAGCAAAAGTTCATCGGTTAGTAACACCAACTGGAGAAATAGTAGAAGTTTTTAATCTTGGAAAGTTTTGTAGAGAACATAAAATTGATAGGGGAGACCTTTATAAAGGGAAAAAGTCCAAAGGTTACTATTTGCAATAATCACCTTTTGTAAAGATATCCGGACGACCAATCTGCGTTCTCAAACAACCATTCACGGTCCTTAATTAACAAGAGATTGTATCGCTCACCCTTTGCAGGACTACGCCACGACGCTGACTTGAAAACGCCTCCATTTTGCTTGTCGATAAAACAGTGAACCGATCTCGATCCACCACCATTCACCAGAATGACTTTGTGATACTTTTTGCCAGTCTCAACAGTATAATCAATGTCACACTTGCCAGACTTGAGTTCATCAATCTTGCGCTGATGATACTCTTGATTATCAGCATCATTCACGAACTTTTGGTGACCGCGAATAGAATACTGACGATAGTTGTCTTTCAGTGCTTCAATCAGCAGCAGAGTGTTCTTATACACATTCTCTGCAATAGTTTGTTGTGCTTGTGCTTGCATCGTAGGAGTGCTCATACTATAGGTACACTTTCGAGGATCCAAGTTACCAACTCTTTGCGATTGTGAAGTTGGCATGAGAGAATACCTCACGATCAACTACTTTGTAAGACCCAAACTTGTTATGAATGACATAACCCTCGTGGAAACCTGCAACATCCCAGAGGAAACATTCAATGTCATCCTCTTCATGAATGAACAGGAACAAATCATCCTTGATAGACTTCACCAACTTCCACAATCTGATGAGGTTGATGTCACAATCGCATTTTTCTGCAATTTCATCCTCACGGATGGTGCGTTGCTCTCGGATGCAAGCGTTAATCTCTTTTTTGATTTGTGATGCTTTCTTGTCGCTCACAAACTCACACAGAGTGCTCATTTGTTTAGCAAAGTTACACACATCCTCCAAATCTTCACGATAAGGATTCAGCGACACAGCAGGTTGCACAAACAAACATTTCTTTGTGCTTGCAAACTTGCTAGTGATAGGATGTGCTACCATTTCAGGCAGACGCTCACCAGTGTAGTAAGTATGTGGAGCAACGATAATCTCTTGACGCACAACTTCAGGAAAACGATAGGTAATCGTGTTGGGCGTGAATGTATCCAACCCTTTACCGAAACCAATCCAATCTCCCTGATACACATTGTTAGTGCGAGGAAGATAATCCAGACAGAAGATGAGGATTTGTGCTACCCTTGGTTGTCCACCAAAATGAGTAAAGATGTCATCTTCGTTATAGCAAAGGCGAATCTTTTGCTTGTTAAATGCTGCTTTGGTGCAGACAAAAAACTTACCATTCTCAGGATTAGTGCCCCAAACAATAGCAGGAGCACCATCCATCTTGACGCTGATAAAACTATCAACCTCAGAGAACCAATCAAGAACAGATAGATTACCCGTCAGGATTTCATCTTCAGGGTGCTCAAGGTGCTTATTTTGCATTGGTTGCTTACTCATACTATAGGTACACTTTCGAGGATCCAAGTTTCAATCAATCAAACTTGCATCAGTTTAGCAAGACGATTGCGAATATCAAAGAGTTCCATTTCATCCATATCTACATCATCAAGACCTACGGGAGCAAACGCTTCAAGATCTACAGTGCCATTTTGCATAATGGGAGAATAATATAACTCATCTCCATCTTCTTGCGACAGAGTATAGACGCAACCGTGACCAGGAACAGTGAGGAAAATCATTGAAGTTTTACGAACAAAGGTACAATAAAGGAGCACTTGCTAAATTGCAAGTGCTCCTGTGTCAGTTTTTATACTGCCACACGACGGGCAGATATTTGTTGTTCAATAAAGTTCAATACTTGCTTCACATAAGGCGAAACAGTTTGAGTGAACTTCACCACATCTTCACGAAGTTTGTTGACTTCATACTGATGGATTTGCCAGCGAACCTGAATGTCTTGGAAGTATTGTTCACGAGTAATCAGTACCTGTGGGACGGACACTTCGGGAGCAACAGAGACATTAGCAGTTTGCTTGCGAGCGCGAGGCATAGGGTAAATGCGTCTTACACTATAGGTACACTTTAGAGGATCCAAGTTTAATTCACTGGAAGTTTTGCCATTGACTTACCTTTTTTGTGGTCTGTGATATACTTTCGCGCAGAACTTTCGGTCCTACAAACTTTCTCAAGTTGCTGACCATTGTGAATGATAAGATACTGATTCCCAAACGGAATTGCAGCATATGTATCCTTGAACATTGTAAATCCTTCTTTCATCGTTACATAAACTTGGTAAGACCAACAGTTTCACTAACTCTCTTTTCAATCAATTTACCATACTCCTCGTGAAGTTCGCATCCAACATAATTCCTTCCCAAAGATTTGGCAACAGCAGCAGTAGTCCCACTACCCATAAATGGGTCAAGAATAGTGTCACCTTCACGAGAACCAGCAATAATACAAGGTTCAATAAGTTCTGGAGGATAAACTGCAAAGTGAGAACCTTTGTATGGTTTAGTTGTTACTTCCCATACACTACGTTTCCGTTTTAATTCCTTGCCATCTACAGTGGGTTCTTTAATCGAATCAACATCAAAATAATAGTTCTTGCTCTTAGATAAGAGGAAGATATATTCGTGAGATTTGGTACATCGATCTTTCATACTTTCGGGCATTGGATTTGGTTTGCTCCAAATAATATCCTGTCGTAGATACCAACCATCTGCACGCAAAGCAAATGCTAGCATCCAAGGAATACCAATCAAATCTTTATCCTTTAGACCCTCAAGTTTATTTCCTCTTCTAGGATTTCGTATTTGTGGCAAATCTTGGTTGTTAGATGCCACAGATTGCTTAGGTAGTGTCTGACCTTTACCAGAACGATAGTTGTAATAAGAATCACCAATGTTAACCCACAATGTGCCATCATCTGTAAGAACATCACGCACACCGCGAAACACCTCTACCAGTTGGGAGATAAACTCTTCAGGCGACTCTTCTAAACCAATTTGATTATCTTCGTTACCGTAATCACGCAGACCGTAGTATGGTGGAGAGGTCACACACATTTGTGCTTTTACACCAGCGTCTACAAAATGTTTAAGAGTTGAGCGGCAGTCACCATAAAGAATAACATCCTTCATTCAAGAACCTCTTTTACAAACAATTTATCCATATTTGAGTGATTTATACGAAAGCAAGTGCCACGATTGCGAACACCCTTACCAGTGCCAACATTATACTGGGTTCTCAGTCGTAAGTCAATAGAAATTACATCATCTTCGATTGCCTTACGAAACAGATTTTTATCAATAGAAATGTAGACATACGCTTCATTGTAGTGAAAATACTCTATACCATTACGAACTTCAACATCGGCAAATACTTTAACACAAGATGGAAATTTGTGAGCAAACTGTTTAATAAGTGAATCCCAATCCCACCTAACAATCTCCAGTTCTTCGTGCTTTATGGAAACATATTCATCATCAGTATGAATCCAAAATCCTCTGTTGTTTTTGGTTCTTGTCACAGTAGATTGTCCAGACAATTCCCCAATGTGTTTTGTGTGAGGAAATCCAAAAGTTTCTAGGAACTTTAATTGAGGTATCTGCCATTCACCTTCCTTTGTAAAGAGAGTTTGTTTTCCACCAGCACCTTTCCTTGCTGCTTTCAACTCTTTTCCATCAATATCTGGACCAGAGATACAATTCTCAGTCAAACCAAGTTCTTGTTCAAAAGTATGACCAACTCCAGTATCACCTTTGCGATGAGACTTTATGAAACCTTTTGCTTTAATTCGGTTGTAAGCAGGAACGAACTCAACGAAATCCATGGTAAAATCTATACTTTAGTAAAAATCAGGAATTTGGTTGCAGTGGATGACCTATGACACCGCTGCAGTAGAATTGAAGAAAAATCAGGTTTTGACCCCTGACTGTGACTGGGTTCTTAGGCGAGACTCACCGCCGCACTACACTATCAACCATCTCACCCTTCTCAAACACAGCATCAACAACTCGCTGGAGTGCTCGCTCTGTAGATACTCCAACTTTGGAATATACAGGCACCACACAGAGACCGAAGACCTTTTCTTTGCCGCCAAGGCGAAGAACCCGACCAATAGTTTGGGTCATTTCAATCACATCCATATTGCGAAGAAAGACGACCGCCTCTAGTTCGCTGACATTAATTCCTTCGCTCAAAATAGAGCGATGGAAGCAAACAAACTTCTTGTTAGGGTCACGACCCCAAGAATTGAGCGTGTCAAAGAATACTTCACGATTGACTTTCTTACCATCAATAATCGCTCCAGTTTTTGAGGTGATGTAGAGGTAAGAATAACCACGCTGATTTAGTTGGGAAGCACAGTCAGTATGAGACATCAGGTTGATAAGTTGCTTCGCAGACTTAACACATACCAGGATTTTCTTGCAATCAATATCCTCCAGAGTGTCCATCAGATTGCTACTGTCACATTCAGCAGTTACCTGCTTTGGTGCAAGTACATCAAACTTCTTCGCTACAATCTTAGGAGCAATAATGTATCCTCCATCAACAAGTTCAGGAGCAGAAACGCGGCAAATAATATCTCCATAGACATCACGATCGTTCATTCCAGGTTTAGAAGGAGTGAGCGAAGTCTTCCTGGTAGCAGTGAAGAAGTAGCAGCGGCGTGCATTAGCAGCAAAGTGCTCAGTTGCAGGGAAAAAGTGACGCTGAACAGAATTATGTGCCTCGTCAAAGTAAATGGTATCCACATCAACTTCTGCCACTTGAAGACGCGACAGAGAGTTGTAGGTGGTTACAATCAGGCGATGATTGTCGGCATTAGCATCAACCCAGTTGCGAATCTCTTGAGGGCGAGTAGAAGACTCGTGATGAGTTTCGCCACTGTGAACATGGAAAACAGCAGCGTTAGTGATAAACTCCAGGAACTCCGAAGACAGTTGCTCTGCCAGAAGAATACGCGGAGCAACAACAACAATGGTCTGGGGAGTTTGTGACTGCAACTCACGCAGACAATCATAGATCATCTTCAGAGTCTTGCCACCACCAGTAGGAACAATGACTTGACCTTTATCATGCTGTTGCATAGCAGCAACTCCGCGTTCTTGGTGAGGACGAAGATTGATCAGATGAGGAATCATTACGAATTACAGAGTTTCAGGTGGTTTGGTATCTAAAAGACATTATAGCACCCTTCCTGACGCTTGGAAAGGGTGCTGGCGGACAGTTAATCAACCGCCAAACATTTCATCAAACAACCAATCACCAGAACGCTCTTTTTCTTCCCAGACTTTGTTAGCGTTTGCTTCAATCATTGCTCGCTCAATTTTCATGTCGATAGGAGAAACAGTGCTGAACCAGTTACCGTTGCGGTCTTGCCAGAGCATAATGTTGTTTCGTTTGAGTGCTTATACTATAGGGACACTTTAGAGGATCCAAGTAAGTATCAGCGAGAAGTGTATCGGTGTTGGAGGTCTTTCTCACTCTTAATGTTTTTACCTCTTTCTCTTTCTCCTGCAATTACAAGATCGCGGAGTTTCTGTTCTCCCTTTCTTGTAACATGCAATCTTTCTTGTCTGCTTAGACCAGATGCTTTTTGTGGTTTGTATCCAGGAGCGGGTTCTGCTGTTGCTTTCTTCTTAGAAAGAAGTTTAGTTGCTGCTTTTACTACTTCTTTTGCTTTTGGTTTTTCTGCTGCTGGTGCTGGTGATTCTCCACCTTTCTTAGCAGCAATTCTTGCCTGTGCTGCTTTTCTTCTTTCCTCTTTTGCTGCTGCCAGTTGTCTTTCTCTAGCAGATCCACGCTCTTGTTCTGGTTGTTGAATTTGTGAACCCTTTGGTTTTCCAATATCCTTGCGTGGTTTGTATTCTTTTGCTGGTTCCATTTTACCACCGCCAACTGCTTTCATACGGCGTTTTTCAGGAGTTGTCTTTTTGCGTTCAGCACCAATACGACCGCCAGGTCTTGCTTTTCTGATTGTTGCTTGGAATCCAAGTGCTTTTGACTTGTCATCAACTTCTTCGCAAATAGACATAAACTCCTGAAAGGTTTTCATTGTTATCTAAACACTACTTTTTAGTATTTAGAACTCTACTTCCTTTGCTTTATATGAACCCTTGAATACTCGTCCTTCAGTATAGAATTGCTTTACACGTTCGCGGCGAGTAGCAAGAAGCAAATCATATTCTTCTTGTTGCTGCTTAGTAAAGATAAAATCTTGACGACGCCAAGCATCTTTCAGTTCTTGAATGTGAGGGAGCACGTTGGGGATGTGTTCAGTCATTTGAGAATAATAAAGGAAAAGTGTTCTGTGTGGGTGATTTGGTGGACAGTTTAGAAACTGTCAGTAATCATAGTTGGAGTTAAGATACTCATTAAGATTGAAGTCGTTAGATTCTTCAATGAGTTCAGTTAGATCTTTTTCAATAAAATCAAATCCATTAGATTCTTCAATTTGAATGTCATCGAAGCAGTCCATAATTTGTTTCATGCTTACATTATAGGTACACTTTAGAGGATCCAAGTAAAAATCAATCAATTTTTTTAACAGATTTTGCTAACTTTTTCAGTCTCTTTGTTACTTCTTTTCCGCCACTACGCTTTACAATTAACTTATTAACTTCTTTCTTTGTTGGTTTCCCTTCTGGACCTTCATATCTTTGAAGAGTATAAGTTTGCACACCAGTATCACTCCTCTTGTAAGTTCCAGGAACTGCTTGAGGTGGAGTGTCTGGTCTTTTTGCTTCGCAGATTTCGTAGAACTCTCTAAATGTTAGCATTTTATCCTAATTCTCCCATTGCTTTTTGCTTACGAAGTTTCTTAGGATTCTTCGTCTTATCTGCAGAGTAGTTATTATCATCCTCATTATCAGGATCTACAGCACTACGATGTCTCGTGCGTCTTTCTTCATCATCCATATTTGCACGACTTCTCTTTGCTTCATCTGGAGAATATCTTCTACCACTGTTATACCATTCCTTACCTACATGACCTCTCTTCTCAGCATCAGCAGAAGCAGATCTCCTCTTATTCTTCTGACGATTTGCCTTGAAGTCCTTCATAGTCATTCCTTCAGCAATCATAATACTCTCTCTCCACTCTTCACTCATATTCCCCATAATTGCCGTTGCTGCTTGTTCAGTATCAGCATATCCTTCATCAAGAAGGTGCGAAAGAATGATGTCGTATAGGTCATAATCCTCAACATATTGTGAACGATATTTGCCACCTGTTTTTTTATGAGTATCTTCAAGTTCTGCTGCTCTTGCGTCAGCATACTTTCTACTCTTTACTGGTTTACCAATCTTCTTCTCTTTCTTTCCATCAGGAGAACCCATTACTTGATATGGCATCTCATCAAGTTGCTGGTTTTCAACAACTTCCATATATGCTTCTTGAAGATTGCGAATGTCTTGAGCGTCCATCTTATGAATAACTTTTTAGTTATTTATTGTTACTCAAACTCAAGGGGTTTATTTGCAACTCTCATAGGTGGAGTTTGATATTCTGGCATACTAGAAGTTTCAACAAATACTTCTATCTTAGTCTCATCATTCCAATGTCGAATTGCATTAGCGATAATGAAGCAGTTGGTAATAAAAATGCTCAAAAACATCAAAAGGCGGATAAGTGCTACCTTATCCGCTTCTTTATCACATTTACTTGCTTTTTCTCCAAGTGCCTTAGCAAGCAATCGCCAGACAGTTCTGTTCTTCTTCATATCTTGATTTTCTTGATTTAACATACTTTAAATGTTTCCAATCTTCTTTATAACAAACAACAAGCAATCTTTCATTTGCGTGAATGGGGCAGGCGTGATAGTTTACTTGGTCTTTAGGACGAACAACATACTCAATCGTAACATATTCGTCATCCCTAAAATAAACCCAACCTTCAACACCTTTTGTCCATTCAACATAATCATTGACTTGTGGTTTGTATGTCATACAAAGAACGCATCCAATGGAGACTGCTTGATAGGCATTGCTGAATAGTTTCGCGTGTCGTTGATATTTACACGAGCACCAACTGTCTTACTATTGATTGGGGCAAAGTATTCTCTGGTCTTGGATTTGTAGAATCCCCAGATTGTCCTTGTGGGAGCACCATTATTGTAATCAAACTTACGATTGCAATACAACCATATAGCAATAACTCCACGCTTGAACTCTTCGAACTCATAATAATAATTTTCGGGTGCTTTATGCGGAAACTCAGCAATCATAGAACTTGTCACGCGACATATACTCAATTTGTTTCTGCAGTTGTGAGATTTCGTGTTCTTGTTCTGCAATTTTACTTTGCAGTTGTTCAATACGTTCTTGGTACTGTTTCTTCAAATCAAACACCATTTTATTGGTGTGAGTAACGTGGTGAGTCATCAGGTTGTAAAAGATTCAACTACTGCAGATTCTACATCCTCAGCAAGCGCATAAGTCCTCGCGCTTAACACATTTTCACGAAGAGTAGTATAGTGTTGCTCATAAAAATTGTCAGAATCTTCTGCAGAAATCAAATCAAAACATTCATTGTCGTTTTCCGCAATCACATTCCAAAGTCCACCGTATTCACTGGACGGAAAAGGAATGTAGTGGTCAACGATGTAAAGAAACTTTTGTGCCATTTGTCTTTGTAAATTACCTCTTAAGTTTAAGATTAGTTGTCGTTATTGTCAATGTCGGAAGCAACTATAAAAGAAACTCCTACAGTCAAAAGAATACCGATTCCCATACCAAGAATAAAAGTCATTAGTAAAACTCAGCGAGATAGTAGTCAACAGTTACCTCAAGTTTCGCTGCTTCACGCTCAACTTCTTTCCAGAACTCTTCTGCTACTTTGTCCATTTCTGCTTGTTTAATAAGGTCACGGAGTCGTTTGGGGATCATTTGGATTTCTCCTTAAGTTTTGCTTCTTCGCGTGAATACATTACCTTTAAGTAATATAGCATAATGGAGGATACAAATGCAACCAGTGCTGCGTAGATTGCTACACCGAGTACAATACTCATCTGATTTCTATAGAGGGTGGTTTCTTGAGATTCTCTATTGCCTTAGAGCGATAGTAAGCATCATACATTTTGTCATCACGCTGGATTAGAAAGACATTCCAACCAAGAATAACTGCAAAACCAATCAATCCAACAACAATGTACTTTTTGTTCATTTGCTCATTTGAAGAGTAGGAACAGGCATACCACCTTCGGTGGGAACATAGATGGTCACATTACCTTTGTTAGATCCTTCTTCAAGACCAGTAATGTAAAGATACTGAAGATACTCACGGTTGTCCTTCAGACTATCACCAATGATTTGGTTTGCCTTAGCAACACCAGTAGCACGGATGATTTCAGCATCAGCAAGTTGTTGAGCACTATCTTTCTTTGCTTGTGCTTCAAGAACTGCTACCTGACGAGTGTATTCTGCTTTTTGCAACTCTGCTTTACCAGCAAGAGATTGCTGCCACACATTATATTGTGGACCACCAATAAAGATGAGACCACCAATCACAACCACACCGACAGCAATAGCAGCAACAGCAGGGTCAATAAATCCGTTTTGTTGTTTCATAATAATTTACCTAAGAATTAAACAGCAAGCGCAGCAGAGGGGATTTCAATCACTTCAGGAAGTTTTTGTTCATAACAATTCATATTGTAGCACACCCATTCACCGTTGCGGAAGACATAGGCATACTCTTCACCATTAGCAGGCAGAAGATACTCACACAAATCAGCATCAAGACGAGGAGGACAATCATCGTTACGATAAGAATAATAGTTGGGTCCATAAACACCCTTCACTGCACTATCATTCCAGCGGTCATCAGTCCAGCAGCAAGACATATCACCACCATCAATCAAGTCAGCAACTTTCTGACGAGTGTTGTAATGAGTGTTCAGGATACGACCCAACCATTCAGGATAACCATCCCAGTGGTGATACACAGAGAGAATAGAACCATTCTTAAGTTCAAGACCGATTCGTGCTCGGGTGGACATTTCAAGTTTGTTGCTTACATTATAGGTACACTTTAGAGGATCCAAGTTAGTAAACTGCTATGAGTTCACTTGCTTTTTTCCTACTGCCGCCTTTTGCAGCAATCGTTCTAGTTACTTGAATTTGATAGATTGTAGCATTTTTGTAGAGTTCTCTTGTAATAGGAACATCGTGATTTGATACAATCACTTTGATACCTTTAGATGAAAGAGATTCTGCAAGTTGTGCTAACTGAACTTGTTGGTCAGAAGTAAATCCATCAGTCGCATAACTTGTGAAATTTGCAGTATTTGATGCAGGAACATACGGTGGGTCAAAGTAGACAACATCACCTGCTTCCAAATCCTCATACAGAGATGAATCTTCAAAAGAAAGTGATGTGAACCTCACCAATTGTTTGGATAAGAAATACATCCTGAAGTTCATCATTTCCTCTCTGGGAAAGTAAGCACTTTGTATTTCTTTCTCCCCAGTATCCTTATTTACAACTTCTCTACCATAAGGAACATTAAACATTCCTTTGCTATTATATCTTGATAGTCCATTAAAACAGTGCTTATTCAAATAAATGAATAACCTTGCTCTCTCTGTAGTATCTGTTGCTTGATTGAAGTGCTCTCGCAACTCCAAATATACTTCTCTTGTATTATTCTCTGGCGTGAATAGTTCTTCGCAGTATTGAATGAAACTATCATCATTTGGATTTACCAAATTCTGATAGATTGCTACCAAATCCTTATTCACATCGTTGAGGATATATTGCTGTGCTGGTGTATTCAAAGCAACAGCAAGACTACCACCAAAGGGTTCACAATAACGCTTTGGATAACCAATATGGGGAATAAGATGGGGCAGAACTCTTGTTTTATTGCCAGCCCATTTAAGAAAAGTTTTGTTCATTGGATAAGTATAGCATAAAAAAGAGGGTTGTCAACCCCCCAGAAACTCAACCACCCTTTTCTCTCAAACTTCGCACAAGATACTCAGTAAATTGCTCCATCTTCTCAGGAACTACAGCAGCAGGGCGTTGATTGATTACATTTTTAAGTGCAGTCATTTCATTAAACTCTTCGTCTGTAAGTTTTTTATTTCCCTTTGAAGGAAGAGTCATAAGTTTTGCTCCCGTGATTATGTCCATATCCTAACACTATTTAAGGGGGTTGTGTGGTTTCTTAATATTCTCTTTGGGATTGTTTAACAGTTCTTAATCGTTGAAGAAAGAACCAAAACTACCACGACTTCCTGGTTTTCTATCTTCCAACATATCCATCAGTTCTTCGATTTTTTTGCAGTTTTCCATATCAAGAAGAACTTGTGACAGTTGTTTTACAACTAATGGTTTTTCTGATGTAGATGCAACACGAATAGCAGCACGAAGATGTGATTCTGCTTCCAAGATATGATCTAAAGTTTGTTTACTTAGTGCCATTTAATCGGTCCTCGCATTTAGTGTAAAAAGTCCCTTCAACATAACAGGACTTACCAGCTTCGTAGTATCTTACCACAGATGGTTTGGGTTGGTCAAGAGCACAATATCCTTGATTAGATAATGCACTTTCGGCACATAACATTAAAGCAGCGGGTGCAAGAAGTTTGATTGTATACATCAACACTCATCCATTCCAAGTGGTTTAGTTACTTTACGCAACTCAAAACTACCGTCCCCACGGTCAATCCACTCCACAGTATCACCTTCCTTCAGATTTGCTGCTTCTAATAAATCATCAGGGAAACTGATAAAATATTCTGTCTCATCAGTATCAGTATCTTTACATTCTTCAACAGGAAGTTGCCACTTTACTACTCTATCTTTTACTGGATAAAGGTCTCCATCTTCAGTTATATGGACTTTGGATTTTTCTGAGCGATTATCAATATCTTCCCAAAAATCATCCCAAGCACTTTTACACTCTGGTGAAGAGTTATCTTTATCACAACTCAAGATTTCATTTAGATAATCCTTATATTTGTTATTATCAACACCACTATTCAAAAGTCCAAGAAGTTCATATGCTTCAGATGTTTTTTGTTTATATGTGTAGTAATTATCTTTTACTACACCAACAATTACATCATAAATCTCTTTTGGTGTTGCTTCACCAGAAGACATTGCATCATGCATCCAATTTTCAAGATTCTCAAGAGAATACTTTTTGTAATCAAAGTCAGTCATTTCTTGGTTTGTGTTTAGAGCAATCGTGGCAATAGTAAGAGAAACCATCGCGGAAGTATTTTACCACCTGATAGTGGTCTTTGTCAAGTGGTTTCACCACTCCACACTTATCACAAATCCTTGTCTTTCTTGATAGACTTTCGAACTCGTTTGAGTTCCTTGAGTTCCATTTTAATATTTTTGTAAGCAGCGTCAGCATCTAATTTGCCTCCCATTTCCATTGCAATAATTACATCGACTCTTGTGCCAAAGTGTGCAAGAGCCTTTTCAAAATCATCGAGTTCATACATCGTTTTTATTCCAATTTTCAAGAGTCAGAATATCTATGCGTGCATCAACTGCATCAATAGAATTAGAGAGTTCATAAAAGCAATTGCTATTCTCTACACTTTCCGCTTCAAGTGCTTCAATTCTCAATTCAAGTTCAAGTAACTTTGAATAAACATCATCTTCAACAAAAATTTCTGTTGAAGTAAAAAACCATTCAATAAATTTTCTAATCATTATCAAGAAGTCCAACAGATTTTAAGTAACGCCTATATGACATAAAACGCCCCAAAGATGGTTGTCCTGGAGCATTTAATTGGTGGCAGATTTCGCAGTAACACAACCACTCATACCAAGGAGTAGTCTTATCAAGAACATGATAGGGATATTCTACAGCAGTTCTTTCCAAAATTGTTCTCCTTTTTGTAACGCTAATACGACAGTTGTATGCTCTCTTGCGTGTCTATCGAGGTCTTTTTCATTAAAGTAAATGTTAGACCTTTCTACAGCACAACGAAAGATATTTGCCCAAAATTGTTGATTAGGATTCAGTCGCATTTTCATTCTTATTGAATCCAAATTTAATCTTTTCTTCTTCTAAACGAAGTTTGTGTGCAAGATTACAGACCGTTTCCATTACCTTGAGCGTGTCTTCTGTTGTGGCATTTGTAGGCATACGACTATTAACAATGCGAAACAAAGGAAAGAATTGTTCTGCTGCTTGCTGTACTTCTTCAGGCGTTAGGGGTTTATTGTTCATTTTTCAAATCAGGATGTGGTGCATAAAGAGGTCCGTTGTAATTACCAGCAAACTTTGCAAGTTCTTGAACTGCTTTTACAGTCTCTTCTGTCTCAACCCATTCCCACGAATTGCCGTTTTTATCTACAAAATTGCGAATAGTCATAGTTTTCCTCCAACAGTTGAATCATAAGTTTTATCAGGTGATTTGTCAAACTCACCGTCTTGTTTTGCTTTTAAATACCAACGAGTAGCAGTTACACATTGGTCTTCAGTTAGTGATGTGATAATCCCACCACCATCTGGATAATGTGATTGCCAAGTACCCCAACTTTTTTGCTCCACATAAAAAGCATCGTCGTCATAAAACTGTTTACTCATAATGATTCAGTTGCCTCTGTAGTTCAATTCGTGTGGAGATTAGTTTACTGTATAGAAAGTCTTGATACTGATTTCCTTTTAGCAGTTCAGTAAGATTATCAATCTGCATCATAGCAAGAATGAGTTTGGTTTTATCATCCATCGTCTTTCAGTTTTTGAAGATGTTCCATAATCGCTTTGGTGAAGTCGTCTTCAGTCCAGGTGTTGAGAATACTTTCCGTAGGAGAATTCTCATCCCAGGAGATATCGAAAGATCCGTCTTCATTTTCAGTTACCTGTATCATTTGTTAGACTTTGTATTGCGAGTAGTGTTTCGATTGGAATCCACGCTGGGTTTTCTTTTGCGAACTGCACTTGTACTTCCGTCACCTTTTGGTTTAGGTTTTTGTTCCACACTTCTCTTGTGTTTTTTACTGGGGACAGGGGGTTCATCACGATAATCAATCTTTGTGGTCTTACTATCCAGTTTATACCTTTCTAGATATTTTTGCAAGTGTTCTTCGCAAGAAAAATAACAAACCGTAGGATTTTTCTTTTCACCAAACTCTAATCGGTATGGGTGATTCTCATGAGGAAACAGTTCAGTAGAAA
>Ga0256340_1000026_pt1 | contig 19587 bp, 16 predicted proteins | sample AtltaT_3_FD_183807 | JGI IMG/M metagenome (GOLD analysis project Ga0256340, IMG submission 183807) | Metatranscriptome of freshwater microbial communities from Altamaha River, Georgia, United States - Atl_Colum_RepC_8h (Metagenome... | ecosystem: Environmental > Aquatic > Freshwater > River...
GATTCATGACTGCATCATCGGGATGTTTGCAGAGCCTCAGATTGCCGGGTGGCCATGATGGCCGCAAAGAAACCGTTGAGCCAGTGCATGCTCAGGGGCTTGGGCATGAAGATGACGCCATCGGGCAGTCCGCCGCGCGCATCGATCTCTTGTTGTGTCAGCGCTGAAATGGCCAGGCAAGACATTTTGCTGAACTGGCTGTTGTTGCGCAGGGTTCGCAGCAGTTCAAAACCGTCCACCCCGGGCATGTTGAGGTCTGCAATCAGGACATCGGGCTGGATGCTGGCAATGTCGATCAAGGCTTCCAGACCCGAGGACATGACGGTGCAATCGACAGGGACTTCACTGCGCGAAGTGAAGCCGCGCAACATTTCGCGCGCGACCGGATCATCGTCGACCACCAGAACACGCAATTGCTGGTGGTTGGTTTCACCCATGGTGACAGGCATGTTGTGTTTGCGCTGGTATTCGCGAATGGATGGCATCGAGATGCGCCGATGACCTCCCTGGGTTTTCCAGGCCTGCAGCTCATTCTTTTCGACAAGCGCCTGGATGGTCCCGACAGACAGTCCCAGCAGCCGCGCAGCATAGGTGGTGCCACAGTAGTTTTCGACAGGTTCGTTATGGCTGGTCGTATTCATGGTGCCCATTCTATTTAATTTAATACCAAAGATGTCAAATTATTAGATATGGTAGCAGATGTGGGTCTGAAAAATTGGGAGCGGGTGGGTTCAGTCCCAGTTGCGACACCACGGCTGCAGGAGGCGGTGTCGGGCCTGATTAACATGCAGAGCCAAAAAGGAGACACGTCCATGCCACGTCACGCTGCCGTCTGGCCCGCTCGCCTGCCCATGAGCATGAAGCCTCCGGTGACATCACTCTGGTTCAACATGCAGGTCAGTGCCCTGCGCTACCCCGACAAGACCGCGCTGGTTTTCATGGGCCGCAGCTGGAGTTATCGGGAGCTGGTGACAGCCTGCGAACAGATGGCCGGACACCTGGCCGTCCTGGGTGTACGTCGCGGAGACCGCGTGCTGCTGGACATGCAGAACTGCCCGCAGCTGGTGATCACGCACTTCGCCATTCTCAGGCTGGATGCGGTAGTGGTGCCTGTCAATCCGATGAACAAGGCCCAGGAGTTGCAGCACTACATCACCGATCCAGATGCCAAGGTGGCAGTGATCACGGCAGATCTGGCGCCGGAACTGGCTCAGGCAAACGCGGACTTGCCCGGGCAGCAGCGGCTTGAGCACATGGTGGTGACGCAATTCACCGATGTGTTTGATCCGGCGGCCCTCGATCCTGCGGAAATGCCTGATGCATGGCGTGAGTGGCTTGTACCCAAGCGACCGCTGCCGACAATGGAAGGGGGGCAGGTGCATGCCTGGGAGGCGCTGATGCGAGAGCCCCATGGCCAGATTCTGCTGCCCGTGCAGGCTGGTCCGGAAGATCTTGCCGTGTTGCCCTACACCAGTGGCACCACCGGTTTGCCCAAGGGCTGCATGCACACCCATGGAACCGTGATGCACAACGCCGTGGCCTCTGGGATCTGGGGTTCGGGAACTTCGGAAAACGTCACACTGTGTGTGGTGCCGATGTTCCACATCACCGGCATGGTCAGCGTGATGCATTCGAGCATTTGCCTGGGTGCCACCCTGGTCCTGATGCCGCGCTGGGACCGCGATGTGGCCGGCCAGCTGATTTCAAAACACAAGGTCACCCACTGGACCAACATCCCGACCATGGTGATCGACCTGCTGGGCAGTCCGCAGCTCGATCGCTATGACCTCTCCAGTCTGGTCTACATTGGTGGCGGTGGCGCGGCCATGCCCGAAGCGGTGGCCCAGCGCTTGTTCGAGCAATTTGGCCTGCGCTATGTGGAGGGCTACGGCCTGACGGAAACCGCTGCGCCTTCGCACACCAACCCGCCTGAGCAGCCGAAGCGGCAGTGCCTGGGCATCCCGTTCATGAGCGTGGACTCCCGGATCGTCGATCCCGAGACGCTTCAGGAATTGCCCGTGGGCGAATCCGGCGAGATCGTGACCCACGGCCCGCAGGTGTTCAAGGGTTACTGGAAACGCCCTGAGGCCACGGCAGATGCTTTTTTCCAAATGGATGGCAAAACCTTCTTCCGCACCGGTGACATGGGGCGCATGGACGAGCAGGGCTATTTCTTCATGACCGACCGCCTCAAGCGTATGATCAATGCCAGCGGCTTCAAGGTCTGGCCCGCCGAGGTCGAGGCTCTGATGTTCCGGCATCCTGCCATTCAGGAGGCGTGCATCATTGCTACCAAAGACGCTTACCGTGGGGAGTCGGTGAAGGCGGTGGTGGTCCTGCGTGCCAGCCACAAGGGACAGATCAGCGAACAGGACATCATTGACTGGTGCCGCGAGAACATGGCCGTCTACAAGATCCCGCGCAGCGTGCAGTTCGTCGATGCCCTGCCCAAGAGCGGCAGCGGCAAGGTCATGTGGCGAGCCCTGCAGGAGGCCGAGATGGCTGTAAAGGCTCAGGGGACTTGATCGCATGGGCTTGAAGCTGTCCATCCTCGACCAATCGGTGGCCACTGCCGGCCGTGGCCACGACGCGGTCATCCGCCAGACCCTGGCCCTGGCGCAGCAGGCCGAAGCCTGGGGCTACCACCGCTTTTGGGTCAGCGAGCACCACAGCCACCCGAGCATTGTGGGCACGGCACCGGAAGTGCTGATGGCGGCCATTGCGGCGCGCACCCAGCGCATACGCATCGGCAGCGCGGGTGTCATGCTGCCGCACTACGCGCCTTTCAAAGTGGCCGAGCAGTTCCGGGTGCTTGACGCGCTGGCGCCGGGGCGAATCGACCTCGGCGTGGGTCGAGCGCCGGGCAGCGACGGTCGCACGGCGCAGGTGCTCAATCCGGACCGTTATGCGTCAGAGCGCTTCCCTCAACAGGTCATGGAACTGCACGCCTGGGTGCATGGCCGTGATTTGCCGGCAGGTCACCCGGGTCATGGCATCCACGCTTACCCGGCAGCCGAAACTGCGCCCACGGTGTGGATGCTGGGCAGCTCGGACTACGGCGCTCAGCTGGCCGCCCACCTGGGATTGCCCTACGCCTTTGCCTGGTTCATCACGGATGGGCAGGGTGCCGATCAGGCACTGGCCATCTACCGAGAGACCTTCAAGCCCAATGCGCAACTGAACCGGCCACAGGCCACCGTCTGCGTCTGGGCGCTGGCCGCGGACACCGACGAAGAGGCCTGGCGCCTGTTCGAGAGCCGCGCCCGCTGGCGCATGGACCGCAACCTCGGCCGGCTCGGCCCCTTGCTGCCGCCTGGGCAGGCGTCTCGCGACTACAGCACGGCCGAGCAGCTGGCGCTCGAGCGTCTGCGCGCCAGTGCCATCGTGGGTTCAGCCAGCACCGTGGGCGGCCGTCTGCGCCAGCTGGCACGGCAGCTGCAGGTGGAAGAGCTGGTCATCATCACCTGGACCCACGAGCCGCATGCGCAGCAGCGATCGTACGAACTGCTGGCCCGTGAGTTCTCGCTCGCGGCGCAGGGTCAAGCCGCCTGATCTACAGTCACCCCCGTTCTCAACCTTTTCACAAGGACGCACCATGTTCCGCACTGCAATCGCTGGCAGCCTGCCCAAACCCGCCTGGCTGGCCGAGACCCATAAGCTCTGGCCGCAATGGAAGGCCCAAGGCGACGCGCTGCTCCAGGCCAAGGCCGACGCCACGCTGTTGTGGGTCAAGCTGCAGGAGGATGCGGGCCTGGAGGTGATTGGCGACGGCGAGCAGGCTCGTCAGCACTTCGTGCATGGCTTTCTCGAGCAGGTCGAGGGCATCGACTTCGAGAACAAGGTCAAGATGGGCATCCGCAACAACCGCTATGACGCCATGGTGCCTCAGGTGGTCGCGCCGCTGCGTCTGAAGGGCCGTGTGCATGCATTCGAGGCGCAGCTCACGCGAGCCCACACGAACAAGAAGGTCAAGTTCACGTTGCCCGGCCCCATGACGATTGTGGACACCGTGGCCGACCGTTTTTACGGGGACAAGATCAAGATGGCGATGGCCTTTGCCGAACTGCTCAACCAGGAGGCGCTGGCCTTGCAGGCCGATGGCGTGGACATCGTGCAGTTCGACGAGCCCGCTTTCAACGTTTACATGGAAGAGGCCGCCGACTGGGGCGTGAAGGCCTTGGAGCGTGCCGCCCAGGGCCTGACCTGCACCACCGCTGTGCACATCTGCTACGGCTATGGCATCCAGGCCAACATCGACTGGAAGAACACGCTCGGGCACGAGTGGCGCCAGTACGAAAAGGTGTTCCCGGCGTTGGCCAAGAGCAGCATCGACCAGGTCAGCCTGGAGTGCTTCCACTCGCATGTGCCGCCCGACCTGATGAAGCTGCTCGAAGGCAAGGATGTGATGGTCGGCGTGATCGACGTGGCCAGCGAGGAGATCGAAACGCCCGAGCAGGTGGCTGACACCATCGGCCTGGCTTTGCAGTTCGTGCCCAAGCACCACCTGATCGCCTGCACGAACTGTGGCCTTGCGCCCATGGACCGTGCCGTGGCCGAAGCCAAGCTCAGGGCATTGGCCGAGGGTGCGAAGCTGGCGGCCCGGCGTTACGGTTGATGGTCGTGCGGCGCCTGCAGGTACAACCGGTCTGACCATGTGGCCAGCCATTGCGGTCTGAATGCGACAAGGATGGCGGTCATCAGGCCGGTGAGGAAAGCGTCACCCCAGGCCATCAGCCACTGTGCCACGAGCGACAAGCCGGTGCCCACCTCCTGGTGGGGCAGGCTGCCAAGGGTCTGCAGCGCCCGGGCTGCAAACAGACAAAGTGCCGTGCCCAGGAAGCCCCTGCCCAAAATGTAGATGAAGGGGTGACGTGGCAGCCAGTGGCGCATGGCCGCCCCCAGCCCAAGGGCCAGCGTGGCCGGCAGGATGCCGAGATAAAAAAGGTCGCGCATTTGCGCATCCAGAGTTTGTGGCGCCAGCCAATCGCTGAGCAGGCTGACCACCAGCAACACCCACACGGTCATGGGCCAGCCCAGACACAGCAGCACCAGCACCGCGCCGCTCAGTTGCAGCTGCAGGGGCATGGCATGCAGACGAGGCAGGGCCCAGACCCAGGGCAGCAGCACCAGCGCAGCCAGCAGTGGCGTCCACAAGGCAACTTGCGCCAGCTGTCGCCATGGCCGCAGCCACAGGGCCAGCAACAGCCCGAGGCCGGTCACCGCGATGATCCAGAAAGTTTGCACAGGGCAGCGCAATCAGGAATGAAAAGCACCAGCTTAACGCTGGATGGGCCCCGGAGTCTTGATGCAAAACATGTCTGCTGCGACAGACGGCCAGTGCGCGGCGTTATGCTTGCCACTTTGCCAAGCCTCCTGACTGCCATGCCTGAACGCAACCTGCTGCCCCCTTTGACCCCTGCCGATCAGCTGGAGTCCAGCTTGCGGCAGCAAGGTTATGCCGTGCTGTCACCGGCCAGTGTCTGCACATTGGCTGGTGTGGCGCCTGCTGCGCTGCAGGCCCTGGAGTCCAGCTGGAATGACCTGCCGCCAGACCAGTACCTCAAGGACGGTGGCCGCTACCGCCGCCGCCGTCATGCCAGCCTGCAAGTGGCGGGTCAGCAGGTGCGTCTGATGCCGCACCGAGCGCACTGGCAGCCGGTGTCCTACAACGCATTGCATGGCGGCATGCAGCGCTGGTTTGAACCCATGGCGACAGAGGTGCTGGCGCAGCCGGCCTGGAATGCGCTGTTGGGTTGGCTGGGGCAGGTGGCGTCCCAACTGCAGGGGCAGCAGACCTGGTACACCGAAGTGCACCAGTTCCGCATCGACACCACCGACGGCATCGGCCGGCCCACGCCTGAGGGCGCACACCGTGATGGCGTCAACTGGGTGGCGGTATTTCTGGTGGGGCGTCACGGCATCAAGGGCGGCGAAACCCGCGTCTTCGATGTGGACAGCCCACGTGGCCAGCGCTTCACGCTGACCGAACCCTGGTCACTGCTTTTGCTGGACGATCAGAGGGTCATTCACGAGACCACGCCGATCCAGCCCGTGGATGGCCAAGGTTGGCGCGACACGCTGGTGATCACGCTGCGCGCGGAAGGTTTCCTGGATGATCCAGGCCTGTCCGCCAGGGCCTGAAGCCATGCATCCCCGACGTGATCGGGGATGAGGTGCAGTGGCGGAGCGGACCGCTTCAGATTTCGAAGTTGTCGATCAGGCGCGTGCTGCCCAGGCGCGCGGCCCCCAGTACCACCAGCGCATCGCCAGCTTGCGGTGTCTGCAGGTCTTCGCGTCGGCGCACCGTCAGGTAGTCGGGTTGCCAGCCACGCTGGCGCAGACCCTCCATGGCTTTGGACTCCAGTGCCGCAAGATGGATGGGCAGCGCGTTGGCAGCCGCCAGGGCGTCCCGGCCCAGGGCGCGCAAGGCCAGCGACAGCTGTACCGCCTCGGCGCGTTCGGTCTCGCTCAGGTAGCTGTTGCGCGAACTCAGGGCCAGACCGTCTTCGGCGCGACAGGTGTCCACGCCCACGATCTCGATCGGCAGGGCAAACTGGCGCACCATCTGGCGGATCACCATCAGCTGCTGATAGTCCTTTTTGCCGAACACCGCGACGCCTTGTGCCTTGCCTGCAAAAACGCTCATGAACAGTTTCATGACCACGGTGGACACACCGGTGAAGAATCCAGGGCGGAATTGGCCTTCGAGGATGTCGCCCAGCGCTGGATCGGCGTGCACCTTGACGGTCTGTGGCTGAGGGTAGAGGTCGGCCTCGCGCGGGGCGAACACCAGATCACAGCCGTTCGCTTCCAGTTTGGCGCAGTCGGCCTCGAAGGTGCGTGGGTAGCTGTCAAAGTCTTCGTGCGGCAAGAATTGCAGGCGGTTGACGAAGATGCTGGCCACGGTTTTGTCTCCACGTGCTGCGGCCTGCCGGACCAGGCGCAGGTGCCCGTCGTGCAGGTTGCCCATGGTGGGCACAAAGGCGGGCTGCTGGCTGGCGGCCAGGGCATGACGGAGTTCTTCGATGGTGCGGACGATTTGCATGGTTACCAGGCGTGAAGGGTGTTGTCGGGGAAGCTGCCGTCCTTGACGGCGCTCACGTAGGCGCGCATGGCGTCGAGCACGCTGCCCTGGCCCTGCATGAAGTTGCGCACGAATTTCGGGTTCTTGCCCAGATTGATGCCCAGCATGTCGTGCATCACCAGCACCTGACCGGCCGTGTCCTTGCCAGCGCCGATGCCGATGGTGTGGCAGCGCGGCAGCTTGAGTGTGAGCTGGGCCGACAGGGCGGCCGGTACCATCTCCAGCACCAGCATGCTGGCGCCGGCGTCCTGCAGGGCCAGCGACTCGCGCTCGAGGGCCTGAGCCGCCTCGTCGCTGCGGCCCTGCACCCGGTAGCCGCCCAGGGCGTGCACCGTCTGCGGCGTCAGACCCAGGTGGGCGCAGACCGGGATGCCACGCTCGACCAGAAAGCGAACCGTCTCGGTGGTCCAGCCACCGCCTTCGAGTTTGACCATGTGGGCGCCGGCCTGCATCAGCGCAGTGGCGCTGCGCAGGGCCTGCTCACGCGATTCCTGATAGCTGCCAAAGGGCAGGTCACCGATGATCCAGCTGGTGCCCTGCACACGGCGCACGCCACGGGCCACGCTTTCGGTGTGGTAGCACATCGTCTCCAGCGTCACCCCCACGGTGCTGGGCAGACCCTGACAGACCATGCCCAGTGAGTCGCCCACCAGAATGCATTCCACGCCGGCGGCATCGGCCACGGCGGCAAAGGTGGCGTCGTAGGCAGTCAGCATGGTGATCTTTTCACCGCGTTCGCGCATCTCGGCCAGGCGTGGCAGGCTGACGGGTTTGCGGGCCGCCACGGGTGAGGCGGGGGGCAGGGTTCCGTAGGGGGTGGCAGTGGTCATGACCGATGTGTAAGAGAACAAGCAGGCGGTTGGGCCGCCATGCAAGGCGATCAATTGGGCGTGTAGGCCAGCCGCACGTAAATCGGGGCAAAGGCTTCGGCCTGGGTGATCTCGATCAGGGTTTCCTTGGCGAGCTCGAGCAGGGCGATGAAGGTGACGACCAGCACGGGCACGCCCTGCAGCGGGTCGAACAGGTGTTCGAATTCGATGAATTTGCGACCCTGCAGCCTGCGCAGCACGATGCTCATGTGTTCGCGCACGCTCAGTTCTTCGCGGCTGATCTTGTGGTGCTGCACCAGCTGCGCGCGCTTGAGGATGTCGCGCCAGGCCGACTGCAATTCGTCCATGCTCACATCCGGAAAGCGCGGCTGCAGGCTTTGCTCGATGTAGACGTGCGCCTTGAGGAAGTCGCGGCCGTACTGCGGAATCTCGTTGAGCTGGGCGGAAGCCAGCTTCATCTGTTCGTATTCGAGCAGGCGGCGCACCAGCTCTGCCCGGGGGTCTTCGGCCTCTTCGCCTTCGGCCACCTTTTTGGGCGGCAGCAGCATGCGCGATTTGATCTCGATGAGCATGGCCGCCATCAGCAGGTATTCGGCGGCCAGCTCCAGGTTACGCGAGCGGATTTCGTCAACATAGCTGAGGTACTGGCGCGTTACGCCCGCCATCGGAATGTCGAGGATGTTGAAGTTCTGCTTGCGGATCAGGTAGAGCAGGAGGTCCAGCGGGCCTTCAAAGGCTTCCAGAAAGACCTCCAGCGCGTCTGGCGGAATATAGAGGTCGTTTGGCAGTGAAAACAGCGGTTCACCGTACAGGCGAGCGACGGCCACATGGTCGACCACTTCGGGCATGACCGTGCCAGAAGCCTCGGAAGCTTCAGGCAATTCGGTTGGCTCGGCGGTAAGGCTCATGCGTGGCAGGCCTGCTCGGGCTCGTGACTCAGGCCTGGGTCTGGTAGACGTAGGGTTTCTGGGCCACGCTGGCAGCCTTGAACTGGGCTTGAACGTCGCGGTCGAGCTGCTTGTCCCACAGCAGGGCGCGGCCCTGGCGTTGCTGGGCTTCGAGCTCAGGCTTTTGCGCCTTGAGCTGTTTGATGAACTGGGTGGTGTCGGACTCGTAGTCGGCGCGGCGAAACAGACCCATGGCGTCTTCCTTGAAAAGGGGCAAAGTGCGCAGGCAGCCCTGCGCGCAAAAAGGGGATTTTAGCGGGGCGAAGCTGGGGCAAACCCGAGTGCGTGGGTCAGGCCCGCGGCCAGATCGGGTTCGAGTCGACCTTCCAGATGCTGGATCAGGCCGCTGCGCCGGGCGATGTCCAGTGGCTGGTGCATCAGGCCGCAGACGACCAAGTGCACATTTTTCTTGCGGCAGGTGTGGATCAGGTTCATGAGTGCGTCGGCCCCGGAGGAGTCGACGTAGATCAGGTTTTTGAGGTCCAGGACCAGCACCGGTTTGTCCAGCTGGTCTTCGATCGCTTCAACCAGTTTGACAGCGCCAAAGAACAGAGCTCCGTAAAGACGCCAGGCCTGGATGCGGTCTTCATGACCGCTCAGCACCGGATGGTCAATGCTGCCCACTGGCTCACTGCGGCTGAGGCTGGAGATGCGGTAGATGAAGGTCAGGCAGGCTGCGATCAGGCCCACCTCCACCGCCACCGTGAGGTCGAACACCACGGTCAGGAAAAACACCGCCAGCAGCGTGACACGGTAAGGCATGCGGTACTGCCGCAGGTTCTGGAATTCGCGCCACTCACCCATGTTCCAGGCCACGAACATGAGGATCGCTGCCAGTGCCGCCAGCGGGATGTGGCTGGCCAGTGGCGCCGCCACCAGGACCACAGCGAGCAGCGTCAGCGCATGCACCATGCCAGCCACAGGTGTGCTGCCCCCGCTTTTGATGTTCGTCACTGTCCGGGCGATGGTGCCGGTGGCGGGCATGCCGCCGAAGAAAGGTGTGACGAAGTTCGCGACGCCCTGGGCCATCAGTTCCTGGTTGGGGTTGTGGCGGTCATCGATCAGGCCATCGGCAATGCGGGCACAGAGCAGCGATTCGATGGCCCCCAGCAACGCCAGCGTCATGGTGGGCATGAAGAGGAACCGGGCAGAGTCCCAGCTGAACTCGGGCCACTCCAGGTGGGGCAGGCTGGCCGGGATGCCGCCGAATTTGCTGCCGATCGTTTCCACTGGCAAGGACAGGCCGGCAGTGGCCAGGGTGGCAAACAGCAAGGCGATGATGGAGCCTGGCAAGGCGCCCAGCCAGCGGTGGCGGGTGTTCTCCAGCCGCCTGCCCAGCCTCATCCAGCCAACCAGCAAGGACAGGGATCCCAGGGCGACCAGCAAGGCTGCCAGGTTGACGGTGTGGATCCGGCTGTACAGCGCATTGAGCATGCCGAAGAAGTCAGCAGGCATGGTGGTGATTTTGAGCCCCAGAAAATCCTTGACCTGGGAGAGCATGATCAGCACTGCAATGCCGTTGGTAAAACCGATGACCACGGCAACCGGAATGAAACGGATCAGAGTGCCCAGACGGAAAACGCCCATCAGGAACAGCACCGCTCCGGACATCGCGGTGGCCAGGATCAGATTGGCCAAGCCATAACGCTCGAGAATCCCGTAGACGATCACGATGAAGGCGCCGGCCGGTCCCCCGATCTGTACCCGGCTGCCCCCGAGCGCAGAAATCAGGAAGCCGGCAATGATGGCGGTAAAGAGCCCCGCTTCAGGTTTCAGCCCAGATGCGATGGCAAAGGCCATGGCCAGCGGCAGCGCCACCACGCCGACAGTGAGCCCGGCACCCACATCCTGTGCCAGACGCGTCTTGTCGTAGCCCTGCAGGGCATCCAGCAGTTTGGGATGAAAGAAACGGTTGTCTTGCGCCATGACAGTTGCAAAACAGTATGCCGCAACTGCCTGACGCCAGCTGACGCGAAACCTACAGCCAGACAGCTGCCTCAGTGGATGCGCATACCTGGCTTGGCGCCTGGCCAGGGCTGCAGCACATAGATGCCAGGTTCTGCTTTCTCGTCTGCATGGCTGGCGGCCAGCACCATACCTTCGGACACGCCGAACTTCATCTTGCGCGGCGCCAGGTTGGCTACCATCACCGTGAGCTTGCCCACCAGGTCTTCGGGCTTGTACATGCTGGCGATGCCCGAGAACACGTTGCGCATGCGGCCCTCGCCCACATCCAGGGTCAGGCGCAGCAGCTTCGTGGAGCCCTCCACGGCTTCACATTGAACGATCTGGGCGATGCGCAGGTCGATCTTGGCGAAATCGTCGATGGAAATCACTGGTGCGACCGCCTCCCCTCCAGGGAGGGCGGAGAAATCGGTGTCAGAGCCTGGGGAATTGGGGTCGGATCCCGATTTCGCGGAGCGAAACTCGGGCTCTGACCCCGATTTTTCAGGCGGCACCTCAAACAGTGCATCCAGCATCTTCGGGTCGACGCGTTGCATCAGGTGCTTGTACTCGCCAATGGCGTGACCGGCGCCCAGCGGCTGGCTGGCGTTGGCGAAGGTCATGGGGCCGATGTTCAAAAAGGCCTCGACCTGCGTGGCCAGGCCCGGCAGCACCGGCTTGAGCAGCACGGTCAGCACCCGGAAGGCTTCGATGCAGGTGGTGCACACATCGTGCAGGCGGCCTTCCATGCCTTCTTTCTTGGCCAGCTCCCAGGGCTTGTTGGCGTCCACGTATTCATTGACGCGGTCGGTCAGCGCCATCACATCGCGCAAGGCCTTGGCGTAGTCGCGCTCGGCCAGCAGCTCGGCGATCGGGGCAATGCCGTCACGCAGTTGGGACAGCAGGGCGTCACCGTCGGCCGAGACTTCGCCCAGCTGGCCGCCAAAGCGCTTGGCAATGAAGCCCGCCGAGCGGCTGGCGATGTTGACGTACTTGCCGATCAGGTCCGAATTGACGCGGGCCTGGAAGTCCTCGGGGTTGAAGTCCACGTCCTCGTTGCGGCCGTTGAGTTTGGCGGCGATGTAGTAGCGCAGCCACTCGGGGTTCATGCCCAGGCTCAGGTACTTGAGCGGGTCCAGACCCGTGCCGCGGCTCTTGCTCATCTTCTCGCCGCTCACCGTGAGGAAGCCGTGCACGAAGACCGCATTGGGCACCTTGCGGCCACTGAAATGCAACATGGCCGGCCAGAACAGGGTGTGAAAGGTGATGATGTCCTTGCCGATGAAGTGGTACTGCTCCACCTTCGGGTCGGCCATGAAGGCGTCAAAGTCCCGACCGATCTTGCCGAAGTAGTTTTTAAGAGAGGCCAGGTAGCCGATCGGCGCGTCCAGCCACACATAAAAGTACTTGCCTGGCGCGTCGGGGATTTCGATGCCGAAGTAGGGCGCGTCGCGGCTGATGTCCCAGTCGCCCATCTTGGGCTTGCCGTCTTCGCCGGGTTCGATCCATTCGGCGATCTTGTTGAGCACCTCGGCCTGCACGGCGCCGCTGTTGGTCCACTGGGCCAGAAAGTCCAGACAGCGCTTGTCGGAGAGTTTGAAGAAGAAGTGCTCGGAAGTGCGCAGCACTGGCGTGGCGCCGGACAGGGCCGAGTAGGGGTTCTTGAGTTCGGTCGGGGCGTAGACCGCACCGCAGCTTTCGCAGTTGTCGCCGTACTGGTCCTTGGCGCCGCACTTGGGGCATTCGCCCTTGATGAAACGGTCGGGCAGGAACATGCCCTTGTCCGGGTCGTAGAACTGCTCGATGGTGCGGGTTTCGATCAGCCCGGCTTTCTTCAGGTCCAGGTAGACGGCCTTGGCCAGCTCGTGGTTTTCGGGGCCGTCGGTGCTGTGCCAGTTGTCGAAGGCGATGTGAAAGCCGTCCAGATAGGGCTTGCGGCCGGCTGCGATGCCTGCCACGAACTGCTGGGGCGTCACGCCCGCTTTTTCGGCAGCGATCATGATCGGCGCCCCATGCGCGTCATCGGCGCAGACGAAGTGCACTTCATGGCCCTGCATGCGCATCACCCGCACCCAGATGTCGGCCTGGATGTATTCCATGATGTGGCCGATATGGAAGTTGCCGTTGGCGTACGGCAGGGCGGTGGTGACGAAAAGCTGGCGGGATGCTGCGGACATGGGGCAGGGTCTTTGGTCAGGGGAATCCCCGATTTTATGAGTTGTGGCTACACTGCCCGGCTTCAACCCGAAGTTTCTCCCATGGCAACACCAGAACAACTCCTTCAGGCCCTGCAATCCGTGGTCGACCCCAACACCGGCAAGGATTTCATCTCCACCAAGCTGCTCAAGAATCTCAGTGTCGAGGGTGGCAGCGTCGCGTTCGACGTGGAGCTGGGTTACCCGGCCAAGAGCCAGATTCCGGCGCTGCGCCAGGCGCTGATTGCCGCGGCCAAGGGCGTGGCCGGCGTGGACAACGTTTCGGCCAATGTCACGAGCAAGATCATTGCCCATGCGGCCCAGCGCGGCGTGGCCCTGCTGCCGCAGGTGAAGAACATCATCGCCGTGGCTTCGGGCAAGGGCGGCGTGGGCAAGAGCACCACGGCCGTCAACCTGGCGCTGGCGCTGGCCGCCGAGGGTGCCCGCGTGGGCATCCTGGACGCCGACATCTACGGCCCCAGCCAGCCGATGATGATGGGCATCGAGGGCCGCCCCGAGAGCGAGGACGGCCAGACCATGGAGCCGCTAGAGAACTATGGCGTGCAGGTCATGTCGATCGGTTTCCTGGTCAACCAGGACGAGGCCATGATCTGGCGCGGCCCCATGGCCACCCAGGCGCTCGAACAGCTGCTGCGTCAGACCAACTGGAAGGACCTGGACTACCTCGTCGTTGACATGCCCCCGGGCACCGGCGACATCCAGCTGACCCTGTCCCAGCGCGTGCCCATGACCGGCGCCGTGATCGTGACCACCCCGCAGGACATCGCCCTGCTGGACGCGCGCAAGGGCGTGGCCATGTTCGAGAAGGTGGGCGTGCCGATTCTGGGCGTGGTGGAAAACATGGCGGTGCACGTCTGCACCCAATGTGGCCATGTGGAGCACATCTTTGGTGAAGGTGGCGGCAAGCGTTACGCCGCCGAAAAAGGCCTGGACTACCTGGGCGCGCTGCCGCTGAACCTGCAGATCCGCCTGCAGGCCGACAACGGCAAGCCCACGGTGGTGTCCGACCCGGACAGCGAAGTCGCCGGCATCTACAAGGCCGTGGCGCGCCAGGTGGCCATCAAGGTGGCAGCCAAGGCCAAGGACTTCTCCAGCAAGTTCCCGAGCATCAAGATCAGCAAGGACACCTGAAGCCCAGGCTCGACGAATGGGCATGGCCCCTGTCAGTACTGGCAGGGAGACATGGCGTGGCGATTTCAGGTTCGGAAACGCTCGACTTCCTGGCGCGTGCCGTCGGCTATGCGCGAGAGCTCGATCACGGTGGCGGTGATCTCTTCACTGGCAGAGGCATTGGACTCGGCAATGGTGTTGAGGCTGGCCATGTTGTTGTTGATGGACTGTACGGCAGAACTTTGCTGCTCCAGGGCGGCAGAGATGCGCTGCATCATGCCATCGGCTTCATAGGCACTGCGTTCGATCTGCTGCATGTCCAGGCTGACCTGCTGCACGGTTTCCACCGCGCGGCGTGCTTCGTTGACCGCCTGTTGCACCAGCTGACTGATCTCCTGCGTGCTGTCGGCGCTGCTCGCGGCCAGTTTGCCGACTTCCTCGGCCACCACCGAGGAACCCTTGCCGTGTTCGCCTGCGCGTGCGGCCTCGATGGCCGCATTGAGCGAGAGCAGGTTGGTCTTGTTGGCGATGCCCTCGATCACCTCGGTGATCTTGTTGATCTTCTCGGAGTTGGCTGCGATGCCATTGACCACTTCGACCATGGTGGACATTTTTTCACGGCCCGACTGCACAAGTGCCATGGATTCACGTGAGCGGGCGCTTGCCGATTCGGTGTTGCGCGAAACGTCCGAGACCGATGTGGCGGTTTCACGCACCGCATTGGCCAGCTGTCCGATGGCATGCATCTGGTTCTGTGCGCCATCACTGATCTGGCTGATGGCCTGACTCGCCTCATTCGAAGCCGCCGCCACCTGACGCGTGTTCTGGTGGATGGTGCGCAGGGTATGGCTCACGGCATCCAGCGAATCGTTGATGTGGTTTTTCAGACTGGCCAGATCACCACGGGCCTCGGCCGTGATGCGGCCGCGCATGTCGCCCTGAGCGACGGCATTCATGACCTGCCCGACATCGTCGATCAGGGTCTGCATGGCCTGCATGGCATTGTCCACGGCAGCACGCAGCTCGCCCTGGACCTGAGGTGACATGCGCTGATCGAAATCGCCGTTGTAGAGGGCTTTCATCACAGCCTGCAACGCCTGCATGGTCTGGTCCACGCTCTGTGCACTGGCGTTGACAGCCTCTTTCATGATGGCCAGATCCCCGCGCAGGCTGGCTTGAACGCGCTGGCTGAAGTCTCCTGCGGCGATGGCCCTGACCACGGTGTTGACTTCCCCAATGGCCAGCTGTTGGGCCTGCATCAGCTGGTTGAAGGCGATGGCGGTCTGACCGACTTCGTCCTGGCTGCTGACATCGATGCGACGGGAAAAATCGGCGCTTTCCTGCACGGACACCACCATCGCGCGCAGCGCCTGCAGCGGAGCGATGATGCTGCTGAGCTGCCAGCGGATGATGAAGCTGATGACCAGCATGACCACCAGCACAATGATGGCGTAGCGTGCGACCAGCTGCCAGAAAAGGGCGTCCAGATCATCGATGTAGATGCCCGAGCCAATCACCCAGTTCCAGTCATCGATCTTTTTGACGTAGGACAGCTTTTCGTAAAGCTCTTCGGTGCTGCCCCCGCCAGCCTTGGGTTTGCTCCAGTTGTAGGTCACAAATCCCTCACCGGCCTGACTGACCACTTCGTTGAAAGCCACAAAGATGTTTTGCTTGCCGTCGGCGGTCCGAAGTACAGGGCCCTGCACACCACTTTGTTTGGTGGTTGCGCTGTTGAAGACGGGGGCATCCAGGACTTTGCCGTTGAGACCTGGCACCGTGGGGTGCATCAGCATGGTCGGAATGGGGACGCCCAGATCGTGGATCCAGAAGTAGTCCTTGCTTTCGTAGCGCAAAGCCTTGACCGCTTGCATGGCCGCAGCCTGGGCCGCTGCCCGATCCAGGCTTGCCGATTTTTCAAGGCCCTGGTAGTGCTGCACCAGGGTGTGTGCAGATTCGACCAGGTGACGCGTCTTGACCTTGCGGTCCTCGAGCATGGCGGACTTTTGCAGGAAAAGTGCCACAACCGACACCATCAGCAGGCCCAGAAAGGAAATCAGGCCACCGAGGACCAACCGTGTTTTGACTTGCATTGCAAAATGCCTGTAACCGTCAGAATGAAACTGCCCTGATTTTAGGGCTGGTATTTCACGGGTTTGGCCTTTTTGATGCTTTTTTGTCTTGCGCTGCCGATCGGTCAGTCCCGTTGCTTTTCCAGATCCCGCAAGCGAAAACGCTGGATTTTGCCGGTGGCGGTCTTGGGCAGCTCGGCCACGAATTCGATGAAACGCGGGTACTTGTAGGGTGCCAGGCGCTCCTTCACAAAGGCTTTGACCTCTTCCTCGCTCAGGCTCTGGCCAGCCTTGAGCACGATGAAGGCCTTGGTCTTGGTCAGGCCGTCGCTGTCTTCCTTGCCGATCACGGCGGCCTCCAGGATGGCCGGGTGCTGCACCAGCGTGGCCTCGACCTCAAAGGGTGAGACATAGATACCGCTGACTTTGAGCATGTCGTCGTTGCGGCCGGCGTAGGTGTAGTAGCCGTCGATGTCGCGGGTGTACTTGTCGCCGCTCTTGGTCCATTCGCCGCGGAAGGTGTCGCGCGATTTGTCACGGTTGTTCCAGTACATCAGCGCCGCGCTCGGTCCCTTGATGTAGAGATCGCCGATTTCGTTGTGGCCCGAGACCACCGTGCCGTCCTCGTTGCGCAATTCCACCTCGTAACCCTCGACCGGCTTGCCGGTGCTGCCGTAGCGTACATCGCCCGGGCGGTTGGAGAGGAACACATGCAGCATTTCGGTGGAACCGATGCCGTCGATGATTTCGCAGCCAAAGTGGGCCGTCCAGCGCTCGCCGATGTCGCGCGGCAGGGCTTCGCCAGCGGACGAACACAGGCGCAGGGCGACCTGGCTCTTGGGCGGCAGATCGGGGCTGGCCAGCATCCCGCCGTAGCCGGTGGGCGCGCCATAGAACACCGTAGGCTGGTGCTCAACCAGGCGCTTGAAGGTGGCTTGCGGCGTCGGGCGCTCGGCCATCAGGACCACGCTGGCGCCTACGCTCAGGGGGAAGGTCAAGGCATTGCCCAGCCCATAGGCGAAGAAGAGTTTGGCCGCCGAAAAGACCGTGTCGCTCTCGCGCAGCTGCAGCACGCCCTTGCCGTAGAGCTCGGCCGTCCAGTACAGGTTGCCCTGGGTGTGCACCGTGCCCTTGGGCTTGCCGGTGGAGCCCGAGGAATACAGCCAGAAGGCGGGCTCGTCGGCCAGCGTGGCTGCGGGCACGCTGGGGGCATGGGCGGTGATCAGCGCGGCCATGTCGGTCTGGCCTTCGGTCAGGGCGGCGGTGGGCCGCGAAACCACCACCTGCCGCACCTCGGTTTTTGCCTGGCCCAGGGCCGTCTGCAGCGTGGGCAGCAACGCGCCTGAGACCAGCGCGGCCTGTGCGCGGCTGTTGGCCAGCATGAAGGCGTAGTCTTCGGCCGTGAGCAGGGTGTTGACGGCCACCGGCACCACCCCCGCGTAGAGCGAACCCAGAAAAGCCACCACCCAGTCGCTGCTGTCCTGCATCAGCAGCAGCACGCGTTCCTCGCGCTTGAGGCCCAGGGCCTGGAGGCCGCTGGCAAAACGCCGGACCTGATCGGTGAGCTGGCCGTAGCTGAGCTGGCCGACATCGTCGATCAGGGCGGTCTTGCTGGCGCGGCTGGCGTTGGTCGCGATCAGGTGCTGGGCGAAGTTGAATTCCGTGGGGGGCGGGCTGACGCGGTGCATGTTGTGTCTCCTCGGGGTGTGTCTTGCTGTTCGGTGGTGTTTGACGGATTACAGCGCCAATGCGGCACCTTGTGCTGCCAGCTGGTCCAGCGCCAGCGCGCTGCCCTGCACCGCACTGCGGCGGTGGTAGAAGTTCAGGGCGCGCAGGCCGCCCAGCTCCTCGCCGCCACCGGCGCGGCCGGGGCCGCCGTGCAGGCTCATGGGCATGACGTTACCGTGCCCGCTGTGCAGGGCCGCCACATCGGGCGAAATCGCATGCACCCGGCCATGGCTGCTGGCCAGCTCGGCGGCGGCCTGCGCGGTGAAGGTGGGGTCTTCGCTGTAGACCGAGCACACCAGCGAACCTTCGCCGCGGCGGACCATGGCAAACGCTTCTTCGGTGCTGTCATAGGGCATCAGGGTGGAGACCGGACCGAACACTTCGACAGCGTGCAGCAGCTGCGCGTCCATGGGGGTTTCGGTGCCGAGCAGGACCGGCGCCACACAGGCGCTCGACGCATCGGCGTCCACCAGCGGCGCCGTGTTGCCGTCGAACAGCACGTCGGCTTCGGTTTTGAGCTGGGCCAGGCCGGCCAGCACGCTGGCCTTCTGTTCCTGACTGACCAGCGCGCCCATGCGCACGGATTCGTTCCTCGGGTTGCCGACGGTGGTTTTGCCCAGTTTGGCACCGATGGCCAGTGCTGCGGCCTTGTACAGCGCACGTGGCACGAAGATGCGGCGGATGGCGGTGCACTTCTGCCCCGACTTGACGGTCATCTCGCGCACGACTTCGCTGACCAGCAGCTGGAAGGCCTCGCTGTCTGCGCTGGCGCTGGGGGCCAGCAAGGCCGAGTTCAGGCTGTCGGCTTCGATGTTGCAGCGCACCGACAGCTCGCTCACGGCGCGGTGGCTGCGGATGATCTTGCCGGTTTCGGCCGAACCGGTGAAGCTGACCACGTCGAAGGGCTGCAGCTGGTCCATCAGACCACTGGAGGAGCCGCAGATGACAGACAGCGACCCGACCGGCAGCACACCCGCATCGACCACGTCCTTGACCATGCGCTGGGTCAGCCAGGCGCTGGCGGTGGCCGGCTTGACGATGACCGGCACGCCCGAGAGCAGGGCGGGGGCGGCCTTTTCCCACAGACCCCAGCTGGGGAAGTTGAAGGCGTTGATGAACAGGGCCACGCCGCGTGTGGGCACCTGGATGTGCTGCGTCTGGAAGGCCGGGTCCTTGGCCATGCGGATGCGCTGGCCATCGAGCAGCAGCCTGGCTTCGCCCAGGGCTGCGCCCTGTTTGGCGTAGTAAGCCAGGGTGAAGATGCCGCCATCGATGTCCACTCCGGAGTCCCTGGCCACCGTGCCGCTGTTGGCGGTGGCAATCTCGTAGTAACTGTCGCGGTTGGCCTGGAGCACTTCCACGACCTTGCTCAGCAATTCGGCACGTTGGCCGTAAGTCATGGCGCGCAGGGCGTTGCCGCCTTGTTCACGGGCAAAGGCAAATCCCTCGGCCAAGTCGATGCCCGCATTGGACACGCGGGCCAGTTCGGTGCCCAGCACCGGGTCGAACAAAGGGGTGCCGGCACCTTGCCCGGTCTGCCAGCGGCCGGCGAAGAAATTGGGGAGCAATGGAGAAGTCATGCGAATCCTGGTGGGGGATGTGACCGCTGGCATGCAACAAAACGCTGGTCCTTGTGCGTGCTTGGCGGTATAAATGCAC